>Ga0209756_1003953_pt1 | contig 11717 bp, 9 predicted proteins | sample ETNvirenome_6_85_FD_184071 | JGI IMG/M metagenome (GOLD analysis project Ga0209756, IMG submission 184071) | Marine viral communities from the Pacific Ocean - ETNP_6_85 (SPAdes) (version 3) | ecosystem: Environmental > Aquatic > Marine > Oceanic | place: Pacific Ocean | collected 2013-06-19
CACCCCACATTACAATTGTATTTTTAGCCATTTTTTATTTCCTTAACATTACGAAAGATACGAGAGCGACACCACACAATCCGCCAACCATCCAATATTTGTATTTATCTAGGAACTGAGACTCGTCTAAGTCCTCTATATCACTAGCAAGTAAGACTTCAGCTTCTGATTGAGGCTTAGACTCTTCTCCAACTTCGGGAGTATACTCTAAATCATCTGTAGGTTTATTGTCGATAATCTCAAATGTAGGCTGAGGTATTCGATCTACGACTGTAATGAGCTTTGAGCCATCACTTTCCTCTGAAGGAGGTAACAGTCTAAGTACACGACCTACGGATTCGTCATCTACGATCGTAATCGTAGGTGTTGTAGGTTTACTTTCTTCAGCCCTATCCTGAATAGCTTGAGACTTACTTGCGAGTAGCTCTGCACACTCTGTCAGGGCGTTTGAGAAGCTGTTTGGTCTTCTCCCATCAAAGAAAGAGCTTACAGGGTCTAACGTGGAGTTCAATTTTCTAGTGTAATATGGTTTGGCTAAACTGTCTGTACACATTGAACGCAATAGATTGAGGCTTGATACACTTAATGTGCCATTGTCTACTCCTGAGAGAAGAGCTTTGAAAGTCTGTACTCTTGTAGCTACACTCACACCCATTAACATTTCTGTGGCGTACTCTACGATGCCGACAACAAATATAGGTAACCTTGCTCGTAAGTAGGCTTTTGGTTTACCCCTTACAATAGCTGTAAACTCATTTCTCAACCTCGTTGCTTGTGATTTTGATATTTTGGTTTTATTTGAAAACTTCAAAATCTGAAAGTCACTTTGAAATGTGAAGCCCGCAGCTAAATATGTAACTAATGCTTGCAGATTATCTAAGTCTACAGCTTCTGCATCTATGTTATCTTTAGTAAGTTGTAAAAGGTCAGACATCTAAACCACCTATCTTGGGATATACTTCCGAGTACTTTAGCAAAATATAGGGTGATATATCAAATTTAATCAGAGTAGATAGACATCTTTGCGACGCAGTTTGTCTCGTTTAATACGGCGACTCTAACAAAATATGTATGTGTCTCTGAACGATAAACAAATGTATATATAGAAAACTTATTTCCGTCGTCTATAGACTTGCCTACAGCGACAGTTTCACTATCGTCTTTTGTTAAGGAGTCTTCTCTTAACATTTTTTCAAGAAATCTTTTCAGAGTTTCCTCATCAGAAAGTTCTATTTTATGTCCTATTTGGAGGATCGTCATTGTTGTACTCATAGTAAGTGTTTTGCCTCATTCAAAATGCTATATAGTTCGGAGCAGTACTGAGTGTGAGATATCTCGAACTCCCTCAGCTCTGTTTTTTTGAGGGTATCGGTTATACTGATACCTACACAACCAATCGGAGGATTCTCTACATGGTTTGATACAATTTTTGAAACGTACCTAAGTGCTTTTAAGTCTCGTCTTTTAAGCGACTTCATCAATTGAGAAAATGTGCTTTTGTTACGACCTATTGGATAAAGGCATTGTAGAACAAGATCCCGTTTAGAGTACCCAAGAATTACAGACTTTTCAACATTTTGTTCAATGACTTCAAGGTCTATTTCAGCTTGCGAAACCGCAGGAGCAAGTGCATACACGCTTTGTAAGTTTTTGATACCTTTGCGAGATGCATACTTTAGTGCGATTCTGCCCCCTAGAGAATGCCCTACAAGTATAACAGGTCTATCTATACCGTTCAAAATAGAGTCTAGCTTTTTAGAAATTCTATCGGCTTCCTTACGTGCTGCTCTCCACGTGTCGAGTATGCCATTCTGTAACTTGTGTAAGGACAAAGAGTTCACTTCATTTTTTGTAAGGCTTTTCGAATCCCAATAAAGCCCTGCGGCACTGAACATACTTTCATTGCAGAAACGAATGATGGGTTCATCCCAACCCTTTAGTGGTGTTTTGATATCCGTTTCACTTAAGAACCCCGGAATAACAATGACGATGGGTGTGTTTTCTTCTCCATCAGACCATATCTTTAAATTCATTTTATACCCCTTAGCTCACTTGACTGAGTTTTGGCTTGTGTATACCGTATTAGCACATACACAATTTATATGTAAGGATGTACCCATGGATAGTTTTGAATCGAAGATACGACAGAAGCATACATACAGTGACATTGAGCAGTTGAACATTGATGTTGGGGCATACGAAAAAATGATAAATACCTACAATAAGATGCTCGATGAGACTTTTGGAGGGTCTGAAGAATTTATTGAGTCTCGTTTACAGAAGCTGAATGGTGTATATGCGGAGCTACTTATTCGCAGAGAGTTCATGAAAGAAGAAGCTGTCCTTGTGGGTGTGTAATATTTTTTGTGATGTGCTTGAAAGTTATGTATACTATGCACTAAAACACATGAAGCTATTTTCTGCTAGGCTGAAGAAAGGCAAACTACCATGACTGAACTATACTCTGTTTTTTCGGAAGACGACAACAATCTTCCTGTTGCGACGAACTTGAGTGAAGATGAAGCGTATCTATTGAATCTTAGAATTTCAGCAATTGATGATCAGTCTTTGCTTTCGAGCAGTATGTACAGAAGTAACCCAGCAGATGCTCAAATAATCGAGGAACTTGAAAGCAGTATTTGCGAATTGCTTGGTGAAGATAAAGTACCTCTTACTTATGCGAAAGCTAAGAAAGTATTAAAAAAGATTAAACTCAGTCGTGAAGACATGAATACCACATTAAGTAGTCTTCAAGAACTGTATACGGAATTGGTGAATTCAAAGACTGAGCTGTTCGTAGCCACAGCCATTTCAAAGATAGGTTCAGAGTACGAAGAACGCTTTGGAATACTTTTAAGCGATGGCACTTTGGATACTGTACTAAGAAGTCGTATTTCAGATTTTGAAGATACTATTATTGGAAGTCAGTCTTTGTCGGGAAAAGATGAAGTTTACCTAGAGAACTTATTGTTCATGCTTGAGGCGTTTTACAACATAACAGACTCTAGCGACAGCGATAGATTAGATCCTAAAGCGTTTGGAGAAGCGATTGCTATATTCGACAAAAAATCTATTGTACAACTTGCAGAAACCATCAATTACTGCTTAGGGGGGGAGGAAGATGATGAAGTCGTTAGAGAATATGCTTCGACTGTGGGTGCACACGAAACACCTCCATTCCTATACACTTTATACTTAATTCAATCAATTAACCGAAATGGATTCATAAAGTGGTTAAAGTCCTCATTGTTTTCAGATATTAAAAGGGCGAGTAATGCGGTAGATCTTTTTGAACGAGCAATGGATGGACTACGTAGATCTGACTTGGATATAGATTTAGGTCAAGGTTCCAATGGGGGCAGAGCTATATTCGGAGGCATGGCTGAAAGGTTCCAAAACTATACAAGTAGCTTTGATTTAGCTATGCTAAACGCATCTCTTTCCTGTATCATTTCAGGCAAAGGCACGTTGAATAGCCTGAAAGCATTAGCTTTTTCAGACTCTAAAGATATCTTACTCTACAGACAAGCGTTGATTTCTGCATCAATTACGCCAACGGATGACCAACTTACTTCACCTGTAATTTGTACTTTCCTACTTTCATTTGCAATGTGTAGTATTAGCAGAGAAGAGACGACTCGGCAAATAAATGTCTACCTCAAAGAAGATGATGGTGTGACAGATAAACTAGATTCAAATGGTGAACGTATACTCGATAGAGTAGTAACATCAACAGTACCGTCACCTTCTGGCAAATTCAAAGGCTTCTTGAGCAAAGCGAAAGATCCTCAAGCTGTGCTGAATAGAGTAATTAAATTTAACGCAGGTAAGACACCTCTCCTTCCAAGTGAAATTTTAGATTTCTATTACAAAGTAGACATATCTCCTGACGCATTGCAAGTCATTCTCCCAAATGATGATGACCCTACGATACGGCAATTCACGTATATGCGATGGATGAGTTATCTTTATATCATATCCTCAGTTAATACAGATAAACATTGGGGAACAGCAAGCTGGGATACTAAGCCCACACGTATGCTTATCGAAAACAAAAGCTTCAATGATGATGTCACAGCTATGATTTTTGACATACGAAAAGGACGGACCAAAAAGACAAAAAATGGAAAACCGAACCCATTTAAAAAGATTATTAACTCTGACGGTCCAGCAATGAACCCATTCCTCAATGAGTATGAATTGGGCTTCAATTACGAAGCTTACGAAGGAGACAAAGCCACAAGCGGATTTGATCCTGAGTTTGTGAAGGCACTTGAGAGATTAGACCATCTTGACACATTCAAGAAGCTATTTCCGACAACAGATTTTTGTAGACCTTCAGCAATTGCACTAGGCTTTGTTGGAGCAATTCTATCCCCATACAAAGATTGGAATGATATTCGAAATTACAAGTGTGAATTTTTACCCCACGGTAATGTAGAGTATCCCAACATCGAAGTGTATGCAACGGCGAAGTTCAACCCTGTAACGATTGTTACAGGACACGCAGACTTAACAAGCTGCTGTATGTATCCCGGAGCTTATGGTAGAAGTACAGTTATAAATGACTTCTTGCACCCAAGCCCTGTATCCACACTTCTAGCATTTGACACTGCTGCTAAAAATAATGGTAACAAAGCGTATTTCGACCAAGAAAGCGATGTTGTGTGCTTAGGTTCGATTTTCAACGCTCGCACTCTACCGACTTTGAGCGATCCAAGTAAAGTATCAAACGACTATAAATTAGCAATGGTCGAAGGTGATACTAAGTTATTCCTTAGATACAATGAGCCTGTCCCATATAAGATTGGACCCGGAGGGGCTTTTGAAACACCTGTGGCAACTTTAGATGGCTTTGAGAAATGCGACAATAACTTACTTGTATCTTCAAGTGTCTTAGGTTATGACTTTGAAGATGTAGCTAAGAATTGTATGGCTGCAGCAATTAACTCCAGCCCAAAGTACAACTACATGATTTCGGGCGTACATCTAAGCTACGGTGCGGATTTTTCTATGTTCGGTATAGAGGATGCTAGTTCAGCAGGAATCTCTTTTGAGGGGGTGCGTGGTGAGTTAGAAATAGCGGATGGGAATGGTAATACAACAGAGCTTGCTGTAGCTGATAACGTATATACAGATGGTAGACAAAACTACCCGAAAGTGAGATCCGGATTCTTTGGTTCATTAGATGTTGCAGACGCAAGCTCTGCATTCGGCACAATGGTTGTCTCGTTCGATAGTGAGGGAGATGATGCAGTTGTTGGATACTTGGACCTTGAGGGTAGTGAAGTGCCTCAAATCGAAGTGAGTTGGGACTATCTTAGATATATGTTCTCCTTCCCAATGGGCAATGCTTTTGTTCCGTTTGGGGGCTGTGTTTGTTTCGACACTTCTGCGAAAAACAAAGCTGTATGTATGGAGCTTTTGACACCCGCTTGGTTTGCGAGTGCTAACGAAAAGCCTCTAGTTCGTGGTGAAAACGAATACAACCAAGCAGACCTCATTGAGATGCGTACTCCAAAACAAGGTGCGTTTTTAGGTAAGACTCAAATCCTATAATTTTGTAAGTCTAAGACAAGGATTGGACACACTGATCCTTCGCTTTTATTTCCATGTGCTTTATCTTTCAATATCTAATAGGACTTTGAATGCTTCAGCATACTCTGTACTAGACTCAAAACCTCTGAGCTTTGCGTGATTCACGATGCCTATACTTGCGAGTTTATACCTTTCAGAGTTGGTAAACTGACTTTTATAGATAGACTCAAACAACTCTATTTTCTTTTCGATCTGTTTAGATATATCTACATACAAGTTAGGGAGAAAAGGTTGACCGCTACCTACCCACCCGGACGTAGGGATTTCATATAACATCACTTTTGACGGTCTATGGATAGAAGTAGGTCTAAGGCTTGAAGTACACGCTTTGTTTACTATTTGATGATCTTGGTGGTAAGAGGGTTCGGGGTACACCATAACATCAGGTTGAAAGACCTTCAGCTCATCATCTAGCTTTTTTGTAATTTCTGTAATTGGTACTGCGTCAAGCTTAGAATCTTCAAATGCATAATTCGACCAACTTTCAGTTGAGAGGGCTTCGCAAGAAAGTGCAAACTCTTGTTTCCTAATTTCTTGAGACACTATGCCATCTTTATGGTGCATATATATGTCGGAGCAAGCAACGAGTACAACCTTTATGATGTGTCCTTCTTCTTTCCACTTTAAGAGAGAACCCCCTAGTCCGATAAGTTCGTCGTCTGCATGAGGGGCAATTACAAGTACTCTTTTCATTCTAAAGCATCCTTTTTATACTCGGATTTCACAACTGAGTATCATCTTGGAAGACGTAAATCTTATTCATTTTTGCAGTCAGTCAAATTGTCATGTCAAATTGTTTTATATACCTTACAGAAGAGAATGGCAAGGCTTCCAAAGCATGAGCGTAAAATGCCCCCCCAAAAGAGTATGTACAGAATGTCTGACGAGGAGAAACAAAAGCTAAGTTTTTATTGAAATATTGAAATGTAAGGGTTAATACTTTTTTGTGAATTCAAGAGAAAGGTATTAGCTGTTTTGAAGATTGCTGCAAAGTGTATAGACATTCATCCAAGTGCTAAAATAGAGGATTCTGTAGAGATACATTGTGAAAGTTTTTCTCTTGGAGAAAACTCTTATATTGGAGAAAACGTAAAGATCAAATGTCGAAATTTTAGTGCGGGAAAGCACTTGTACATGACAAGCGGTGTAGAGGTGGGTAGAGGTGGTTGCACGAATCCTAATTCTACAGTTACAATTGGCGACTACGTGGGAATTTTTGAGAATACTATAATCAATCCTAACTCACCAATCACTATAGGGGATTACGTAGGTATAGGTTGTGATGTTCAACTTTGGACACATGGTGCATGGCTCAATGTACTCCAAGGTTTCCCCTCATCTTTCGGTCCAATTACAATAGGAGATAATGTGTGGTTGCCTGCAAGGAGTATTGTTTTGCCTAATGTAAAGATTGGTAACAACACAGTGATTGCAATAAATTCTGTTATAAACAAGTCATTACCTAGCGGTTGTCTTGCTGGTGGGAATCCGGCAAAAGTAATAAGAGAGAATAGATACCCTAAAAAGATACCTAGCCATGAACAAATAAAAATTTTAAAAGACCTCGTATATCAATGGCGTGAGAGCATTGAAGCTAGAGGGTATGAAGGAATTGTTGGTTTCGCTGCAGTTAGAGATGTACCTTTTACCTCATCGAACCCATATCATTTTTCATTAAGAATAGAATTTTTCAATCATTCAGACGAGGAAAGAGACTGTATTCAGTTCTATGAGTTTAAGATTGATTGTAGCAAACAGCCTTACTCCATAGAGTATCATTACACGCCATCTGTTATATACCCCGAAGATGTTTTGTTTTTCTCCGACCTTGTAGACTTTCTAAGGAGAAATGGTGTAAAGTTATACAACTCACCATTCCCTTTTAAGTCTCTAACACCTACTTATATGCAAATTTGATGGCTGTCCACGAGGTTTATCATATGTTAAAGAATAATCGTGAAGTACTTAGTTTACTTGAAAGAAATTTTTGATATGTCAAAGTCTAATATATTTGTAAATGTTGAAGCCATAAAATCAGAAAAGCTTGTTTTAAATGAAGAATATGAGTTCTCTCAAGCTATAGAACTAGCAAAAGGTCTGAATAGGGTAGAAGTGATTTATCCCTTTAACAAAGAGGTGGAATTTAGTGTGCAGCTTAGGATACAGATACATGAAAAAAAGACAGGTAAGCCTATTCTTCGAACGTATCCTAGAAATTTATTTGGGGAAAAAGCAGATCATTATGTAAACATGAGTAACGCTACGGATGCGGTCCTTACGTATTATATAAAAAAGATAGCTGAAGCTGAAGACTTGCCCGAATTTTTATTTGCTCCAACTTTTCAAGTGTCAGATTTTACCACGATGAACGATCTTGTGGATGAAGTGATTGTGATAAATCTAGAATCTCGAAAAGATAAAAAGCAAAAAATGAAAGCTCAGTTAGATAACTTAGACATTGAGCATACATTTTTCAAGGCAGTAGATGGGAGAAAAGAAAGCGTTTACAAAGAGTGGTTTAGGCATATAAAGCATAGAAAATATTCTCCCACCGAGACAAAACTGAATCGACCAGAGCTATACTACTGTGGGGCTTGGGGCTATAATGAAACATACATTCAAGTGCTTGAGTATGCAATCGAACAAGGTTTGAACTCTATTGCTCTGTTCGACGATGATGTATATTTCCATAAAGACTTTAACAGTTTGATACATAAATATTCCTCTACAGAAGAATATAAAAATGCAGAATTGGTGTATTTGGGTTGTAGACTTCAAGACGTTGATAGGTCAACACTACCGAACTTGATAACAGAGTACTCAAATAAAGTGTTGGGGTCGTATGGTGTAATTCTAAAGTCTTCTGTTTTCCAAACAGTTTTAGACTGTTTAAAGTCAAGAAATCATGTCGTTGATGGTAAACCTCTGAATCAGATTGTAGAAGCGAAAAATGCACTCATCTTAAGAGAGCCTCTAGTTCTTCCAGAATATGCAGGTTCGGATATTCGGTCTGATAGAGATTCTATCGAGATGTATAAAAGTCAATCTGTCAACACAGAAAACTACCATTTCGATGTCATTCCTAGAAACAGGTATAGGATAGAGTATTTAGAATCACAACCTGCGAAAGAGAATTCGAAATATTCCGCAGTGTTGGGGGTAAAGTGTAAAGATCGGTTTTCTTATGTAAAGGATTTCGTGGACTCTTTCAATGAGACAAGGTCTTCAGATGTACACTTTAAAGTGTATGTAGCTGACACGTCTACAAATGAACAAGTGGCTTCAAAGATTAGAAATTACATAGAAAATCTAAAACGTCCAAATACAGAAGTTGTCTATTTGAGGTTCCACGACGCTTCCGTCACTGATTTATCGAACGGTATTCTTTCAGAAGTTTACAAGTGGGATAAGAGTTCAATTCCTACAATCTTCATGGCAGACGAAGACCTTACTTTCTTGAAAAAAGGTTGGGATACTAAATACATAGAAGCTATGATGAAGACTCCTTACAGACATATTGTCTTCTATGATGCTCGATGGAGAAAACCTACATCAAATGTGAAGAAGACAGTAGGGGGCGTTAGACTTGTAGCGAAAGCAAGTGCGAAGTCTGCACAAGGTGCATTTTTTGTGCTATCTAGTGAACTTTTAACGAAAGTGGGCATATACAACAATACACTTTTCCCCACAAAGGGTGGAGGACACTTAAACTACACGTATCGTCTGTATAAAGCTTTGGGCTTGGATACTGAACTCATTTTTGATATAGAGAATAGTGAGTCTTATTTAGCTTTACAACCTAGAGATTCGTACATTAGTACAGGGAAGAGTCTATCTTTGTTTCATCAGAAAAGAGTAAACTCAGATGAAGTCAGAGAAGCCTTTGAAGATAATATAGTTTGTGAAGAAACAAACTTCGATTTGTATACCCCTTACAAGGACTAACAAATGATAAAAGTTTACTTACAAGACATATCTCCCGAAATAGAATATATTGGTTATTTATATCTACATAAGTTTGCATTTCTAGAGTTATATAAACAATGTATTGAGCTTAATGACGACAAGGTGTACTTTACTATGGACGTAAATGAACAACCTTTTGACGCTTCATTCTCTTGGAGTAGGCTACAAAAAGGGGTAAAGTCTGATGTGCATTGTGCTATGTGGGATGACATTCACTATTTAACAAGTGATGTAGCTAAAATCAGACACGCTTTCTTTAAAAATACACACACAATATTTACACCCAACTCTCATCAAGCAACTAAAATACACAATTCAGAATTTGAGTATCTGGGCGACAAGTTTGTGTTCTTTCCTTATTTTATAAGAGAAGAAGACATTGTTTTATCAAAGGTAAAGAAGAAAAATAAATGTCTCTTACATGGGTCTATCCCTAAAAGTGAAATGTATTACACATTGAGACAGAAAGTGTTTGAATACAGTAAAACGACAGAAACGATAGATGTTCTAGACAAAAAATTGAAGCTGTGGGGTATGGATTATATCGAACATCTTTCTCAATACGATTTTGTATTTTCAGTGACAAATGGAACAATGAGTGAGTGTGATCCTTACGAACCTTGCGGCAATCATTATTTGCTAATGAAGCACATAGAAACGCTTGCTTCTGGCTCAGTAATGATTGCTGATGAAAAGCCTGCATTTAGAGAAATGGGGCTTGTTCCTTGGGAGCATTACATTCCATGTTCCAACGCAGACTTTAAATCTGACACCTCCGCTAAAGCCTTTGTAGATAAAGTAATGAATTTATCTTTAGACCAAAGAAATTCAATTGTAGAGAAAGGACAACGTGTTTTACGAGAGAGACATACTGCAAAGCAACGTGCTGTTCAGCTATACGATTACTTCAAGAATCTAAACTAATGCTCTATAATCGTAGTTTTTAAAATCTTCTATCTCAGACTCACTCATTATAGGGATATCTAATTTACCAAACTCTCGTTCAAGGTGTTCAAATAAGTAAGGTGGTATATCGCCAACAAAACTAAGGTTTCTGCTCAGAGGGGCTTTTAGAGTCCAAGGTTGTTGAAACCTAGAAACTTTCTCTGAAATTAGATTGAGAGACTTCGATTGGATAGGTTTGTTTTTGAGTCGGATAGCGGCTTCTGCGATATCCATAGAAAACTTAGACCTTTCAGAAAAAGGGCTGTCGAAGTCAATAACTAAGCCTTTTGACTCCAAAAATTCAACATCTGGGTAAAACGAGTCATCTAAAGATGCCATGTACAGTGCTTTCCGCAAAGATTTATAGGAAATCCCCCATTCTGAGCAATTAGGACCACACACAAATCTAGAGAGTCCTGCAATGTGTATTAGTTCAGCAGCTGAATACTCAGAAATACTGTGGGCAGTAGACTGAATCATACCACAAATATCTGATGCATCGAGCCAAAGATTTCTGTTGTATCTATATAGATAGCCTTCTTGTAAGAATCCACCACTTGTCGTTCCGGGGAAGCAAGCCGAATCTCCACGAAGAAGTGCAGGTAGCATAGGGGCTGTCCAAATTGGCCAACCCCCATCCGAGTACACATGTTTACAATTAGTTATTACTGTAGGTACATAATACCCAGAAAGATTATAAAAATCTTTGGCTTTTCTGTTCTCGGAATAATCTAGAATATAGTATTCACAAGTAGGTAAGTCATCAAAAATTAGGATACCTGCAGTAGAATCAAACCCTCCACCCCAAGGCACAGAGGTGTGAGGGGTTGTATAGATAGGATTGTTCAGCTTGGGATTAAGGGATGGTGTTTCGATAGAAAGCTTCGGAAACATCCACTTTTTTTTAAATAAACGCTTTAAGCGTTCAGACACTTCAAAGTCAACCTCTAGATACACATTATTAAACTCTGGAAAATCGTTGATCTTGAAGTAATCTCTCTGCACTTCATCGGTTGCAATGGCTGAGAACGTGGGTGTGAACACCATAAGTAAAGCTAAACACAGCCTATCACCTGTCAAATGTCCAACTTCAAAGTTGGTAGCCTTGAAAAAGTCATTATCTACTCTGATTTCAAATGTGTTATTTATGAGTTTAGTTTTGAGTTTTCCTTCAGACCTTATTGCTAGATGTTTTACGCTGTCCAAGC
>Ga0209756_1003959_pt1 | contig 11712 bp, 16 predicted proteins | sample ETNvirenome_6_85_FD_184071 | JGI IMG/M metagenome (GOLD analysis project Ga0209756, IMG submission 184071) | Marine viral communities from the Pacific Ocean - ETNP_6_85 (SPAdes) (version 3) | ecosystem: Environmental > Aquatic > Marine > Oceanic | place: Pacific Ocean | collected 2013-06-19
TGTGGATCTTAAAGTAGAACTCTAAGTGTTAGTTCGTAAGAACTTCACTAACACTAAGAGTTCTTTAAAGGCTGACCAGTGTCATCAGCGTAGCATAAGCTAAACTGAAGATCACCGGCCATACTATAACAAAGCGAAGGAAGATCCATAGCTCTTTAAGCCAAGCCATAGGCCATCTCCACCTCTATGACAGAGTCAAAAGACTCTACCCACTCTCCATCACCATTCCAAACGTCTACTGACGTTGGAGTGACAGAAACCTGTACTTCACCAAACCCATAGGCTTGGTCAAGATCAAACTGTAGTTGTGATTCGGTCATAGTTTTATCTCCTTTGTTCTATGACATTAGTAAATCTTCTTAACAAACTAGTCTCTTTCGAGACTAGAATGTTAAAGAGATTTAGATGTCGGGAAACATCTCATCCCACTCCTCTGGAGTAGCTCCCGTCATCAAGAACTCTCTGTCATCAGCAGAGAGAGAAGGCATAGCATCCTGAATAAGGGTTCCAGAAGTCCAGTCATCAAGCTCTGCTTGAGTGACAGGGATTTCTCTAGTGGCAGTATTGCCAGTGAACATTGAAGTTTTCGTTATCTGCATAGTCTTTGCTCCTTTGTCAAGATCAAAGAGCAGTTTCTGTACGACATGCTCAGGTCGTCTTGACATCCTACCCACTATGCTATGTCAAGACTAGCATAGTTTGTTGTGGACAGTTTTGCATGTTACCATTGTCCAGCATATCTTCTGTTGACAGGCGTGGTATGCCCCGAATCTTATTCAAAGTCAAGAACTATGTCCTTGTGTGAAGCAGACAACCAACCGTAGCTGTCTGCCCCACAAAGACAAAGTCTTATGCCGCAACGAAACGATTATCCATCGTCTCAGGCAAAGCTTCTGCATTCTTGATGACCTTCCAACTACCGTTGGGATGGACAACTCTCACTGGACGGCCAGCTTCAGCGGCTTTCTTAGCCGTATCACCTTTGCTTTGGTGAGCAGTCCACTTGCCAGTTTTAACGTCAAACGATTGAAATTTAACAGCCATGATCGGCTCCTTTGCTGTGTAAAGGTTACTATGTGATAGTTCGTAAGAACTTCACTATCACTTAGTAACCATAAGGGTTTCATCGTAACCTCTCATCATCACCAAGGGTGATGGTAGTGGATTTCATCAAATCCGTTGGTGAGAGGCTTTGCCTCGATCTATGACATTAGTCAAAGATATCAGCTACTTAGTAGAACTAAGTAGGTCTGGTGACAGGCTGAAAGTGTTGCCACTACAGACAAGCTCTATGAGCTTTGTAGGCTTCATAGACCCTCTGTAGCCAGACCCCAATAGAATCTCTCTGTGTCTCTAGAGAATCTAAGTAGTTCGTAAGAACTCACTACTAAGATTCTCTAAAGAGACACTAGAGAAATCATAGACTTTGCCTCGCTATGCGTGTACGGGGGGGCGCAAAAACGTGTGCGTGTGTATATATATAAACAGGGGGTGACATATATGGATCAAATAATCAGGTCTTCATCATGATAACTTTTTAGATCCGTAATACTAAGATATATAAAGGGGGTAGATAGATATACTATTTACCCCCCTGACTACATAGACATTATAGCATACTTTTTTCTACTTGGCAACCCCAGAAAAGTATGTTATTATAGTATGTGACATAAAAAATACTGAGGAGGGTATAGATGGATGAATCGAATGAGAGTTCTTTACGAGAGATGGAAAGGTTAATGGATTTAGAAGAAGGAACATTACAGAATAGTTTTACTTCTTTAGATTCTTTATCTTGCTGTAAGGTATTGTCTAATATAATACAGGAGATATCAACAGGTATTGCTGTATCTCCTGCATCATTACTTCGGGGCAATAGAGGTGATACTATTAGAGAATACGTAACTCATATTATTAATACACTGAGTGATTTAAGGGAAATATTTTTAGATGACTACAAATCAAGTGACTACCGAAACAAACATATCCATTAACTATGAACAGATAGAAAGTTTACTATCCTTACGACAGTCTTTAAATACCTACCAACAGTCTAAGGCACATACTAACTTTTTATCTTTTGTTAAGTTAATGGCTCCATCTCTTGTGGCTGATTGGGAGATGGGTAAACATATAAAGGTTATCTCTGAAAAGCTACAACAGATACAGGATGGGGATCTAAAGAGACTGATGGTCTTCCTACCACCCCGTAGTTCCAAGTCTGTTATCTGTTCTAAGTTATTCCCTGCATGGTATATAGGACAAAATCCTAACCATGAGATATTAACAGTCTCTCATAGTGATCAATTATCTTCAGACTTTGGTAGATCTGTAAGAGATCTAGTTAATAGTGAGACATTCCAAGAGATATTTACTAATGTTAAGCTAAGACAGGATGTACGTGCTGCTGGTAAGTGGCAGACTAATCAGAAGGGATCATACTATGCTGCTGGTGTAAGGTCACAGATAGCTGGTCGTGGTGCTCACATAGCTATACTGGATGACGTAATGTCTGAAGAGGATTCCTTCAGTGCGGCAGGTAGACGTTACGTAAAGGAATGGTGGCCTTCTGGTTTACGTACTCGTATCATGCCTAATGGTTCCATTGTTATTATTAATACCAGGTATCACCACGATGATCTGTGTGGATGGTTATTGAAACAGGAACAGGAGATGCATGACTACGGTACAATACCTTGGGAAGTTATTAAGATACCTGCATGGGTAGATGAAGATACATCAGAACTCTTAGATTTACCTATTGGATCTTCCTACTTCCCCGAATGGAAACCTAAAGAATTACTTAAAATAGACGAGGAAGAAATCAAAGCCACTAACGGTACTAAGTACTGGGAGTCTCTGTATATGCAGAACCCTACACCAGAAGAGGGTGGTCTTATTAAAAAGAAATGGATTGAATGGTGGCCTTATGAAGATCCTCCTGACTGTGAATTTATTATTCAAACATACGATACAGCCTTCTCCACCAAGACTACGGCTGACTATAGTGTAATTCAAACCTGGGGTATCTTCTATGCACCAGAACAAACTCATGATGGAAGAGAGACAAATGAGGCTCAATTAATTTTATTAGGTAATCTACGTGGTAGGTATGAATATCCTGAATTAAGACGAATGGCTCAGATGTCTTATAATGAACATAAACCAGATGTCTGTATTATAGAAAAGAAAGCTAGTGGTCAGTCTTTGATACAGGATATGCGTAGGGGTGGTCTACCCGTATTAGACTATCTGCCAGATAGAGATAAGGTAGCTAGAGTATATGCTGCTACTCCATCACTAGAGGCTGGACGTGTCTGGTTCCCTAAAGGTAGAAAGTGGGCTGAAGAATTAGTAGATGAGTTAATTACTTTCCCTAATGCGGCTCATGACGATCAGGTAGATGCTATGACAATGGCTGTTCACTACATGAAGGATTCATGGAACTTACTACATCCTGATGATCCTGAATGGGAAGATGAACCTCCTACGAAAAAAAGAGTTGCGTACTGGAACTTTTAAGTGTATAATAGATAATGTAGAGTGGAGGATAGTATATGGCTGTTGAAAAGAATCCATACGATATAACCAAATCTAATGTTGTTCCTATGAATATAGAAGCAACAGAAGAGAGTGAAGCATCTTTTGAAGTGGAACCAGATGGTGGTATTACCGTAGATTTTGGATCAGAAGAAATTTTAGAAGATGTTGAAGCTGTTGGTTTAGGCGAATGGTACGATGATATCTGTGGAGAGATAGATGACGCAGATTTAGAAGATATTGCTACTCAAGTATATGACAATTATCAGAGTGATAAAGAATCCCGTGGTGAATGGGAGGATATGTTTGAGCGAGGCTTTGATCTACTTGGTTTAAAACTACAAGATGCTACAGAACCTTTTGAAGGTGCATGTACAGCCGTACATCCACTTCTTATTGAATCCGCTGTAAAGTTTCAATCTAAAGCATCACAAGAATTATTTCCATCTAGTGGTCCTGTGAAAACACAGATTATAGGAAAGCAAACTCCAGAGAAGGAGATGCAAGCTAATCGTGTTAAGGACTTTATGAATTATCAATTAACAGAACAGATGACAGAATACTTCGATGAGTTTGAACGTATGCTGTTCCATCTACCATTAATAGGATCAGCTTTTAAAAAGATTTACTATGATGCGAATCTTAAACGCCCTGTATCGGAATTTGTACCGATTGATCAGTTTTATGTTTCTTATTATGCTAGTGATTTGCGGAGGGCTGATAGGTACACTCATATCATCTATCGTAGTCCTAATGATCTTAAAAGGGATATATCTGCTGGAATATATAATGAAGTAGATTTACCGCAAGCCGGAACCCCAGAACAGGGGCCGATGGAAGAGAAGATGAATACTATTCTTGGCTTCTCTCCTTCCAGTGATAATGATCCACAATACGTATTATTAGAACAACATTGTTACCTTGATCTTCCTGAACCATTTAATGACCCTGATGGTGTAGCATTACCTTATATTGTTACAGTAGAAGAAAGATCTAAAAAGGTACTAAGTATTCGTAGAAACTTCAACCAGGACGATCCGAATAGAGAAAAGAAAATACATTTTACACATTACAGATTCGTGCCAGGGTTCGGTTTCTATGGATTTGGCCTAATGCATTTCTTAGGTAATCTCACTATGACTGCTACGGCAGCTATGAGAGCCTTAGTAGATGCAGGTCAATTTGCGAACTTACCAGGAGGTTTTAAAGCAAAGGGTGTACGGGTGGTTGGTGACAATGATCCTATCGCTCCTGGTGAATTTAAGGAAGTTGAGTCAACTGGTATTGATCTCTCAAAGGCTATTGTTCCCTTGCCATATAAGGAGCCTTCCTCAACTCTCTACCAGATGCTCACATTCGTAGCGGCAACAGGCCAAAAGTTTGCTGATAGTTCTGAACAAGTAATTTCGGATAATGCTTCTTACGGTCCTGTTGGTACTACGATGGCTCTACTTGAAGCATCAAGTAAGTTCTTTAGTGCAGTCCACAAGAGACTCCATAAATCTCAGAAAGATGAATTTAGACTGTTGGCCTCAATAGATTATGAGTACCTACCTTCTAAATATCCATATGAGATTCCTAATGCTAATCAGCAAATATTTAGGAAAGACTTTGATGGTCGTGTAGATGTCTTGCCAGTGAGTGACCCCAATATTCCTTCAAATGCACACAGGATGATGATGGCGCAGATGGCACTTCAACTTGCCCAGAACTCGCCTCCTGGTATGTTCAACTTAGAAGCTCTGAATAGAACTATTCTTAATTCAGCTAATATGCCTAACATTGAGGAGATATTACCACCTAAACAACAGGCACAGAAACTTGATCCTGTATCAGATATAATGGCTGCAACTAAGGGATTACCTATTGCAGCTTTCCCAGGACAGGATCATGATGCACATATACAGGTGAAGATGGCTTATCTTCAAGATCCTGCTAATGGTGCTAATCCTATTATGCAACGTATTGCTCCTGTAATACAGGCTAATATTCAGGAACACTCTGTTATGAAATATCAGGAACAGATGAGTGGTGTTACACAACAGTTAACACAAGGAGCACAAGATCCTGCTATTATAGAACAGGCGATGGCTCAAGCTGCTCAACAGGTTATGCAAGCTAATCAAATGGCTGCACAGGGTATGGGTCAGTCTGTTGAACAGCAAACTATTCAATTACAAAAAGATCAGCTAATGCTTGAGAAAGAAAAATTAGATTTAACATCTTTAAAAGATACGGCTGAAATGCAATTGAAAAATAGAGAGCTTAATCTTAAAGAAGATACCTTAAAGGTTCAAACAATTAAGGATGGTGCTGTTGGACTAATGAAATCAGAAGAAAAAGAAAAAGATCGTTTAGCTAAAGAAACAGAGAATGCTTTGAAAATTCTATCTGATGTAGCTAAAGTAACAGTAGAAGATGAAACTAAGAAGAAGTTAAAGTTAGCAGATATTAAAGCTGACTTTGCTAAAGAAGAAGAACGTACTGAACGTGATATTGAACTAGCAAATATTAAAACACATAGAGATGAAAGACTAGGAGGAGAGGAGTAAATTATGAGTAAATCAAAAAATGAAGGTGTATGGGGTAATAATAATACTAGTCGTTCCGTTGGTGATTGGGATGATGTAGATTACTCTAGTTGGAGTGTTAGGGCTAAGAAGGGTATTACAGAAGAGTTTCCATCTGATACCTATGATATTCCAAATCCAATAAAGAGTACCCGTGAAAATAAAGGTCCAAGTTTATCATAGGAGATAAGAATGAAAGAATGGTTATCTAAAATGCATTGTAAATGTGGCATCTCATGTAAATCAATGTGGATTGCTTGTATTGCTTTGATTGTTGCTGTCTGGGCAATCGTTGGATGAGAGTTTATTTTAAACTCTTATCTAATTTATTATCTAGATCACATAGAAATAATATGTGGATCTAGGTTATGGACATTTGGGATGAAGTAATTACATCGTATAATAAAGAAATAGAGATATTAAAAAATTCTCTAGCATCTGGAAGTATAGAAGACTATGCTCATTATAGACAATTAGTAGGATCTATTAGTAGTATAGAATGGTCACGACAACAATTAACTGAGATACTTAAACGTAGACAATATTCAGATGATGAAGAGGATTAATAAATGAGACAACCCCTATTAGCTAATGCTATTAAGAATGACGAATGGATTGATGCTATTGATGAGGCAGAGGAACTAGAAGATCTACCAGTAATTCCTGGCTATCATATTTTAGTACGTCCATTCTCAGTAAAGAATAAAACAAAGAGTGGAATTTTTATTCCTGATTCTTTACAAGATGATATTGCTTATTTAACTACGGTTGGTAAAGTAGTGATCGTGGGTGAGTTAGCATATCAGGACACAAATAAATTTCCCAAGGGACCGTGGTGTAAAGAAGGAGATTTTGTTTGTTATGGTAAGCACTCTGGTACAAAGTTATTTTATCAGGGACAGCGTTTTATACTACTATTTGATGATCAGATTTTAATGACGGTAAGTACACCGAAACACTTAGATCCTACATTTAATCTAACTCATTAAAAAAACTTGCCTACCAGGTTAGTAATAGTGTATAATATAATAATTAGACGTAAACACGTTTGACTCGTCAACAACGGAGAATATAATGGCTGAAGAAAAAGAAATTGAAGTAGAAGAAAGTGAAGATGGTAGCTGGAATCAAATTACTGTTCCAGAAGAAGCAGGGATTAAAGTAGAAGTTTCTGATGAAGATGTAAAAAAAGTAGCTGCTGAAGCTGCTGCCCACCCAGAACCCATCGTAGAAGAATCTAAAGTTAAAAATGAAGATCCTGAATTAGATGGGATTGAAACTAAGGGGGCAGAAAAAAGAATTAGAAAATTAATTCGTCAGCGTAAGGAACGTGACGAGGAAATTGAAAAGTTAATGCAGTCTAATAATGATCTTAAATCTAGACTTACAACCAAAGAAACTGAAGTTGCCCACAATGTAAAACAGAATATTGAATTAAGTTCAAAACAAGTTGATGATAAGATTGAATTAGCAAGAGCCGCATATTTAAATGCATTTGATAGTGGAGATAAAGAACAACTATTACAATCTCAAGAAATTTTAAATCAGGCTCAATTTGAGAAACAACGTATTGATGAAGCACAAGTAGCATTAACACAATATGAACAAACACAACAGAACCAACAAACGGTTCAACAGCAACAGGAAGAATTTAAACCTGATCCTAAAGCAATGAGATGGGCATCTGAAAATGACTGGTTTGGTCAGGATCAGATTATGACATACGGAGCTTTAGAGATTGATAAACAATTAAAGGCAGAGGGATATGATCCTTCTGATGATGATTTTTATGAAGAAGTGAATATTCGGCTTAAAGATACTTTCCCCAATAAATTTGGAGAAACTTCTGAACCAAATAATTCACAACCCCGTCAGCAGGAAACGTCACCTGCTCAAGTAGTCGCTGGTACGTCACGCTCACCCAGCACTGCCAGTAACCGTAAGGTTAAGTTAAGCCAGGAAGACATTCGTTTGGCTAATAAATGGCAGATACCACTTGAAGTGTATGCAGCAGAGAAGCTTAAAGTTGATAGAGCAGAAGGCGAGTATACTAATGTAGTAATGAATAAGCGTGGAGGATGATAATCATGGCACGGACAGAATCACGTAATGCTCAAGTAAGGGAAAATCAAACTAGAGATAATGAAGAATATACATTTGAAGAAGAGGACTATCTTGCGATACCTGAAGAGGTGCAGGAAAGATTTCTAAATCAGGGTATGGTTCTACGTTGGATACGAATCCAACTTCGTGGTGCGGATGACTACCAAAATGTAGGCAAACGTATGCGAGATGGATGGGTGTTCGTAACACCAGATGAAGTACCAGAATTGAGTATAAGCTCTATCGTGAAAGAGGGAGGTCGCTATGCAGGTACAGTTGTTAGAGGTGATGTAGCTCTTGCTAAAATGCCTGAAGGTCGTGCAATAGCGAGAAAGGAGTATTTTGAGAAAAAGTCTGATGATTTAATGAATGCTGTTAATAGCCAATTAATGAACAGTTCTGATTCTAGAATGCCCATTTTTAATAATAGTAAGTCAACCGTGACTAAAGGAAAGAGTCCTAGATTTCAGGACTAAGACTTTTAGTTTGATTATGTAAAGGAGAGACTAATGGATACTAAAGCCCTAACTGGTCTTCATCCTGCACGAGTATATGGTTCTGGCGCAAATAGTACGGGGATTAAAAAGTTGCCAATCGCATCTGCTGATGCCCGTAATATGTTCACAGGTGATCTTGTAAAAGTGAGCTTGGGAAATATTGAGCCAGTAAGTGCCGCTGCTGATTACGCTGTTGGTGTATTCCAAGGTGTATATTATGAAGCTGATGGTGTGCCAACATGGAAGAAATATTGGCCTGCAAATACTTCAGCTAGTAATATTGAAGCAATGGTAATGGTAGATCCTGAAATGACGTACTACATTGGAGCGGATGCTTCGTGTACGGCAGGAGATATCTTTCTTAACTTTGACCTTACACTTGGAAGCGGAAATACTGCTACTGGTATTTCTGGTTTTGGATTGAAGGCTGCTACAAGAGTAGCGACAACTGCCCAAGTAAAGGCTGTTGGCGTTAAAGACGTACCTGGGAACGACATTGCTATCGCAGCAGACAACGCATTTCCAATTATGGCAGTTAAAATACTGCGTAATGAAATGAATATGTTTGATGTGGCAGCTAGTGTTGTTGGCCCAATTTAAATAGGGAGGATATAATATGGCTATTTCAAGAGCTAGTATTGCTAAAGAACTCCTTCCTGGTCTTAATGCCGTATTCGGTCTTGAGTACGGGGAGGTTAATAATGAACTTCAACCCCTTTATGAGAGCGAAAATTCTGATCGTGCTTTTGAAGAGGAAGTAATGTTCACTGGCTTCGGAACTGCACCTGTTAAGGGTGAAGGTTCGGCAGTCAGCTACGATACCGCACAAGAAACTTACGTTTCTCGTTACACCAACGAAACGGTTGCTCTCGCATTTGCAATCACGGAAGAAGCTATGGAAGACAATCTTTATGATACGTTCTCCAAACTTCGTGCTCGTGGTCTTGCTCGTGCAATGGCAAACACTAAGCAGGTAAAGGGTGCTGATGTATTTAATAATGCATTTAGTACTGCCGCTGCTTGGGTTGGTGGAGATGGCGTAGCGTTTTGTAGTGCATCACACCCAACGGTTTCAGGGGTAAATCAGTCTAATCTAATGGCTGCTTCGGATCTTTCGGAAGCTGCTTTGGAAACTGCCTTGACGAGTATTCAGAAGATCAAAGATGATCGGAATATTCTGATTGGTGCTTCGGCTGAATCACTTCATATCCCGCCTGATCTCTGGGCTACGGCAGATCAAATTCTGCATTCGCCTGGAACTACTACGGCTGGTGGAAGTGGTGATGGAACATATGCTCAGAATAGTATTAATGCTGTTCGTCATATGGGTATGGTTCCTAATGGGTTCTTTGTGAATCGTAGGTTTACAAACACTAATGACTACTTCATTAAAACTGATGTACCAAATGGTGCCAAGATGTTTAATCGTGTTCCGCTTCAAACTAAGATGGAACCTGATTTTGATACTGGCAACCTTCGCTTCAAGGCTCGTGAGCGTTATAGCTTTGGGTTCTCTGACTGGCGTGGTTACTTCGGTAGTGCAGGTAGCTAATACCAAAAGATATAGGAGAGAGTGTAAAAACTCTCTTCTACTTCTTTACTAGAGTGAAGGGAAGAATATGGCTACAAATATTAAAACTGCAACAGTTACAGGAAGTGGGCAGCTTATAGATTATTCTACCTCAACTGTACCAACTACAGCTACAGGTGGAATGGGAGATGTTATTGCAGTAGGTACTCGTATACTAGGTATTACGGCTGCTGTTACTGGAACTTGTAATATCACAGATACTTTTACTTCGGTCAATACTGAAAAGACTTTAACTCGTATTAAGTTTGCAGGTGAGCGTGATACTTACTTTGGTGAACAGGGTGTAAAGTTTCATGGAGTAATTAAAGTATCTGCACCAACTTCTAATTCCGTTGTTATGGTATTCTATGGTTAATCATGCCTGATTATGATTATTTGATCACGGATGTAAAAAATACAGCAGAGAATGATTCAACAGAATTTGCGACACAACTACCAAAGATTGTTAATAAGGCAGAAAATAAACTAACTACTGACCTAGATGATCATGGTCTAAATGTATATACATCCATAGCGATCCCGTCAGGTAAAGCTATTGTTACTATTCCTAGTGGTAGTCGTATCGTTAGGAATTTCTCCATGACTCAAGATGGGTCAAGGAAGAATATGTTATTGCGTACTATAGAATATGTTAATGATTTCTGGCCTGTAAGTGCCAGTACGAGTGCTCCGATTTATTATGCATATAGAGGTAATACTGAGATACGAATTGCTCCTACACCAGCTTCTACACATGATGGAGAATTTATGGCTGTGGTGAGGCCAACTACTCTTACTTCTACAGGAACTACATCCAACTACTTTACAGATTTTTGTTATGATGCCCTATTTACTGCGTGTATGGTAGAGGCATCTTTATTTATGAAAGACTCAACTGCTACCCAATTGTGGGAAGCACAGTATCAGTATCACATTAATGCACTACGTAATCAGGCACGTAGGACTAGACAGGATGATATGGCAGTTAATGCCAGCCCTGCTGGTGGACCTGATACACTTATTAGAGGATCAACCTAATGGCTATTAGTAGAGCTAACATAGGTAAGGAGATTAAAATGGCAGGAAAGAAACGAGTAGGACTTAAAAGAGGTGGACAACCTAAAAAGAAAAAGACTAAAGATTGGATGGGAAAAGTTACAAAATCAATTAAAAAAAGAGGAACTAAGGGGGTTTGTACAGGTTCAAAGTTTGGTGGCCCAACTTGTCCTCCAGGGTCAAAAAGATATGCTCTTGCTAAAGTATTTAGAGCACAAGCAGCTAAAAAATCTAAAGGAAAGAGGAGAGCATAATGGCTATTAAGAAAGAAGATTCAAAGCTACCTGTAGCAAAGCCAACAGGTCAGGGGTTTGGTGCAGCACATACAGGTCCAGCCGTTCATGGTCCTATCTATGCTGTGTGTGATGTAGATTAT
>Ga0209756_1003960_pt1 | contig 11711 bp, 11 predicted proteins | sample ETNvirenome_6_85_FD_184071 | JGI IMG/M metagenome (GOLD analysis project Ga0209756, IMG submission 184071) | Marine viral communities from the Pacific Ocean - ETNP_6_85 (SPAdes) (version 3) | ecosystem: Environmental > Aquatic > Marine > Oceanic | place: Pacific Ocean | collected 2013-06-19
ACTTCTGGAAAATATATTCTTGGGCTATAGAAAAATCTAGACTGACAAGAGCTTTAGAAAAACAAGGAGTCGCAAGAGGAACTAAAGATGCATGGATGAAAAATGCTAAGGGAGAATGGATTGAAGTGACCGAAGACTGGTTAGAAAAAGAAGCAGCGGACATTGTTAAGAATAATATTCCTAACTATGATTACGTTCCAGATTTTATTAAAGGTTTACGTAAACTTCCTATCGGAAACTTCGTATCATTCCCGGCAGAGATTGCAAGAACAGGAGCGAACATTGTTCAAAGAGCTTTAAGAGAAATAAAACAAACTTATACGCTAGCGAATGGTCAAACCATAACGCCCTTCGCAGGCATAGGTTACACTAGACTGTTCGGTTTTACGACAACCGTTGCAGCCATCCCTTACGCAACTCAAAAAATGTTTCAAACTATTTACGATGTTACCGATGAAGAACGAGAAGCCATTAGAAAATATGTAGCGGGCTGGTCCACAAATTCTACGATCCTTCCTATAAAAGATAAGGAGGGGAACTTTAAATATATCGACTTCAGTCATGCGAATGCTTACGATACTTTAATTAGACCCTTACAGACTGTAGTTAATTCAGTCGCCGATGGTCAACCTGAAGATGGAATCATGGATGATTTTATGAAAGGAATGTTTACTTCCATGAAGGAATTTGGGGAACCGTTTATCAGCGAATCTATTTGGGCAGAAGCGGTAGCCGATATTTTCATGAGAGGTGGACGATCAAGAGAAGGTTATCAAATTTATAACCCCGAAGATAGTGCGGGCAATCAAGCGACAGCCATCTTTAAGCACTTAGTTGAAACTCAAATGCCAGGTTCTGTTCAACAGTTTGAAAGACTAGACAGAGCTTTCAAGCCTGTGAATTTTGTCGTTAAAGGAAAGTACGATGAGTATGGACAAGAGTATGAATTTGGGGATGAGTTTGCAGGACTCTTTGGTTTCAGAGCAGTAGAAGTTAATCCTGCACGAGCAATTAAATTTAAAGTTGCTGACTATAAAAAAGGAGTTAGACAATCAGGATCTTTATTCACTAGAGAAACTTTAAAAGGTGGACCTATTGAACCAAGAGAAATTGTAGACGCTTACATCAATGCTAACAGAGCATTGTTTAATGTTAAGAAAAAATTAAAGGGCGATCTAGATGCTGCTATTACTTTAGGAATTTCTGATGAAGACTATAATAACAACGTAGATATCTCGGGCGCCGAAAGAGCAGCTATTCAACGAGGAGTATTCCGACCCTATGTTCCTTCACTAAATGTTAGACAAGCTTTTGCGGATAATGCAGAGGCGATAGGAGCAAGTAATCCTTATCCAGAAGCAGCAGATGCTATTAATGAGATTCGAGAAGAGCTCTCAAATTTATCTCTTGACGACGCAGAGTTTCCTAACATAGAAAATCCATTAATTCCCATGAATCTAGGGACCACTCTCCCTAACATTGGAGCTGAAACTTTACCTACCCCAGGAATAAGCCCTAATATAGCAGCTGGCGGTGGCGGTGGAGGCCTTGGAAATATTCCTTTTAATCAATTAACAACCCAACAAAAAATTGATATACTATTTGGCCGAAGCTAATGCTTCCTAAATTATGTCTAAAGCAGATTACCAAGAAATTATATCTGAATACAAAGAGCAGGTTCGCGTGCTGAAAGAGCAGGTTAATGAACTAACCGATGCCTGTAAATCTAAAGATGCGGCCTTGAAAAGAGCACTACAAAAGTTAGAATATACCACAGATGATTTAGATAAATTACAGGAGAAAAAAGATGAACCTAACGAAAAACTTTAGCTTATTAGAGCTTACCAAGTCACAGACAGCCGAAAGAAAAGGCATAGATAATACCCCTAGTGCTGAGCACCAGGACAACTTGAAATCGCTCTGTACGGCGATCCTACAGCCTGTTCGAGACCATTTTTCTAAGGTTGTGACCATTTCCAGCGGTTATCGCTCTCCGGAGCTCTGTACTGCCATCGGCTCAAAAATCACGAGTCAACATGCCCGTGGAGAAGCGGCCGACTTCGAAATATTTGGAGTATCTAATAAAGCTCTCGCTGATTATATTGATTCCGAACTTCATTATGATCAATTGATTCTCGAGTACTGGAAAGAATCGGATCCCAATTCAGGCTGGGTGCACTGCTCATTTTCTGAAGGTAAGAATCGAAGACAATATTTAAGGGCTACGAAAATCGACGGCGCCACGAAATACGACTCAATGGTGTAATTAGGTAAAAATTTGTGAGCAAAGTTTTACTCGACTCCTAGAAAATCCTATCTAAATCCAAGCCTTTAATTCTTCACCCATAACTTTAGAAGCTATATTTACTTTTTTTCTTAAAGCTTTAACAATTCGTGTATCCACGGTATTTTCCACTATCAAGTCGATATAGGTCATTGGAAATTTTTGTCCGATTCGATCGATTCGTGCTTCTGACTGTTGGCGTTTTTCCAAGTCATAGCCATTAGAATAATAAATCATTGTTGAAGCAGCCGTTAGAGTTATACCATAACCACCCGTTTGCGGAGTTCCTACAAAAAACCTACATTTGTCATCATTTTGAAATCTTTCAATATTAGTCTGTCTTTCATTATTCGGAGTTAAACCATAATAATCAACAATAGCTCCATGGCCATAAACTTTTCTAATCGCTGTTATTATCTGTTCTACATCTTGTTGCCAATGAGCCCAAATAACAGCTTTTCCTTCCACTTCGTCTAAAACATCTAAAAGCTCATCCATTCGATTACTTTTAATATGTTGAATAGTTCCATCATCAGACTTGAAATGACCACAAGTAATTTGTTGAAGCCTCATGAGTTGAGTTAAGACCGTAGCCGTAGTCATGGTTTTACCTTCTAATTCAGCTAACGCTAAATGTTTCATTTGTTTATAAACTTTCTCTTGTTCAGCAGATAATTTAACTGATCTTTTCATATAAGTCTTCGCTGGTAAATCTAAACATTCATCTTTTAAAACCCGATAAGAAAAAGATTTTAGTTTTTCTGATAATTCTGTTAGATTTTTATAACCCGTTACAATCTGAACAGACCTTCCTCCAAAGTTAGCGGTTTTCATGACGGCATATCTAGTTCTGAAGGTATAATAAGAAGAATGCCCCAATAATTCAGGTTGTAAAAACTCACATTGTTTATAAAGATCCAAGGGTGATTTTGTTACCGGGGATCCCGTTAAAATTCTTCTGTATTTAGAGTGAATACTTAACTTACAGATATTTTTAGTTCGTTTAGCATCTGGGTTTTTAATAGTGGTACTTTCATCAATTGCCATTAAGCAATTATGACAAGATAAAAACTTAGAGGCAAAATCAACCCCTTTCTGTGTTGAAAAAGCTTCTACATTCATAACTAGAACATGAAGCTCCTCTCCGGTTTTAAATAACCTACCTAATTTTCTCGATTGACCTTTTGTTATATTGGCTTGCCACAATACGACCTCTTTTTCTATATGATCAGGGAGATGGGCCGGAAGTTCTTGTTCATACCAAGTTCCGGTAACTCCTTTAGGGGAAATAATTAAGGCTCCATTTATTTTGCCATGATCATATAATAAAGAGATGTTATCGATTAACACTTTAGATTTACCCGTCCCCATTTCCATGAAATAAGCAAAGACTTCTCGATTCCAAGACATTTCGAGCGCCTTTAATTGATGAGCATATGGCTTCATCTTAAATTTATAGTCCATAATTTTTTTTATCTTTCTATTGACTCCTTATATATAATATCTTATATAGATTGTCAATGTTAGAAAGAAAAATAAATAAGTATGTTTAGTAGTATTAAATGTGGCCCAGCTCCTGATCAATTAAGCGAAGCTATTGTTTATGTTATTCAGGAAATACCAGGAACAAAAGCGGGTACACCTAAAATTAATATTATGAGCGCATCAAGATACGGAAAATTTAAGTTTTTATTACCTGAATTTTCTCAAATTATCTTTTCGCCAGGTCCATTAATTTTTAAATTAAGAAGTCTCTTAAAAAATTATAGACCGACAGATTATTTACTATTAACCGGCGATCCTGCTATTATTGGGGTGGCCTGTTCAATTGCTTCTGAAATAACAAACGGAAAATACAACTTATTGAAATGGGATAAACAAGAAAGACAATATTATCCTATTACTATAAATTTAAATGAGAAAGGAGAAATAAATGAGTAGTATTGATTTTGAAAAAGATCAGAGAGAAGATTTAGATTCAGTAAATGAGGCTAAAAATTTATCTGATCAAGTAGTAAAACTAAAAGAACTAGAGGATGAATATTCTACCAAAGAAAAAGAGTTGAAAGAACTCAAAAGAAAGGTAGAATTAGTATCTGGAGAAGTTATTCCTACAATGATGCAGGAAATGAACATCTCTACATTGAAATTAGCAGACGGATCTTCAGTTGAAGTTAAACCCGTCTACGGTGCATCGATCCCCATTGCAAAAAGGGAAGAGGCATTTAAATGGCTTCGAGATAACGACCTAGGTGATCTTATTAAAAATGAGGTTATCGTTGCTTTTGGTCGTGGCGAAGATAACAAGGCCGCAGATTATGCGACCCTTGCACAACGTCAAGGTTTTGAACCTGTCCAGAAATTAAAGGTTGAACCTATGACACTTAAAGCATTGGTTAGAGAACGTCTAGAAGCTGGACAAGAGATGCCCTCTGATCTTTTTAATTTGTTCACAGGCAACAGAACAAAAATAACAAGGAAACAATAAACATGAACGAGGTACAACAAAAAACAAACGCTTCTCTTCCTGCCAATGTATTTGAGCAGGACGCGAGTAAGGGTTTAGGCAACATCAGCCAACAAGACTTGGCATTGCCGTTTCTAAAAATCCTTGGACAATTATCACCTGAAGTAAACGAAAGAGATGGTAAGTATGTCAAAGGTGCCAAGCCCGGAATGATTTTTAATTCCGTAACTGGTGAGTTACATGATGGTGTGGAAGGCATTAATATTATTCCATGCTTTTATAAACTCGAATACATCGAATGGAAAGATAGAGGAGAAGGATTAGGTGCACCTATTGCAATCTATGACTCTTCATCTGACATCATGTCAAAAACAAAACCAGATGCAAACTATAAAGATAGATTACCGAATGGTAATTATCTTGAAAAGACAGCATCTCATTTTGTAATTATCTTAGGAGATAGTCCTTCGACAGCTTTGATTTCTATGAAATCTACTCAATTAAAAATTAGTAGAAAGTGGAACTCAATGATGAGTGGGATTAAATTGAAAGGAAAAACTGGATTATTTACTCCAGCATCTTTCAGCCACATTTACAGACTAAAAACTACTCAAATGTCTAACGACAAAGGCACTTGGTTTGGTTGGGAAGTAAGTAAAGTTGGTCCTGTAACAGATACTCAAATGTATCAGCAAGCTAAAACTTTTTCTGAAAACATTTCCAAAGGAAGTGTTAAAGCGAAACATGGCTCTGATAAGCCCAAAGGGTCTGATTCGCACTTTTAAGTTTTAATCGAGAGATCGATTAAAAAAAGGGCGGGAGCGGGAGACTTAACCCGCCCTTTCGAAAGATAATTATGGATAAGAAGTATATAAATTTATTTAATGGATATAGACGCGCGTATGGTGTCGCTGATTGGACCAACGTCAAAATTGATCCGGTTAGTGGTAAAAAGAAACCAGACTATAGATGGGCTTATGAAGAATTTACAGATCAAATCTATATCGACCATTTAACTGGCGCTAAATCTGTAGGTATTCAGCCTACCAACGAAAACTCTGAAGTTAAGTTTGGACTCATTGATATAGATCCAAAAAACTATGTAAACTACGACAAGAAATTTTTTATAGACAAAATTCAAGAATTTAAATTACCTTTAATCCCAATTGAATCTAAAAGTGGAGGGTTACACCTCTTTATTTTTATGAAGGATTTTATATCCGCCACTCTTTTAGTTTCTTTTTTAAGTAATCTTCTCCCTCTTTTTAAATTAAAACCTGACAATGAAATTTTTCCCAAGCAAACACAGTTAACACGAGATCTTGAAAATGATCGTTTAAGACCAGGCCAATTTATTAATTTACCCTATTATAAAAAAACAGAACGTAGAGCATTAAATATAGATGGAACTCCTTTTACTTTTGAACAATTCATCGAAGTAGCAGAAGCTAATCTAGTTGAAAAAGATAGTTTAGATAACATAACAGAGGGGATTGATAGACAGATATATGAAGGAGCTGATGATGATTTTAAAGAGGGACCTCCTTGTCTAGCCCATCTTTCTACAATTATGAAAGATCCAACTTTCGATGGCAAGGACAGGTTTATGTATAACTATCATGTCTTTGTTAAGATGAAATACGAAGATACCTGGAAACAAAAAGTGAAGAATGCTCCAGTTAAATATTTTGCAGAACAACATGCAAATGCATGGGATGATAAATTATTAAATGCCAAAGTAAGATCCTGGGCACGATCTCTTAAAGGATACACCTGTACTCAAAGTCCTATTAGTGATCATTGTAAAAAAGGAATATGTGTTAAGAAAAAATTCGGAGTCTTAGCAGGATCCAAAGGAACCTATCCTGTCTTAACTAATCTTAAAAAAATAGAACTTGATCCTGAACCTGAATATGAGTTTGATGTTATTAAATCTGATGGAATCGGAACAGCAACCGTTCACTGTCGTTCTGTTGAACACGTAAATGATCAGCGTAAAAGAAGGAATGCAATAGCCAAAGCTGCTGGATTTCCTCCACCTATTATTAAAGGTGATGAAGATCAAACGGTATTAGATGCATTATACAAGACACAGAAAACAGTTAGCCCTCCTATCGGAACAAGCTCTAAAGAAAAATTACACGATGTACTTCATGCTAAAATTAATGGTCCTAAAGCTATGAACGATGCCGGATTTAAATCAGGTACCGTTTTAATTGAAGAAGGGTATGCCTATTTTAAATTTGATAAATTTTATGACAAATTAAAATCTAAGAACTGGAAATACAGCGAAGATAAAACTGGAAGAATGATGATGACGACTTATGAAAATTGTGACATAGAATTTATGGAACAAAAAAGATTTCCTACTAAAGATAAAGGAAAATATAATACCTCGACTAAGAACATTGTAAAAATTTCTATTAAAGAATTTGAAAACGTTCCTATTCATCATACAAAATTAAAACATAAAAAGGATATTATATGATGAGAAAAATACTCGGGCCTCCGGGAACAGGGAAAACTACTAGACTTTTAAGATATGTAAATACTTTTCTTAAACTAGGAACTCCTCTTGATAAAATAGGATATTTTGCATTTACTAAAAAAGCTGCTACCGAAGCTAAAAATAGAATGTTAGATCAAAATCCACACCTATCAGCAAAACAACTTGAACATTTTAGAACTCTCCACTCTTTAGCTTTTTGGAAACTAGGAATGAAAAAAAGTGAAGTGATGCAAGATGAACATTATGAAGACATCGGAAGAAGTTTAGGAATAGAAGTCACTATTTATACTGAAGGGGAAGAAAAGACTGGATTTGTGGATTCTGATAGTGAGTATTTTAATATAATTAATGCGGCTCGAATCAAAGAGATATCTATTGAAGACGAATATAACACAGGGATGTATTCTTATGACCTGGACAAAAACTTATTATATATTTTGGGAGATGAACTAGATAATTATAAAGAGTCATTTTATTTAAAAGATTACACTGACATGATCGAAAAATTTATTGTGTCAAAAATATGTCCAAATTATGACGTCGTTTTTATTGATGAAGCCCAAGATTTATCACCGATTCAATGGAAGATGTTTGATGTTCTGAAGAAAAACTCCAAACATGTTATACTAGCCGGCGATGACGATCAAGCGATTTATGGATGGGCTGGCGCTGATGTTAAAAGATTTCAACAAGAACCTGCAAAAGAAATAGTATTACCACAGTCGTATCGAGTTCCTAAATTAATCCAACACATTGCTGGCAATATTTTAAGTAGAATACCAGATGAACGGAGATTAAAAAAAGAATGGAAAGCTCGAAATGAAGAGGGGTCTTTCCATCCTGTTATTTCTATTGAAGATGTTCCTTTACATCTAGGACAATGGCTCGTGCTAGCAAGATATAATGATAGATTAATAAAGCTTAAACCTTTTCTAAAAGATCGAGGAATTTATTTTGAATATAAAAACAAAAAGAGTTATAAGACAAGACTCTATGACGCTGTTCAAAATTATACAAGATGGACTCAAGGGTCTTTATTGTCTATTTCAGAGTGTCGAGATTTATTTGAATACTTTGGCAAAGAATTCCCACAAAAAGAAGAAAGACTTTATGACTTAAAAGAATTTGGTTATAGCCATACTCAACGCTGGTTTGAAGTATTTGAAACTGAACCTGAAGACAGTCTTTATATTAGGGATATGCTACAGGCCGGAGAAGAATTATCTCAAGAAGCTAGAGTTAAATTATCAACTATTCATTCTGCGAAAGGAGGAGAAGCGGATAATGTTTTACTGATATTAGATAATACCAAAATGATTAGGGAAGCTATTGAAAAAAGCCCTGATAAAGAAGACGAAGAAAACCGGATTTGGTATGTGGGCGTCACGCGTACTAAACAAAATTTATATATTATGGCGGCAAAAAAGGAGGATAAAGGATATGACATCGAAAGTATACAATAAACAAATTGGAGGATCCCACTATAAAGATATGGTGCTTCAGCCAAGTGAGTTTATAAACAAGAACAAATTGCTTTTTGCAGAGGGAAATGCTATTAAATACATCTGCAGACATGCACATAAAGGAGAAGTACAAGATCTAGAAAAGGCTAAACATTATATTGATATGATAATTGAAAGAGATTACGGCCCTCAAGAAAGTTGGATAGATGGCTACAATAAATGGAAAGAACTAAGGGACAAAGGAGTTGTTAACGGTAAAGTAAAACTCGGAGACTTAAAAAAACTTATTAAAAAAGAAAGGTGTCCACATAACTAATGAGAATTCCTAGATTTGAAGCCCAGACTGAATGGGTGAAGCCGACAGAATTTCCAGACTTAAGACAAGTAGATGAAATTGCAATCGATCTAGAAACAAAAGATCCTGATCTTATTAAAAAAGGATCCGGTTCTATTATTGGTAATGGAGAAGTGATAGGCATAGCCGTAGCCACATCTTATTACAAAGGATACTTTCCCATTGCTCATGAAGGTGGGGGAAACATGGAGAAAGCCAAAGTCTTATCGTGGCTTAAAGATATTTTAGAATCTCCTTCCACAAAAATATTTCACAATGCTATTTATGACGTCTGTTGGTTAAGAGCCATGGGTTTAAAAATTAATGGTGACATTGTCTGTACCATGTTAGCCGCAGCCATCACGGATGAAAATAGATTTAGATATGATCTTAATAGTCTATCCTGGCATTATCTTGGTTATGGAAAAAATGAAAGAGCTCTAGCAGAAGCTGCTGAAGAATGGGGAATCGATCCTAAAGCTGAAATGTACAAACTGCCTGCCATGCACGCAGGATCTTATGCAGAACGAGACGCGGAGATTACGCTAGGCTTATGGCAAGAACTTAAGAAAGAAATTATTTCTCAAGACTTAGAAGACGTGTTTGATCTCGAAACAGATCTTTTTCCATGTCTAGTCGACATGCGATTCAAGGGCGTTCGAGTTGACATTGAAAGAGCTCATGCAATGAAGAAACAATTAGTAGCAGAGGAGCGGGAAATTTTACAAAAAATAAAAGGAGAAACTAATATTGACACTCAAATATGGGCCGCACGATCAGTGGCTAATGTATTTGATATGTTAAAAATAGAATATCCACGGACAGAAAAAACATCTGCTCCTTCCTTTACTAAAAATTTTTTACAAGAACATTCACATCCCGTAGTGAGAATGATTGCTCAAGCACGAGAAATTAATAAAGCTCACACAACTTTTATAGATTCTATTTTAAGATACGAACATAAAGGAAGGATTCACGCAGAGATAAACCAACTTAGAAATGCAGGGGGTGGAACGGTGACGGGAAGATTTAGTTATCAGAATCCTAATCTTCAACAGATTCCAGCCCGGAATAAAGATTTAGGACCCAAGATCAGAAGTTTATTTATACCTGAAGAAGGGTGTAAGTGGGGTTGCTTTGATTACAATCAGCAAGAACCAAGACTCGTTGTTCATTACGCTGCTCTTTACAAACTTCCATCAGTATATGATGTACTGGATTCTTATAAAGAAAATGTTAAAGCAGATTTTCATCAAACGGTAGCTGACATGGCGGATATTCCAAGATCCCAGGCCAAGACAATTAATTTAGGATTATTTTATGGAATGGGGAAAGCTAAACTTCAAGCCGAGTTAGGAGTTACGAAAGAAAAAGCAGCTGATTTATTTACTACCTATCACAGCCGTGTACCTTTTGTTAAACAACTCATGGAGAAAGCCTCTAATCGGGCACAGGAACGTGGACAAATTAGAACATTGCTTGGAAGACTATGCCGGTTTCATTTATGGGAACCCAATAGTTTTGGGATGCATAAAGCATTACCACACGAAGAAGCACTCAGGGAACATGGACCAGGGATTAAAAGAGCCTACACCTATAAATCATTAAATAAATTAATTCAGGGTTCTGCAGCAGATATGACAAAAAAATCTATGTTAGAACTCTATAAAGAAGGTATAGTAGCTCATATTCAAATTCATGATGAACTTGATTTATCAATTGAAGATGATAAACAGGCTAATAAAATAGTTGATATAATGGAATCTGCTGTTGATTTAGAAGTCCCTAATAAAGTAGACTATGAGTTTGGTAAAAATTGGGGAGACATTTACGATTAACAAGGAGGAAATATGGAACATGCAAAAAAATTATGGGCATTAGCATTAGCTCATAAAAAAATATCTATAGCTGTAGCTGTAGTTATTGTTTTAATTATAATCTCAACCTAGGAGTTTTATGGTAAATGGCATACCTAAACGCGAATATTCCTGCGACTTATGCGCAGATCAGGAGAGAGTATCTCTATGACCTTAAAAGTCATCATGGAGAAGTGGAAGACTGTGTTATCTTTGGGATGGCATCACTTTCAGGGAGCGCTCTACTCTTTCATGCAATTATGGAAAATGGTGCTGTCTTCTATAGGTTGCCGATTAGTGCGTTTATTCAAAGAGGATTTAAGCCAGAGGACGTTCCTAGGATGCGCCTTGACGAGCTGGAGCTTTGGAATTGTTTTAGTTACTATCCTAGTATTAGTACTTTTGATATCCTTCTAGGCCAATCAGGAAAATATATAGGAAAAGATAAGAAATGGTATCCCGGTACCTATCTTTTCACAGTTGACTGGGCTCACCCTGAGAGTAATATAGTCGATACGGATCATTCTGAAATTCCGCACGAACATAAATGCGCCCACATAATGGCCCTGGAAAACGGAAATTATGCAGCTCAACCCAACAATAGAATTATATGGAGTATTCCTTCATTTACTGTTAAAGATGAAGTTCCATTTGATTGGAAGGTACAAACAACAATATGGAGTGTAGAAGATAGTAGTAAATGGAAAACAGAAGATACTGATAAATACTTCTACGGAATTGAGGAAAAGGAAAAAAGCGTATCCGAACTTTTACAAGAAGGTTTTGAAGAGGAAAAGA
>Ga0209756_1003963_pt1 | contig 11699 bp, 23 predicted proteins | sample ETNvirenome_6_85_FD_184071 | JGI IMG/M metagenome (GOLD analysis project Ga0209756, IMG submission 184071) | Marine viral communities from the Pacific Ocean - ETNP_6_85 (SPAdes) (version 3) | ecosystem: Environmental > Aquatic > Marine > Oceanic | place: Pacific Ocean | collected 2013-06-19
CCGCCGTATGGAAGGCGCTTGACATAAAGTGTACCTTCAGACATTACGTTCGAAATTTCTTCTTTGATGATTCTTCTAAGCTGGCTTTTTGTGATTTTCATATGACACTCCTGGCTTCATTACTAAATATACACTAGAAAGATAACATAAATGGATCAGCTGATGTGTCTGATATAATTTCCCATCCTGACAAACTAGTCTCCAAGACATGTGTATGAACCTCGCCATCCCATAGGATTGTATATTCTATGCCGTCGGGCGTATTGGGATAGACTTCTAAGATAATACATGTAGAACCATTTTCTGAACACAGGGCTTCACCTGATATATACTCTGGGATTCTTAAATCTGCTAGATCTAAACGTGTCAATTTGTTTATAGCATATGACAGAGACTTAAGAATTTCTATCTGAAACTTCATCATCTTTCTCTTCTTTTTGTGCCAGACTTAAGTTGCCTTTCTCCCATTTTTTTGATCTCTCTAGAGCAGCCTTTACTCCTGTAAAATGATCAATAGCCCAGCATCCTGTGAGCGTCGCGACGGCGCAGTAAACTGCCATGGCAATTGCGCCCCACCAATCACATGTAAACATTAGACATCCTCACTATTAAAGCTTTTAACAGTTCTCTTTCTTTTATTAGGTGTCGCTTCAACTTCTACGACTGTCCCTACCACACTTATCTCCGACTCATCAATATCTAACCATATAGGCTCAGGATTATCAGTACTTGAAAGTTGTACAAACCACTGCGTTCTTAAGATTCCTCCACCCAAGTCTTCTGAATGATACAACATATTTCTACCTTTCGGATGGAGATATGGCCTAATCACTTCTGGGTCTACACTTTCTTCCCTTCCCATTGAATTCTGGGCAAGGTGAAGAATTCCTCTCCTGCTTGTAATTGTTACGCTGACTTTTGACATGACACAGGGGGTTTGGGGTAATATCTAAAAAGAAAATAGGGGTAGTAATCGTCGCTATAGTCAGTTCCAAATTCCAACCATATGTGAGAATCTTCTTCATCTACAAGTCGATAACCGCTGCCTACTAACTCATTCTCATCAGAAGAATCCCACTTGGATGATCCCATAGTAGTGTAAGGTTGTATCTTAACTCGTGAAATAGGTGTATTGAAGAATATGCTGTTATGATCGTCTGTATAATCTAGTGTTCCTAAACAGGATCGATAACCATCCTCAGGATCCTCTAGAACTCTAAAAACAATATTGTCTATCTTAAAAGTATGTGCCCCGGTGTCAGCACCATAAAACTCTAATGTAACACCACACAAGGATTTGAAATGATTCCTTGCCATGTGCATTATAGTTGTTTCTGGCCCGTCAGTCCAATCCATTCCAAAATTATTGATATCCTTAAAAAAAGAAGACCGTCTTGAGAAATAGTTGGGAATATGGTCGGGGTCTTTTACCATTCGTCAATCTGACCAACCCAGTCTTTAAATTGATCTTTTCCTCCCCTCACCAACCAGTCAGAATCAACTGTAAGTTTGGAAGAGATTCCTCCTCTAGGATTACAAATCAATACTAGACGTAAACGTGTAGGATCGTATACTGACATCAAATCCTCGTAGATCACGTTAATGATTCTCTCGTAGGAATAGATTTGATTTCTAAAAGCAAAGAAGTATTCTTTTAGAGACTTAAGTTCAATAACTTTGTCTGATGGGTAAAATGTTATATAAAGATGACCAAAATCAGGTTGGCCTTTTACACCTTCAAATGTTAGCTCCGGAATTTTTAGCTTGATTTCATATGCATCTTTGCTAGGATTGGGAATCGACTTAAGGACCAGCCTGTTTTTATCCCATATTTTATCAACTTTTTTCTTTCCCACGTACACCTCTCTAAAGCGGTACAGTTAATATTATAGTAAATAGTCTTCTAATTTATACAATTAGTTATCACCATCAGATTCTGGAATGGGTGTTAACATCAAGTCACTAAACCATCCGACACCCCAATCTTCAAACATTACTTCATACTCAGTAAACCCATCAGACATCTCTAAAGTATCTAAGATAATTCCAGGAGATCTAGATGTTATAGCAAAGCTGTCTCTTGAAGATTCTTTTAGAGTTACTAAATCACCAATCTTCATTTTTTCTCAAAATAAGACGGAGCTAGTATTACAACAGCAGTCACCAGTACAATTCCAGCAAAAAGTAAAGTATCAGTCATTTTTCGATCTTTCTTGTTTACTAATAATTTCAATTTCGTCAGAGTAGAGGTTTTCTGTTTCACCATCAGACCACATTATCAACCCTAGTCTTGGGTTACTGTCTGGATCATGAACTCCCAATACTACCCCGGTTGTTTGACCCCGCGCAGAGACAAACTCTTTAATATCCTGTCGTATGATAACTAGATCACCAACTTGCATATTTTCTAGACCCTGATTAAACGAACTCTGCATCAATTACATCATCAGGTGGAGTTTGACCTGTTTGAGGTGAGCTATCTTCCGATGTTTTCATATCCTCATACACTTGCTTAGAAATTTGTTGCAAAACAGTGTTTAGATTATTGACAGCATCGTCTAAATCCACCTTTGCTTCGTCACTTAGATGTGATCTTGCTGAAGAGATTGCAGAGTCTAGAGAAGCAATGTCCGCAGGGCTCATATTTTCAGATATCGATTCCTTGAGTTTTTCTGCTTGATGGATCGTTGAATCTAGTTGATTTCTTGTTTCAACAACTGCTCGTCTCTTTTGATCCTCAGCTTCAAATTTGGATGCATCTTTTACCATCTGGTCAATCTCATCTGAGGAAAGTCCACTCGATCCTTGAAGGGTAATGTTTTGTTCCTTCCCAGTAGACTTATCTTTCGCTAACACTGTCAAGATTCCATTGGCGTCGATATCAAACGTTACTTCAATCTGGGGTATGCCACGAGGTGCAGCAGGAATGCCATCAAGTGAAAATCTTCCCAAAGTCCTGTTGTCAGAAGACATTTCCCGCTCTCCTTGAAGGACGTGAATGTCTACCTGCATTTGATTGTCGGCAGCGGTAGAGAAAATTTCTGACTTCTTCGTAGGGATTGTGGTGTTGCGAGGAATCAGCTTAGTTGTCACAGAACCCATTGTCTCAATTCCGAGACTTAAAGGTGTAACATCCAAGAGCAACACATCCTTTACATCCCCGGAAAGGACACCGGCCTGGACAGCTGCACCCAATGCAACTACTTCGTCAGGATTCACACCCTGATGTGGTTTCTTTCCAAAGAATTCTTCCACCCTTTTACCTACTAGCGGGATTCTCGTAGAACCTCCTACTAAAATTACCTGGGTTATATCTTTCGAAGTCTTTTCAGCATCAGAAAGGGCTTTTTTACATGAAGCAAATGTCTTTTCAACAAGAGGATCAATCATCTTTTCGAACTGTGCCCGGGAGAGGGTGCAAGCAAGGTGCTTTGGTCCGCTGTTATCAGCAGTTAAGAATGGCAAATTAACCTTAGACTGTTGTGTAGAGCTTAATTCAATTTTTGCCTTCTCCGCGGCTTCACGAACACGCTGTAATGCCATTGAATCTTTACTTACATCAATTCCGGTTTCATCCTTAAAATAAGATACCAAGTAATCAATCACTGCTTCATCAATGTTATCCCCTCCAAGATAGGTGTCACCATTAGTGGAGAGAACCTCAACAACATCACCACTGACTTCTAGAACAGACACATCAAATGTACCTCCACCAAAATCATACACAGCAACAATCTGTTCAGAATCAACCCCCAAACCATAGGCTAATGCAGCTGCTGTGGGTTCGTTAATGATTCTCTTAACTTCAAGGCCGGCAATTTTTCCGGCGTCCTTCGTCGCTTGTCGTTGACTATCGTTAAAATAAGCAGGCACCGTAATAACCGCTTCAGTAACAGCCTCTCCTAGATATTTTTCTGCAGAACGCTTAAGTTTCTGCAAAACTTTAGCACTAATTTCAGGAGGGGTGTATGTTTTGTTGTTTATTTTAATATGAACATCACCAGATGATGATGGAACTACATTAAAAGAAACTTTTTCAGCTGCATCTTTTATTTCGTTCATCTTAGAACCAATAAATCTTTTAGCTGAGTAGATTGTGTTTTTAGGATTTACGACTGCTTGTCTTCGAGCCATGGCTCCTACAAGTACGTCCTCTTCAGTATAAGCAACAACTGAAGGCGTTGTTCGATTTCCCTCTTCATTAACAATTACTGTGGGCTCTCCGCCTTCTACTAATGCGACACACGAATTAGTCGTGCCCAAATCAATTCCAATAATTTTGCTCATGGTTTTTCTCCTTTTATAAGCGAGCTAAATGTAAGATGTCGATCTCCAAATTTGGCAGAACAACATCACCTAATCCTAGTATAGATCTTTTTTACAAGATTTACAAACAGGAATTTATTAAATCTTCCACTCTTCCAAAATTTCTGATAGCCACAGTGGTAACGTATTCCAGCTGTAGGCACCCATTTCCTGCCAACTCTTAGAAAGAGCCCAAGAAGAAATATACTGTGCCTTTTTTATGATATCATCATGAGGATAGACATACCAGTCCCCTGACTTCTTCTCTTGAAATGCGATGTATAAATTTTTTCCTTGATACTTTTTGTCAAAAGTAGGTCGACCCTTGAGTTGAATTTTCTTAACGTCAGAGTCTTTTGCTCTGTAAAATAGCAAATCCGCGCCGTGCTTATCACCATTGATACGTGTAGACTCTAGATAACCCCACTTTGCCATGGTCGTCATCAGATGTACAGTGTTAAAAGACTCCTGCTCTTTGGGAGAGAGAAAATCATACTGTACTTTTTGCCCTAGCCAACAATTATTCATTCTTACTTCTCCAATGCAACTTTTAGAACTTCGTGAAGCTGGGACACCGGGTGGAATGTCATAACTTCTCTTACTGAATCTGGAATCTCTACAATGTCTTTCTTATTTCTTTCGGGAAGGACAACATTTGTGATACCTGCTCTGTGTGCCGCCAAGACTTTTTCTTTAAGACCCCCAATAGGTAAAACATTTCCCCTTAGTGTCATTTCTCCGGTCATTGCAATATCTCCCCTCACTCGGACATTAGTCATTAAGCTTGTGAGCGCTGTAATCATAGTAACCCCCGCACTGGGTCCATCTTTGGGAATTGCCCCTTGAGGAACATGTACATGAAAATCATGCTCAGCAAATAATGTAGGATCAATTTTTAAAGATTCAGCATTAGCCTTGAGATAACTCATTGCCAATTCTACAGACTCCTTCATTACATCGCCTAGATTGCCGGTAAGCTTAAGCTTTCCTTTTCCATTTTTGCTCATAGTTGCTTCAATAAAAAGGATGTCTCCTCCCACTGATGTCCAAGCTAATCCTGTGGAAACACCCGGCATTTTTGTCCTTTCAGCTGTTTCCGGAATATGCTTGACAGGTCCCAGCATTTCGTCTAGGTGTCTAGTTGTCACCTTTAGCTTTTTTCTCTTCTTCTTGACGAGAGAGACGGCAAACTTTCTACATATTTTAGCTAGCTGTCTTTCTAAATTTCGTACGCCTGCTTCACGAGTGTAGTTTACGATAACCTTCCCTAGTGCTTTCTCGTCGATTGTTAGCTGAGTTTCAGAAAGTCCGTGCTCTTTGATTTGCTTTGGAAGTAAATGCCGAGATGCAATTTCTGTCTTTTCTTCAACAGTGTAGCTAGAAACATCTATCATTTCCATTCTATCTAACAACGGTCCAGGTATACCTTCTACACTATTCGCTGTTGCGACAAACATAACTTTAGACAGATCATAGGGCACGTCTAAATAATGATCCATAAATGTGCTATTCTGTGCTGGGTCTAGAACCTCAAGTAATGCACTAGTAGGATCTCCTCGCCAATCTCGGCCGAGCTTATCAATTTCGTCTAGAATTAAGACCGGATTATTACTGCCGGCTCTTTTAATCGTTTGTATAAACTTCCCAGGCATTGAGCCAATATAGGTGCGCCGATGGCCTCTAATCTCTGCTTCGTCCTTGACTCCGCCTAGGCTAATTCTTTGATAGTTTCTATTGAGGGCTTCAGCAATAGATTTCCCAAGAGAGGTCTTGCCTACTCCTGGCGGACCCACTAGACATAATATGGGTGAACGCCCATCTTCTCGTAAAGAGTTAACTGCAAGGAACTCTAAGATCCTCTCTTTAACCTTATCAAGTCCGTAATGATCTCTATCTAGAATCTCTTGCGCATTGTCAATGTCATGGCTGTCTTCAGTAAAGATGTTCCATGGAAGATCAGCTAAGCATTCAAGATAAGTTCGAATAACAGTGTATTCAGGAGAAGACGTTTGCACATTCCGGAGTCTCTTGAGTTCTTTATTAGCAGCTTTTTGTGCTTCTTCCGAAAGACATGCTTCCGCTATTTTATTACGCATCTGGTCGATGAACTCTTCTTCGTCCTCTTCATCGCCTAGTTCTTTTCTAAGACCTTTTACCTGCTGTCGAATAAAATAGTCTCTCTGATTTTTGTTCATCTCGCCGCTAACTTCAGAATTAATCCGCCGGGAAACTTTCAAAGCTTCAATTTGCCCATTAAGATACCTCAATGTGGTCTTCAAAACAGCCTTAGCGTCGTCTTCTTCTAGCAACAATTGCTTTTCTGCAATAGTTACCGGCAAATTATTTGTAACTGTATATGCCAACTGCAAGGGTGCTTCTGAAAAATTCATCAGGTCAAATGAAGACGCAGGAAATTTAGAAACTAACTCAATGTAATCATTAGCTACTTGACTAAGTGAGTGGGAAAGTGCCACTACTTCTACAGATATATCTTCCGGGACCGGATTCATATGCACAGTCGCCTTGAAGAACGGTGATGATTGTGTAAATGTGTCACAGACGACACGCTCCATCCCCTGAACAACAACTTGTAGAATTCCTCCCTCGTCTTCAAAGATTTCTAGAATCCTTGCTGCTGTCCCTGTCCAATAAATCTCATCTTTAGTCGGCAACTCAATTCCGGCGTCATGTTGAGAGACAATCACGATGACATTGCCTATCTTGAGATCTTCGAACATTGAAAGCGACCTCGGCCGGCCGACTGAAAGAGGCATCATAGTTCCGGGAAATAATACAGCATTTCTTAGAGGGAGTACGGGAATCTCGCCTTCCACCTCACCCGGCTGCATCGTTGTGTTTGTTTCATACATTTTACTAAGTTTCATATATGGTCCTGGTTTATCCTTGTCCTATTGTACCAAGTGTATTAGATTAGTACTCATTGAACAATAAAAAAAGCAGGCAGGAGAACCCTGCCTGCTTCTGTTACATGTGTAAAAAGGTTGAAATAATTTACTTGATCTTTATGGAAACCGGCTTGACCTCAGGTCGAGTCGGGACAATAATTGTCAAAAGCCCATTATCAAAAGAGGCTTCAACCAAACTAAGTTCCAAGTTATCATCATAATTCACGTATGTCTTTTGAAAACTTCTTCGTGCGATACGTCGATTATCACCGGCTGTATCTTCTGAATTTGCGGAAACTGTGATACTTCTCTTTTCCGGCTTAATTTCAATAGAAAGATCTTCCTTGGCAAAACCTGCAAGAGCGAATTCCAAGACAGTATCACCGGTGTCGTTGCGATAGATATCGGCGACTGGATAGCCTGATGTAGTTCTCTTTAGATGTTGAGGAAAGTCTGTAAAGAAATTATCAAAAACGTCATCAAAGACTGTTCGACCCAATAGGCCTGGTCTATAAGTGGTAAGTGCGTTGCTCATATTGTTTTCTCCTTTTTATAAGCGAGTTGCAAACAAATCTCAAAAGCCCCAAATGTAGCAGCTTCTTTGATTATAATAGAAATATAAACACACTAGTGTAAATGTACACCCCTTACTACAAACAAAAAACCAAAACAGTTAACACATAGAACATGGGGAGAATCAATACACCACAAATAACGTCAATGATAGATTCATTCCTTCGTTTGCGGCGTTCAATTTCTGACCACCTCTCATTTTTCTTTGTTCGCTTAAATAACTTCATTGTTATGACCAACCTCCGCCCGCACAGTCCCTGTTTCATAATCTACTAGATACCGATAATGACACCCACCCATGTTGTACGATTTCCAACTGGTCTCGTCGATAACATAGGGCTCGGAATCTGTTAGGAAGTTGCTCACTGGAGAAGAATCTCCTTCCTTGAACCCCCCGATAGGCCTGTTATGAAAACTTCGGATTCCTCCAGTCTTTTGGGCTCGATCAATTAACATTACTAGGCCGGTAGTAGTATTCTTTTTTAAAAAATCTGTTAGTCGAGATGAAATGGTTGCTCCATCGTAATGAACATAGCAACCACTAATCGTACCGTCAGAGAATTTTACCCCGAGTTGTGCATGTGTACCCATTAGCTGCACCCCACACACTTGTCGGTACAAACATCATGCTCGGTGCGTTTGCTGCACCGGACACAATAAGTAACGTAGTATTCATCGGCACCACCACGGAGGTCATTTCCCTCACTGTCGTAGTAGTCCTTTCCGTAGTAATTGTAGTTTTTATTGCGAGGCATAATAGACTCCTTCGTCTTTTAAAAATTTAAGAATGGCCGAGATAGTCGGATTCATTATAACCGGGTGAAAGAACAAATAACTGAACACATGGACCATCTAGATCCTCGGTATCATCATCTTCAAAGTAAGACCAGCCGGCAAAATCCTTAGTACCAGCTTCCGAATCGGTAAAATAAGTACACCCACCGCCCGAATAAAGAACTGAACGACCTGATCGATCTACAACTGAAATAGAACGACATCCGGCTAGGTCATAGCCAGCTTCGTCCAGATTAACCAGAACAGTACCATCTCCTCGAGGATTAATAGAACCATCTAAAGAACGATCTGGAAGAAAACGATAATCTGAAAGATTAAGTGACATTAGACAAGCTCCACAAAGTTAGTAACCAAAGCACCGCCGATAAGACGAGGAGTACCGTTAACAGGGGGATGACAGTATCGACCTACCCGAGTAGATTCCTCCTTACCACCAAAGACATCTCGCTCAACAAGGATACGATATCGGAGGCAGCCCTCTACTTCGACCAGCTCTTCAACACGACCCTCTACGTAACAGGCTCGTTCACCTTCAAGATCACGTCCACCTGGTGAGGTAGAGAAATCAAAAGAACGAACTCGGTCACCAACTGCAATAGACATAATGTATCTCCTATTTGTCCTTACAGAGATATTATACACTAATCCTGCTAAACTTGCACGGCATATGTCAAATTAAAGAACTAAAGCTCGATTTCTTCTACGCGGATCGGTCGAATCGCCATGGGGATAATATCAGGACCATATCGACTGGGATTTCCCAATTGATCATCCTCGTTCCCGTCAATAAATCCGGTCATATAGTCACCATCAGAAGGATGTGCAGCTTCCAAGCCATGATAGCCGGCTTCATATCCCATGCGGTAGAGTGTAAAGGGCGAAACAGTGTTGTCAGACATTAAGTTTCCTTGGTGTTACGTGTCTATTTGCTAAATATCTTTATCATACAGCACATTCACTAGCTTGTGCAGCACGATTAAGCGCTTCAACTGTCTCTACAGCAATTTGTTGACTTTCCACAGTGTGAAGGGTTGTCAGCATAGCTTCAAGCTTCTCAATACGCTTTGTTTGACTCTCGATCTCTTCCTTACATCGACTAACTTGAGTCTGAATAGACTCGGTGGTCTTTGCATTGAGAAAAGTTACGTCATCAACTGTTCCAAACTTCTCAAACTTGACTTTGAGATCGCCTCGATCGCTAATAAGATAGCCAAAAAAGAGGTCTGCAGTTTCTCTCGCTTCTTCGTAACTCCGAGCGAAGAGATTAGCGATATCTCGGCGACCGTAGCGCTCAGAGACAGAATAGATTCCTTCCCCTCCTCTACGACTAACGTTATATATTGCACTTTCGATTCGTTCCCACACCTTATTAGTTCGACGATTTAGTGTAGCTTTCGTTCGACCTAGTTCCCAGTCAGATTTATTTTCGAAATCTCGGTTGCGAATATAGTTACGGACATCGGACCGGTCTTTGAAGCCCATTTTAAAGAGAGACTCATCGTCATAACCGTAAGAATCGTCCGACGGCACAGCTATTTGCTTGTATTTCATCGAGCGATAACTGTATTCACCATCCCGAACTGTGTAAGTGATGTTTGTGCCCTTTGGACCATTCGGTCGTCGGCGCATGAGATCATTAATGATAGTGTCTCTGGTCAATTCTTTCTCCTATATTCCAGAAATTTGAATCATGTGTAGAATGTTTCGGTGCTTAGTAGCTGTCCAGCCCTGGAGCATGTCAATCAGCTTGATGACGCTGTCCGTGTCTTCCTGATTTTGAAAGGTAATGAGCCAGCCATCAGTTCCACCAATCTCTTCAACGCCGTCAAAGGCTTTAATAATATGATCAACTGCGGTTAGCGGGGCGCGGGGTTTAGTCATCTTCTTTTCTCCTCTTTCCGGGGCCTATCCCCTCCAAGACATGTCTATTATACCATCACACGAGGACATATGCACCACTGGAGTATCATGGAGAAATAATATTCCCTGGTGAAACGACACTATAGTTCTCTTTTAAATCGGTCTTTACACTCCCGTCTGGGTATATTAATTTTACAGCATTGTGTGCTGTCTCTAGAACAAGGAGCGCTTCTTCTGTATACATCTTGTATCGATTCCCTTTAAGAATCCACCACATTTTCTTCTTCATTTTTACTAGATCACCGGTTTTCATTTTGTGATCCTGAATGGGCTTTTGACCAAACCGATTCAAAAACAGTATGGACGATAGTTTGTATAATCTGAACGATTACAGTTATCCCAGTAGATTGTTGAATATCTCCGGTAAGAATCCACATTGTTAATAGCATAGAAACAATGGAGACTGCGCGCCAGGATGCTACCTTTATCAGTAAACTAGTTTTATTCATGAGTATTTACAAATACACGAGAGAAGTTTTTCATCATGCTAATAACCTCTAAAATAATGTTAATAGTATCTTTTTCAAGGGCAGTTGTTTAAGATACCAGATTGATAGACATCATTTATTTTTTCTTTCTTCGATAATCTCTTTACCAACAAAGAGTGATAACCACACCAAGATGACAAGAATCATTAAATCACTGTGACTCATGAATAACCTCTAAACATTCAAGGTGATATTATGGGTTTTACTACCTAGAGACGGCAAAAGTATCTCTGTGATACGCCTAGATACCTCCAGGGCCAACCCATGATCTTTTGTAAGGCCTAAAGGCGCTATTCGACGGTACCATCTTGATTTCATAGAGTCACCGATTTTCGTTTCTATTGAGCAGATAGACGGTGGTAGTAATCATAATCCCCAAGAGAACACCGGAGACAACTCCAGGGTTCAGAATAAACTGATCAGCGGGCGCGCCCACTTCATAATAAAATCTCCACATGATTTACCTCTCCCATCCCATCGATAGTTTAGCTTCCCACACTTACTACCTCCAGGTCTCTTATTCGATATACTTTATTGTTTCTTTGAGTGAGATTATCTCCCCATAGTACCTTGACTAAACCTAGGGTTGGATGTGCTCTTCCTCTTTTGATGTTAAGTATAATACCTACATCATCCCATTGTCCGTCAAAGCGATGTCTGACTAGATCACCGGATTTCATCGTCAACCTCAATTTCTACCTTGACCTTACTG
>Ga0209756_1003970_pt1 | contig 11685 bp, 10 predicted proteins | sample ETNvirenome_6_85_FD_184071 | JGI IMG/M metagenome (GOLD analysis project Ga0209756, IMG submission 184071) | Marine viral communities from the Pacific Ocean - ETNP_6_85 (SPAdes) (version 3) | ecosystem: Environmental > Aquatic > Marine > Oceanic | place: Pacific Ocean | collected 2013-06-19
ATCGATTTTTATTAGAGGAAGGCGTAGTAAATAAAAACATTGTGGCTCAAGAAGTTGAAGGTATCTTTGCAGATATTGGAAGAATGAAACCAGGTTCCACAGCAGATCAGTATTTTAAAAAAGTTTTAAATTCAGCAACTAGTAAATTTAAAAAACTTTATCAAACTTCAGTTGATCTTTACACAGCTGAAGATGATATTTTTAGAGTTTATAATTTTTTAGCCGAGTCTTTTAAATTAAATAGAGCCTTTGACAAGGCTATCAAAAATAAAGTTAGAGATGCTACTGGTAAATTAGTTAAGAAGCCAAGTGAGTTTGAAATTCTAAAAGAAGCTGCGGAAATTGTTAGAGAAACTGTTCCTAATTATGCATACGTATCTGATTTTGTAAAAGGAGTTAGACGATCTCCACTAGGAAGTTTTGCTTCGTTCCCAGCAGAAATTTTTAGAACTGGAGGTAACACTTTAGTTCGAGGATTAAAAGAAGCACGAGATCCTGTTAGAAGACAGATCGGTCTTAACAGTTTAATAGGACAAGGATTTACTTACGCATTTTTACCACCAGCAGCCGTAGAAGCTTTCAGAGGATTGTACGGCATAAGCAGAGAACAACTTACGGCACTAAGAGAAGTCTTACCGACCTGGTCTGAAGATAATACAATACTACCTATCTATGAAGATGGTAAATATAAATATATCGATTTTAGTCATGGTTTCTTTTATGACACCATGATTCAACCCGCACAAACTGTTATCTCAGGTGTGCAGAGAGACATTGACGAACCTTTAGTTCCCACCATTTTAGATGGAATGACAAAAGCGATGGGTAAAGTCTTGGAACCCTTCATCCAAGAATCTATTTGGTTTGGTGCGATGGCTGATATTTTTATCAGAGGTGGTAGAGATAAAGAGGGCAGAAAAATTTGGAATGATCGCGACCCTCCTGGTGACAAATGGTGGAAAGCTTCTCAACATGTCGCTTACGAATTATCACCTTTCTCATATGCACAGGTTAAGAGATTATATAAATCAGCGAAGGGAGAAACAGTTAAAGGTATAAAATATGAAATACCGGATGAGCTACTGGGTCTAACGGGTTTTAGAAAAGTCCCTGTCGATCTTGAACGAGCCCTTAACTTTGAAATTCAAAAATTTAAAAGATATGAACGTGACGAACGTAATCTAATCTACGATGGCACTGGATCTGGAGATCCGGTTCATCAGAATAAAATCATCGAGCAATACATTACAGCTAACAAACAAAGACTCGAAACTTTTAATTCAATGCGTAGATTCTATGACTCTATAAAAGTACTAGGGATGCGAGACAGAAAAATTGCAGAAGAATTTAAAGATCGAGATGTACTACCTTTATATAAATTTATAGAAAACAATAGTTTTAAACCCTTTCATGTAGGCGATAAAATGATAAAAGCTTACGCTAAGATGGCTAGGGAAAAAAACATACCTAATCCTTTAAGTCGAAAAGTTCTACGTCGACTAGCAACAATTGAAAAGAAACTATTTAAACAAAAATTAAATTCTGACTATGTTATAGATAAGGATAAATATTTATTTTCAGGTGAGAAAAAAGTCTTTGGAAAACAATCTAAACTACCTACGCCACCGTTGAAAGAACAACCAATGCCAAGCGCAGAAGTTGTATCTAACACACAGATTCCAGATGTGTCTCAAACAGGCTTGACACAGACTGAGCAGGCGTTATTATCACCAGAAGAAAAATCAATTAGGCTTAGACAAAGAGGACTACAGACATAATGCCAGCTAAGAGAAATCACACAGACAAATTGGCACATCAAAGAATTTCGGATCACGAAACACTTTGCAGAATCATGCAAAAAAATACAAACAAACAAATAGTAAACATTAGAAAACAAATTGAACGTTTAGAAAAAATCGTCATTTCCTGTGCCGCTTTTATTATTATAGGCTTATTCAGTCTTCTTTTAACTCTACTTAAGTATCATCTTTAAGGGTATACCCCCTTGACATTCCCCTAAAACGCATTATATAGAGGGCATAGGTGCCTTTAAGGGCCTATTTTATTAACTGTCTAAACAAGGAGGTTAAAATGACACTCAATAAACTACCATCAATCTTCAATCAATTAAGACCTGTATCAGTAGGTTTCGACAATATCTTTGATCACTTCGAAAGAATGTTCGACGATAACGACGAATTCTTTCGTACACCAACGGCTACTTTTCCTTTTTACAATATCGTAAAAACTGGAAAGACAACTTATAATATAGAAGTTGCTCTAGCTGGGTTTGGTAAGAAGGATATTCAAGTCGAATATGCAGATAACTTATTGACGATTAGATCCGGAAAAGAAATAAAAGATAACAATGAATCTGATGGAATAATCCATAAAGGTATTGCTAAAAGATATTTCTCTAAAATATTCACCATCGCTGATGATATAGAAATCAAAGGCGCTGAGTTGAAAGACGGATTACTGAAAGTTTCTTTAAACAAGATTCTTCCAGAAGGCAAGAAGCCAAGATCAATCGAAGTTAAATAATTAATAACATGAGCGGGGCGCTCTGCGCCCTGTTCGGAAATAACATGATGAAAATATTTAAATTTTTTGAAAAAGTAGGGTACGTTCGCGCGATAAATAGACTGAAACGTCGAGGGCTTAATAAACAAGCCAAAGCACTTGAAGGCGATATTAAATCCAAGCTTTCAACTCTTCGCCCATAATTTCTGTAGCGATATTAACTTTCTTACGAAGGGATAGGACGATTTTATCGTCAACCGTATCTTCACAAATAATATCAATGTAGGTCATAGGTTTTTCTTGACCTATTCGATCTATTCGTGCCTCTGATTGTTGACGTTTTTCTAAATCATAACCATTAGAATAATAAATCATTGTACTAGCACCTGTAAGAGTAATACCATAGCCACCTGTTTGAGGTGTTCCAACTAAAAATCTAACCTTACTATCTTTATCTTGAATAAGTTTAATAGCGTTCTGTCTTTCATCAGTTGTTGTGTCTCCATAATAAGTTACAACAGAACCAGGATATTTTTTTTCAATAGATGCAACAATGGTTCGAATGTCTTGTCTAAAGTGGGCCCAAATAACAGCCTTCCCTTCAACTTCTTCCAGTACATCCATAAGCTCATCAACCCTATTGTTCTTTAATAATTGAACTGAACCATCGTCTGCAGTGAAATGGCCACAAGTAATTTGCTGTAGTCTCATGAGTTGCGTAATAACATTTACAGTTGTTGTTATCTTTCCATTCAGTTCAGCTAAAGCTAGCGTCTTCATTTGTTTATAGATTCGTTTTTGTTCATCAGATAATTGAATCGTTCTTTTTAAAAATGTTTTAGGTGGTAGATCTAAACAATCATCTTTTAAAACACGATAAGAAAAGGGCTTTAATTTTTCTGATAGTTCAGCTAAATTTTTATATCCAACAACTACATTAACAGATCGAGCTCCCACATTAATATTTCTCATCAGCGCGTATCGAGTTCTGAAAGTATAATAAGAACTGTGATCTAATAGATCAGGATTTAAAAAGAAACATTGTGTGTATAGATCTAACGGAGATTTAGTTACTGGAGATCCAGTTAAAATTCTTTTGTATTTAGCATACCTAGAAAGCTTAATAATATTTTTAGTCCTGCTTGCCCCAGGATTTTTTATCGTAGTAGATTCATCGACAGTGATTAAAGCATTGTGGGACCATAAAAATTTCTGTGCAAACTCTAGTCCTTTTTTAGTAGAGAAAGCCTCAACATTCATGATGAGAATATGAAGCTCAACACCTGTACTGAAGACTTTATTTAACTCTTTATCTTCAGACTTACTTCTCATAGCCTTCCAGAAACCTATCTTAGTCTCTATGTGACTGGCTAAATGAATAGGTAATTCACTATCATACCAGTTCTTATAGACTCCTTTCGGGGCTATAATTAGGGCACCATTTATCTTGCCTCTGTCATATAACATAGCCATATTATCAATAAGAACTTTTGATTTACCTGTTCCCATTTCCATAAAATATGCAAACACTTCTCTATCCCAAGACATCTGCAATGCTTTGAGTTGATGTGCGTATGGCTTTGTTTTAAACTTATAAAACATAATTGCTTTTCTTTCTAAAAGGACATATATACTACAGAAGAACGAAAGTCAATGGATTGATTTAAAACAACTATGAGAATTGGAAATACACCTCCCATCACACCAAACAAAGTCTATGTAATTCAAGAGATACCTGGAACAAGTCAAGGTGCTCCTAAATATAATATTATGGGTGCCCAGAAATATGGCGAAATTGTGACCCTATTACCAGAGTACTCACAAATGATATTATCTCCAGGGCCTTTGATTATTAAACTACGGGGACTATTAAAAGATTTTAAACCTACCGATTACTTACTACTTACAGGCGATCCTGCCATAATTGGAGTAGCTGTGTCAATTGTGTCCGATATGACTAATGGAAAGTATAAGCTTTTAAAATGGGATAGACAGGAAAAGACCTATTATGCCATTGAAATAAATTTACACGAAAAGGCTTGACAATACGGTTTTCGTACATTATATAGGACTGTATGAAAGAACCGACTAAAATAAATTTTGAAGAAGACCGAATGGAATCAGTTTCTCAAATTGATGCCAGCAAAAGTTTGTCAAATAAAGTTATCGAATTAAAAACGATGGAAGACGAAATTCAAAACGCAGAAAATAGTCTATCTAAATTAAAAGAGAAAGCTAAAGTTCTCTCTCAAATAGAGATTCCACAAATGATGGACGAAATGCAAATAACAAAATTAAAGTTAAGGGATGGTGAGTCTGTAGAAATTAAAAAAATTTACGGCGCATCTATTCCTCATGAAAGCCAACAAGAGGCTTTTCAATGGCTTCGAGAACACGACCTTGGAGATATCATTAAAAACGATATCACCGTTACCTTTGGTCGTGGCGAAGACAACAAGGCTATGCAATATGCTAACCTTGCAAAGGGTCAGGGGTTTGAGCCGATTCAAAAAATCGGTGTTCATCCCCAGACTCTTAAAGCAGTAGTTCGAGAACGTCTAGAATCTGGACGAGAAATGCCTACTGGTTTATTTAAAACGTTTGCAGGTAACCAAACAAAAATAACAAGGAGATAATCGATGAACGACACGAGCAACGCGAAAGAAGTAGCAACAAGGAAGTCCGCAGGACTCCCATCTGCTTCATTATTTGAAGCCGATGCTGATAAGGGTTTTGAGAATGTGAAGACCGAATCTTTGGCCCCACCTATCTTAAAGCTTCTACAAAATGGCTCCGGAGAAGCACAGAAACGTAATCAAAATTACGTAGAAGGTGCTGAACCTGGAATGCTTTTGAATACAGTTACAAAACAACTGTACGATGGAGCAAAAGGAATTACAGTAATTCCTGCCCACTACAGATTAGAGTATCAAGAATGGTCTGATTTTGGAACTGGATCGGGAAGACCCGAACAGATCTATCCAGACACTTCGGATATTTTATCTAAAACAACTAAGGACGCTATGGGTAAGGACAGATTACCAAATGGTAATTATATCTTAACTGTAGGTCAACATTTTGTCTTAGTTATAGGAGAAAAATCCATTGAAACTGTGATGATATCTATGAGTTCGTCTCAAGGTAAAGTCAGTAGAAAATGGAACTCTATGATGAAATCAATTGTAATGGACGGTAAAAAAGGTCCATACACTCCGTCATCTTTTAGCCATAGTTATCGTTTAACAACGATACTGAATACCGGAAAAGGTAATCAGTGGTATGGTTGGAACGTCAAAAAAATTGGCGAAGTGGAAGATCCAAACTTATACGAACGAGCAAAACAGTTCTATAGTGGATTATCCAAAAGAGGATAACTATTCCCATGATGGGCGGTGGAGACCGAGAGGCGAAACCGCCCACTACAACGAAAGCAGGAGGATATGACGGATCTTGAACGATTTAAAAGTATATTTAGTGGCCTAGACATTGCTTACGGTCAAACCAAAAGAACAGACGAGTTTGATGAACGTGGTAAGCATAAAACTAGATCATTTATTATTAAGAAACAACCAAGCGATAAACTATGGCGAGATCATTTAAGTGGTGTCGAGCCTGCGTTAGGAATTATTCCAATCAATCACGAAAGTAAATGTAAGTGGGCATGTATTGATATTGATGTCTACCCAGTGGATCACCAACAACTTCTCAATAAAATTAAAGAAAAAAAATTACCGCTAACAGTTATTAGATCCAAATCAGGAGGAGCACATTGTTTTTTATTTACTGATACATTTGTTCCAGCGATTCTTTTAAGAGGAAAGCTAAAAGAAATGGCAGCTATTTTAGGGTATGCTAAATCAGAAATTTTTCCAAAACAAAATGTTTTACATGTAGACCGAGGAGATCGAGGAAGTTTTTTAAATCTACCTTATCACAATGCACAAAGAACTGTGCGGTATGCTTTTAATGAAGAAGGGAAAGGCATATCATTACTAGAATTTTTTGCTCTTTATAACAGAGTAAAACTAACTGAAGATCAATTAAAACAACTAACAATTGAAAAAGATACAGCACCACCTTTATTAGAAGGAGCACCACCGTGCCTAGTCTCACTAGCTACTGAAGGTATTCCAGAAGGTGGTAGAAATAATGCAATGGTTAACTATGGAGTCTATTTAAAGAAAAGATTTCCAGAAACTTGGGACACAGAGATTTTTCCTTACAATAAAGAATTTTGTAAACCCCCTCTTCCTAAAGGAGAACTAGATAAAGTTATCGAATCAATAAGAAAAACAGATTATAATTATAAATGTAAAGATGCACCTATTGAATCTTTTTGTGATCCAAAAAAATGTGTGCTACAAAAATTTGGTGTTGGAGACGGTGTCCCTGGTCCTGAAATAAAAGAGATAAAAAAATATGATTCAGATCCACCAATATATTATGTCTTAGTAGGAGAAGCTTCTGTTGAAGTAGATAGTGGAACCCTGCACGAGCCTGATAAATTTTCCATTGCAGCTATGGATCAAATTGATCTACCCATGCTACCAGTCAGTAAAATACTCTGGAGAAAAATGTTACAGAAATTATTTAAACATTTAGGAGAAATTGAAGCTCCGGATTCTACTAAAAAAGACGTACAAATTAGAGAACTATTGGCTGAATACATTAATAAAGCACCCGGTAAAAATATGGAAGATGTTCTACGAGGGTTGGCCTATACTGAAAATGGAACAAGCTATTTTAAATTCAAAGATTTTTGGAAGTATTTAGTTCGAACTAAAACATGGCCTGATAGAATTTATCCTAAACAAAAAACAGCAAGATTACTAACACGACTATTTTCTGCAAAAGAAGTCTCCGGAAAAATAGCCGACAAAAGCGCACGCTATATAGAAATGCAAACAATTAAACTAGACAAACCTAATACTAAAAAAGAACAGATGAAGGAGGCACCATTTGCAGTTAAATAGAACAATTATTCCAGGGCCACCAGGAACAGGAAAGACTGAAAGACTCTTATATTATTTAGACAAAGAGATACTTCAAAATAAGGTAGACCCCAAAAAAATAGCTTATATTTCTTTTAGTAATGCAGCTGCTGATGAAGCTAGAAGTAGAGCCTTTAATCAAGACGTAAATATTTGCACTATGCATTCTATGGGAACTAAAGAGTTAAATATTAATACAAACACTCAGCTACTTAAAAATAAGAAATGGATAGGGTTTCAAAACTATTCTCGAATCTGCAAAGGTATGTCCTTTGAATCGTACATCGATGAGGCGGGGATCCCTAGATATAAAAACCCACACATGCGCATCATTGAATTTGCAAGATCAAAATTAGTTTCATTACTAGAAGCAGCCATACAATTAAATTTACATCATTCTGTAGATCTGTGGCTAACAGAGCAAATTGATACAGACTTAAAGGTATATAAAGAACATGAAAGTCTATATGAATTTTCAGATATGATTTCCAAGTTTGTCGAGAAAGATCGATGTCCTCCTGTCGAGATTATCTTTCTTGATGAGGCCCAAGACCTGAGTCCTCTGCAATGGAGAATGTTTTTTTACATAGAGTCTAAATGTAAAAGATCTTACATTGCGGGGGATGATGATCAAACTATCTATACGTTTCAAGGAGCGGACCCGACTATTTTTATAAATTTAAAAGGAACTATAGATGCACAAATTAAATCACGAAGAGTCCCAAGAAAGATGCACGCATTAGCTGAATCTATTTTTCCTCATATTAAAAACCGTTTAGAAAAAAAGTGGGAACCAAGAGATGCAGAAGGAGAAGTTTATGACAATATGTTAATAGAAGACATTGATTTTAGTAAAGAAAACTGGATGATTTTAACAAGAACAAATGAAATGCTACAACCTGTAGCTGATCATTTATATAGTTTAAATTTAAGATTTGATAGTAAAGTAAATAATTTATTACCTAAAAAATTATTAAGTGCTTATCGTACATTAACTAGATTGAATGAAGGAGCAAGCGTAAGCAAAGAAGACGTGCAAGACCTCTATGAGTATTTAAACTATCATAAAGGGCATGTAAAATATGGATACTCTGGGGGAAAGTCATTAGAATCAATCACAACGATTGATGTAGATATGCTACGCAAAGAACACGGGTTTCTATTAACCGGTGGCTGGGAACAGCTTCATATGCCGGACGAAAGCAAAAATTACGTCAAATCCCTACTAGACTCTAAAGATGACCTCATGAAAAATGCGAGAATAAAGATATCCACGGTCCACGGTGTAAAAGGTGAAGAATGTGATAACGTAGTTTTATTTATGGACCTAGAAAGAATTATTTATGAAGCAGCTCAAATAAACGCAGATCCAGAACATAGACTTTTTTTCGTCGGAGTAACACGAGCTAAAAAGAAACTATATATCATGCAACCAACTTCCGATTATTTTTACAGAATAGGAGATCCAATCGTATGAATAGAAAAGAACGCTATCAATTAACAAAAGAAAAGAATGAATCAGGTATGGATTGTGAAAAGATCATAGATACCAAGGAACAAGAAACAAAAGTATACAAAAAACAAATTGGAGGAGATCACTATCGCAAAATGAAAATTCAACCTAGCGAATTTGTTCATGAAAATCAATTACTGTTTGCGGAAGGTAATATAATAAAGTATATATGTAGACATCCTTACAAGAATGGAAAGCAAGATATTTTAAAAGCAATACACTATTGTGAGATGATTATTGAAAGAGATTATAAATGATATTTCAACCACAAACTGAGTGGAACTGCCCTGAAAGTTTTCCTGACTTATCAAGGTATAAACACATAGCTATTGATTTAGAAACTTATGATCCTAATCTGAAAACTAGAGGATCTGGTGCTATTCAAGGTAAAGGATATATTATAGGAGTAGCTGTAGCCGTCGAAGGGTGGCAAGGTTATTATCCAATTAGACATCGTGAGGGTAACTTGGATGAAAAAATTGTTTTGGACTGGTTACGAGATGTCTGTAAAACTCCAGCCATAAAAATCTTTCACAATGCAATGTACGATGTGTGCTGGTTAAAAGCCTATAATATTCCAATTAATGGCCACATAGTAGATACGATGGTAATGCTCTCTTTAGTGGATGAGAATCGCTTATGGTATTCTTTAAACAGCGCCTCTTTTGATTATTTACATGAAGTAAAAGATGAAAGAGCTTTAACAGAAGCTGCTGAACAAGCAGGTGTAGATCCAAAAGCTGAAATGTATAAACTACCAGCTATGTATGTTGGTAAATATGCAGAAAAAGATGCTGAACTTACCTTAGAACTATTTAAAGTTTTATCTAGATCTATTAGTAAACAAAACCTACAAAATATTTTCGATTTAGAAACTCAACTTTTTCCATGCTTAGTTGATATGAGATTTAAGGGTGTGAAAGTAGATATTGAATCGGCACATAAATTAAAAAAACAACTTTCTGACCAAGAGAAAAAATTACTATCTGAAGTTAAAGCAGAAACGGGAATCGAGTGTCAAATATGGGCAGCCAGATCTGTTGCGAAAGTATTTGATGTACTTAAATTACCATATGAACGAACAGCCAAAACACAGGCACCAAGTTTTACTAAAAATGAATTACAAACACATGCTCATCCTTTAGTTAATAAAATTGCTAAAGCTAGAGAATTAAACAAAGCTCATACAACATTCATAGATACTATTATTAAGTATGAACATAACGGAAGAATACACGCTGACATAAATCAAATAAGGGGAAATAGGGGTGGAACAGTTACCGGAAGATTTAGTTATCAGCACCCAAACCTTCAACAAATTCCTGCTAGAAATAAAGATCTAGGCCCTAAAATTAGAAACCTATTTCTTCCTGAAGAAGGATGTAAATGGGGTTGTTTTGACTACTCACAGCAAGAACCTAGACTCGTAGTGCATTATGCAGCTACAACCGAACCTATTTGTTTTGATGAGTCTGTTAAAAAAATTGTAGAACGATTCAATGATAAAGATGATGATGTAGATTTTCACCAGACAGTTGCGGACATGGCAAACATATCCCGGACACAAGCTAAAACTATTAATCTTGGATTATTCTACGGAATGGGTAAAAATAAACTACAATCTGAACTAGGATTACCAACAAAACAAGATGCAGATAATTTATTTGATCAATACCACGATAGCGTTCCCTTCGTAAAAGACCTAATGAATAAAACTTCAAAACATGCTCAATTAAATGGTGTTATAGGAACTTTATTAGGACGTAGATGTCGATTTGATAAATGGGAACCACACCAATTTGGTATGCATAAACCAATGACTCTCGAAGAAGCAGAGAAAACATATGGAAGGGGCCGAATCAGAAGAGCCTTTACATACAAAGCTTTAAACAAGTTAATACAAGGATCAGCAGCAGATATGACCAAGAAATCAATGCTAGACCTATATAAAGAGGGCATTATAGCTCATATACAGATACACGACGAACTAGACATTTCTGTTGAATCTGATAAAAAAGCTAAACGAATAATTAACATAATGGAGGCTTCAGTCGACCTGAAAGTACCAAATAAAATAGAGTACAAGTTAGGTAAGACCTGGGGGGACATTTATAATTAGGAGGAAAACATGGAAAAAATTACACAGCATGCCAAAAGATTATGGGCGTTAGCTTGGAATCACAAAAAGATTTCAGCTGCGATCATCGTAATCGTTGTGATATTAATTATCGCGCAATAATACACATATTTAACTAGAAGATCTAACTTCTTCTGCAATCATAGGGGGTAGTGATGAAGCAATGGTGGAAAAGATTTGTCGAATGGTTCTGGAAGGACTATTATAAGTAACTATGGAAGAAAAAATTTGTAAGACATGTGGACACTTGTGCCACTGTATTGAAGCCGATCATGAAGATTGTAAGTGTGAGAGGTGCGACTGCCGAGAGCCTAAAGGTGTGGTAGTTGACAGTACACAAGATTGTGAAGCGTGTGAATAATGAAAATTTCAGATAACACGGCAATTTCTATGCCGATGAGAAATCTTTTGGCTATCGTAACCGCCGTCGGAATTGGCGTGTACGCTTTTTTTGGAGTCATTGAAAGATTAAATAAACTAGAAACCAGTGGAACCCTTTTAGAAAAAGATTTAGAGCAAGT
>Ga0209756_1003975_pt1 | contig 11677 bp, 12 predicted proteins | sample ETNvirenome_6_85_FD_184071 | JGI IMG/M metagenome (GOLD analysis project Ga0209756, IMG submission 184071) | Marine viral communities from the Pacific Ocean - ETNP_6_85 (SPAdes) (version 3) | ecosystem: Environmental > Aquatic > Marine > Oceanic | place: Pacific Ocean | collected 2013-06-19
TTCTCTCTTTCCACTCGGCTAGTCTACCCATTTCACCATCATCATAAGTTTGTATATCCTCATCATAAACTAGGGTTACATCCGAAAGACCACTCATTATATTAGCTAATGCTTGTTTGGGATCTTCTTTCACAAGCTCCCTTTGTTGCTGCACGGTAGACACTACAGCTCGTTGTAACACTTGATTTTTAAAGATATCAACAGAATATTCAAGTGATTGAGTTTTTGCAGAAGGATTTAAGGTTGGAAAATTTTCTATCAAAACCTGTTCAGTGGGGAATCCCTCATACTTGTCCAAATACTCCCCAATAAATTTAAAGGCATCCCCATGTTTTGCAAAATCGTTTGAGTGATAAGCAAAATTTTTTAACTTCTCATAATCCGTCAAACCAAATATAATAGCTGACTCTATGAATTCATAACTGGGATTGGACATTTACTTTCCTTCTCTGGTATATAACACCCTGTTTGTATTACTATATATCTGATATTCTATATCATTAAATGGAATGTTGTCAACAAACTTCTTTGCCTCCTCGTATAGAGAAAACTCTCTCTCTACCCAAAACTCTGAGTCTTTCTGGGCTAAAACTCTGTACAAAAACTCTTTATTATTGGGGGGCTTTCTTTTCTGGATTAATCTTCCTCGTTTTCTAACTCGTCTGGGCATCGGTTTCCTTTAATGTATGTAATTTTTCTCTAAGGGTCTGTCTAACTTTATAGGCAGATTCCCCCAAATCTTCGGTAATTTCTTCCATAGTAAGACCCTCAAGTTTTAGTTCTAAAAATAGTTTCTCTGGCTCTGTTAATCCTTTCGAAGACACCCACAAATTAGCGTCTACTTCATCCATATAATTACTAGGTTCAATCATGGCACTAGAAATTTCTCTAGGAACAGAATTTGAAGTACCATATGTTAGATCAATACTTTTAGCTATGGGTCGTCTTTGGGCTTTAGTTATCAAGGTTCTAATAGTATTTACTAAAGATGTATGTAAGTAGGTGTGGAAAATAGTCCCCTTGGAACTGTCAAACGCACGAGCAGCTTTTACTAAGGCTATTCGTAGCTCTTGGGCAAGATCATCTTTATCCATCCCCACCACAAAAGAATTGGAAACCATTTTCTGAATTTTTGGTTCCCATTGTATTATCAAGTCGTCATTAATTTCCATATCGTTATTTTACTCTGATTGTGTGGAATCTTGTAAGATTCGATTATGGTGACTTATAACTATTATTATATCAGATAGTTCCGTAAAAAGGGGGTACTTTTGTATGGAGATTTTGAATATAAAATAACACTAACTCCTATATGAAATGAGTTTTTTCTGATCTGTGTGATACAGAACATTGGGAGGAACAATACTTATCTTTTCGATAACGTTTTCTGTAAAAAGGTACCTTACAAAAAAGACAGTCTACCCTATTATTATAATAATTAAAGTGGCATTTACCAACATGAATCTTTCTATTACCAACTAGTATTGGCTCATTACATGCTAAACAATAGTTTACTCTTCTTTTCTTTACCCGAAGTGTGGGCATATTATTTTTCTTTAGAACCTTATAGATATATTGTCTGGTAAACCCAAAAGCTTCTCCTATCTCTTGTAGGGTATCAAATGGATTGTCTTGGCGGTGTCGAACGATTCTAGAAATCGTCAACTGACGCTTGGCTTTTTTCGTAATTCTGGACAATTGCACTTATCTCGTTTTTCCAATGTGTCGATAAATAGTCGGCATCTATTGTAGATGAAAGGGGACCAATTTCCCAACCACCTTTTATAAAATTAGATGCTGCTACAACTCTATTCCATTGAGCTTCTGTAAATGTTACTGTTATTGTAGTGTCAGCCATTAGTTATTCTCCTTCAGTTTTTCTATTTCTTCTTTTAATTTTTTTATTTCCATTAGTAGTAATAAAGATAGTCTATCATAAGCTAAACTTTCTACTAAACCATCTTTATTATACTGTACTATTTCAGGGTAAATTTTTTCTACATCTTCAGCTATTAACCCAAAACCCTTTTTGCCTTCTAAACCAGAGGTTTCGTTATATTCAAAATCAATAGGTTTTAAATCATATACTTTACTTGAATCTAATGCCGTTTCAACAATATTTTTTTTGTATCTTTTAGAAGATGAGTCTCTGTATAATTGTCCATTACTAACGTCTATGACTGCATTTGTACCTGTACTAACACTACTAGACACATTTATTCCATTTGAGTGTACTACTAGTTCTTGGGCGTTATCTATGGAAAAACAAATATTACCTGAACCATTTAGAAACATCCCTGTATCTACATCACCAGCAAATGAAAAGGCGGGTACTGCTGCACTACCATCATTAGCATAATATCTAGTGTTTTGAGCATTAGTACCACTTGGAGACGCTTGTGTACCGCCTTTTATTCCTACTAAATCCCACGCAGCATAAGGTAGGTCATAATTAACATGAGCTATAACTTTAATATCAGAATCTTTTCTTTTCGCAACAAATGCCGGGTAAGCACTTTTTGCTATTACTCTAAAAGTACTGTCTCCCTTGATATAATAAATAAAATAAACCCTTCCATCAGAATTGAAAGCTTCTAATGAACTCGTGTTACCACCTGCAATTGCGTATTTGTCCGATCCTATATAAATATTACCGACACCCCAATTAACTTGGGTAGCAGATGGAGCAGTAAAGGCACTGGAGGTTGTGATGTTTGCATCATTCGCCATGTCAATTGCTGTGGGTAATCCTTCCTTCGTCGATACAGCATCAGAAGTTCTAGACGTAATGGTTGATTTTCCACTTCCACCTTCTTTGTTGGTGTCGGCTCCTACAAGGTCATATTTAGTTCTACTAATACCATTACCTTCTTCATAAGTCATTTGGGTTACTAAAGTAATAGAGTCAATATTAGCTATATCATTTCTTACTTTAATTGTATCCCCAGCCCGTACTGGTACATAATATCTAATCTTAGAGCTCGTATCTACAGTTCCGGTAGCCCACGTTACTCTTACTGTTGTTGAGGTAACCGCTTGAGCGTACCCATAGGTACCTGTTGGGTTATTACTAGCATCCAGTTCCGCAAGAGTCATACCCGGATAAAACCCATAATTTTCTATGTTTACATTACTATCATATATAACCGTTCCACTATCGTGTTCCGCCGCTGATGTAGAGTTTTGAGCCCTAGTAGCTGTAATAAGTATTTTGCTATTAACAGCAGTAATAACTAGTTCTTCGCTCTCTATCTTAATACGCTGCCCTACATACATACCCGTAGAGTCTGTTACATCAATTCCAGTTTCACTATCATCTAAATCTTCATTTAAAGTACCATATAATTGTGTATTACCTATAGTTATTGTTTGATCCGATCCAGACGTAGTGGCTACCGAACTTGGAACATTATCAATATAAAATCTTGGGGGATTATATGTAGTAATATCTCCTCTTATGGGGCTAGCAATTCTTCTCGTGAGCACCGCAGAAATTTGTTCTCTGATCGCATCAGGGTCTGTCTCAGCTCCTGTATCAGCATTAAAAGTTCTTCTTATACCATATTTCATTCTAGGGCGTTCTTTTATTTTAAAAGTTGAGCCACTTGTGTCTCCTGACGCCGTATATCCATCAACACTATCCGTAGCAGTTCTCCAAAAAGTTGTGTTATCATCCAAAGATTTATCTAAATGGGATATCAACATCAACGCTTCTTCCCCCGAAGCATAATTTCCTACAGCTGTTGCTCCAGTAGAAACATATTGAAGTTTACAAACCCTTACTGCGTATATAACAGAGCCACTTGCTTTTTCACTTACAGAACCACCTGCAACACCTCTTTGAACAGTCATTTGAGTAGCACTGTCAATAGAAAGTACTCTAGCTTCTTCTCCCCCGGCACCACCAAACCTAAACTGTTGTCCAACATAAAATAAACTAGTTGGGTTTGATAATGATATAGGTCCAGAAGTACTCAAAGTTATTTGAGTATCCGCTGATGTGTTGGCAGCAATAGCACCGAGTTGTGCGACAAATATTGAGAATGTCTCTGCACTGTCTGTACCGGCAGTCCCTCCTGAAACAGCTCTTCCAGAATAAGTTGACTTAGAATCACCGGAATTAATAAATGAATCCGCCGATACATCATAAACTTTAATTATCTCAAAAACTTCAGATTGGGGCACTGCAATAGCGTCTCCCTCATCTCCTGCTGATGTTACTGCATAAGTATAAGCAGCATCAGTATAAATATCTTTTTTAGGTCTAGTTAAATTAGATTCCGTCATAGCCGACATGCGACCAGTTTCAACAAACTTCCCATCTGTAAGGGTATCAGGTGTGGGAAGAGTAAGATTTAGTCCAAACGCTGCCGGTCCTAATGTATTTGATGTGGGTCTAGTTCCTTTCTTAAAATAATTAAAATATGTTTTTGGTTTGTGTGAATTTGCTGTAGATTGAAGAGTCGGAGCAACATAAAAATCAAATCCATATTCTTGCTCACTAGATATAGCAGCGTGAGGATCTGAGTCTGCAGCATTAGCTACATGTTTCAAAGCAGCTTTTTTAGACTTGCCATCTAATTTATAAATCATTGATTGTCTATACCTTTGTAAAGACTCCGTAAATCTATCATCTACAATATAAATACGTTCCCCCGTTAAGTGCGTAGCTGGTGATCCTCCTCTAGTAACAGTTAATGTATTAGTGCTTATAGATAAAATTAACATTTCTTCTGCGTCTATCAAAATTCTTTGCCCTGCATATAAATTACTTGCATCAAAAACATCAATGTCAGTTTCACTACCATCCAAGGCCTCTGCAAGAGTAGTTTCTTCTTTTGGAAAATCAATGTTAGAACTAAACTGATGAATTAATGACTTTATTAATCCCCCCCTTGTACTAATTTTTTTCTTCCATTCTTTTTTGTCTTCATCTCTTTCGTCTGTATTTAAGACATATTCATGTAATTTAGCTTGTGCTTCGGAAATTGCAGCACCATCACTATGAGTAGCAGCTGTTGTAGCATTAGCAGCTCGAAATACATCAATAGATGTAGCACTATCGACTGCAGTTACATACATTTCTTCGTTATCAATTTTTATTCTTTGTCCAACAAACAACTCTCGACTGTCTGAAACATCAATTTGAGTTTCACTCGTGTCTAAATCTTCATCAAGTGTAGCTTCTAAAGTTACTACATCAGCATTAATATCATAACTATAAATACCTTTTGTACTATTATCCCTCAACTCAAACAGCTGATCTTCGGCGGTTATATTTATAACCATACCCATGGCATTGTCATACTTCTCTTGTACGTCAACCGCCATACCATAAAAATAAACTTGATTACTATCCCCATCTCTAATTTTAATGGGGGTGAAATCATCTACAACACCTGTAAAAGGACCTTTTGAAGAAGCTCCACTATTCGCAAAGGGATTTGCAGATGGGTTAGAAATACGAATCTCAGCTGACATGCCTGTTTGTAAGGTGTCAGTTAGAGTCATGGATATTACACGGGATTTACTTGATACAGTAAAGTCCTCCCAAGAATCACCGTCCCAATATGAAACAATTGATTTAGAAGCCATTTACGATACTCCTTCTCTCCATTGAGCTACCATTTGAAGACTATAATTCCACCGGTCTTCCATGGCAGGTAGTTGATTGAATTGAAATTGTTGAACAGAACACTTATAAATCCCTCCTCCGGTAGATGCGGTGGTTCCGGAACCCGCATAATCAGGGGTCGTAGCATCACCAATCTCTACTTGAACATCATTTGAACCCGTAACCCATGTTAATAATTGCTGTTCTAAATAGTTTTTATATGGAATATAATATGTTTGACCTTGAATAGTCCTGCTTTCCATATTGAAAAAAGCGTTTTCTGTGGTGTTAGTTGTATCCCCACCCACATTTTCCACAATACCTGATATCGTAATAGAAGGACGAGAAGATCCTAGATCAAATATAATAGGGGATGCCGACGGAACCGCAATTTGTATAGGGGTTCTTGAAACACTGATAGATACTTGTTCTGCTTTTAGGGCAAGGCGTACAGCGGCATCTGCGTTGGTATCATCTCTTAGTAATACTGCTAATTCTTCTACTGCCATTCTTACCCTCCATCAAATAGTAGTTGGCTGGTAGAATACTGATCGTAATTTTGAATGTTGGTTCTGACTGAAGCTCTCCCCTGTGCCATTTCTTGGGGTGATACTGAAGTTCCATTTACTGAAATATCTACGGCGTTGGACTGTTTACCAAACCAACCACCCACCTTGTCAAACGCACCACTTATAGCTTTTCCGGGGTTCGCCAGAGTACCTACAAGTCCACTAATTGCGGAAATCATATTTTTAATGGGTTGAAGAACCGCATCTAAAATAGTTCTAGCAGCACTTGCTAGTGTCTCCGGAAGACCCTTAATAAAGTTATATACAGCCATAATTTTATTACCAATCCATGATACTCCACTTTTAACTCCTGATATAATTGCTTCATTAAAACCCCCCGTAAAAAAGGTTTTTACCCAATCCGCAAAAACAATTATCTTATCAGTTAACCAAACAAGGCCATTCCATATGGCAAAAACTGCTTTAACAATAGCTGTAATCGTATCTATTATAGCAACTATTGTGCCACCAATAACTTTTATAATAAATGGTAAAAGGGTTGTTATTATTGGTTTGACGAACCAATTCCATAACTTATCCACGAGCCACTTGGTCAGTTTAATTATTGGAGGAACTATTAATACAAGGAGTTTTTTAATTGAGTTAAAAATGGGCATAATAGCCTTACTTGCCGCATCCCATATATTTTTAACAGCAATATGCAAATCAGCTAGAAAAGGTTGTAACCATGGGAATAATTCTGATAACCCCTCATAAACACCATACCATACATCAAGTAAAACACCTTGAACGGAACTAAGAATCCCCGACCAAAAGGCAGCTCCCTTAACTTGATCGAATAGTGATAGACCCCAATTTATAATATTTTGTACTCCTTGAACCATGAGATTTTTAATAAAATCCCCCACACCATCTGAAGCTTCCCACAGACCTCCTATCCATCCGGTAAATTGACTGAGTTTGGCTTGTATCCAAGGGATGCCTTTAGCAACCCACGCTAAACCTTTAAACATCAGGGGCATAAGCGGAGCAATTAAGACATCAACAAAGCCACCAAGAATTTGGAAAATTGAGCCTATAAATCCTGTGAATAATTGAGACTGCTTTAATAAGGCGGCAATCCCAAAGTTAATTCCCATAACACCGGCTTTTTTACCAACACCCTTAGCTACACTTTTAGCAAGCCCTCCTACACCTCGTACAATAGTGCCTAGGGTTTTTTTTCCTTGTGGATGATCGGTATCTCCCGAACCTCCGCCAGCTCCCCCTCGCCCTGTTAAAAGATTAATAGTTGCTGTTAAATCTTGTCCACCACTAACCATCTTTAAAAACCTCCCATACGAGAAGACATGTTTGATTTAGCCATCTCTCTGGCTTGTTCGTCAGCCTGTTTTTGTTGTATTGCCATCTCAACTCCTAAAATTAAATTAATCTCATCCTCAGTAAATTGTTGTATGGCTTCCCAGTCAATCCCTATTTTCAATAACTGAAGAACTATTGTCCAGTGACCAAACAAGATTGATTCTTTATAATCAGTTTTTCCTGCTTGCCTCCAAAAAGCCATTACCCTTTTTTTATCGCGTCGGGCCCAAGAGCCGTTGTGTCATCTCCACCAAACGCATTGGGTACTAATTGTTCAAGAGCAGACCCAAGTCTGTTGTCTATAGAGGTCAATAAAGCCTCTGTTGTCCGACCCCAAGGAGCATCTACAAGCATCTCCTTCAAACACTCTTTGATGTATAAATCCCCATTAAATGTGTTTGAACCATCTGTACCCAACTGTAAACATTTTGAAACCAATTGATTCCTTTTCGCCCATGAAAGTTGTTTCACTGTCACTTCGAAACTATCTTCGGTCCCTTCCACCACCACAGTTTTTTTACTTGTTGTGGGAGCTATTTGATATCGTGAAATATCAAACTGCTTTACTTTACTTTTCTCTGGCATATAAGCCTCCTTATTCTATTGTTTATGGATATACTGGTTCACTATCCACTATTGTAATTCTTAAACTCCTAAATATCATATCCAAATCTACTTGGAATGGATTATCCGTTCCTATATTATGGGGGGCACTGTTTATAAAAATACCTTGTTTATTTAATTGGTTTGTATTATCTGTACCCTCTGTAGGTGACCCCACAGTACCATCTGCTTCTGGTGGTATGTCTATAATAATATAATCATTTGCACCTCGTTCAAATTTTATTGTAGCAGTAAATCCTCTTTTATATACACTTCCACCACCAGCACCATAATCACCTTCTAATAGTAATTGTTTGAATAGTTCAGTAGCTCCAGTCTGGGCTGCGTCTCCAACAACTGCCCCAGAGTTTACATCCGCATCTGGTAGTGCTACACTGGCTGACATTGCATAATCTCTAGATCCTTCTTTTATTTCATATGGACCTCTAGCTCTTGCTCCTTGTTTACCTAAATAATATCTTGGTTCTTCATTATTAGCTATGGATAAGGAAAAACTTCTTATTCTGGCAAACTCTGTACCAAAGAATTTTACTGTTCCTTCTGAGAAATAGTATGGGGCTGTTGATGGGTAACCAGTACCATCATTAGCAGAAGCTCCATTATGACTTGGCATACCCACATCATCGTGGTCAATAGTTTGCATCAAACCAAACCTTGGCATGTTGGCTTCAATACTAGCTCCATCATAATCATCTCCTGATGCTGTTCCTACTGTTTTTTGGTTAGCTTGGTTATGAACCATGTTTAGGAAGTTAACACTATCCCAAGACATAGTAACCATACCACCCTCTTCAGCTGCTATAGTGGCTGATCCAATCATTCCACCTATATATCTTCTATCAAAGTTTTTAGTAACAGGTGCGGTTAATCCACTATTTTCAGTACTTTCTTTCATATGTACGTGCCATGAAACTGTATCTAGGTCAACAGTTTCATTTATAGTATGTGTATAAACGCTTGCTGTTGTACATTCTCGGACCGCTGTACCAGTAACATGATCAAATTGTAATGGATAATTTAATTTAACTGTATTACTTTGGAGATCAACTATTCTTCGTACTTCAGCCGTAGTGTTAGTATCATCAGATGTGTAACCAATAACAATATAATCATTATCTACTAAACCTGTAACGGCATTTAGAAGAATGTATACATCTCCTTTTTTTACAGCCCCATTAAGAGTAAGTCCTGTACTACCACTTGTAGAGCTAGCTATTGGGAAAGATCGTACACTTCCTATTGGAAATCTCAAAGGCCACCCATTAAGTAAAACTATACCTGAAACAGAACCTGTTAATGTCTGTTGTCCTGAATAGGCTACTGAAAAGTTTCTCTTAGATTGTGTACTAAGGAATCTTCTTCCTTCTATACTCATCTCTGGATCTGGAGTATCTATTGTTTCATATATACCGGGTATAAAAGTTATAAATTTGTCATTATCATTTCTTGTAGCATCACCACCAACGGCACTTACTTCTTTTACTTCTTCGTTGTTGGCGTGAAAAAAAGCAGTTGGTCTATCCAAAGTAAATGTATTTGTTGAATTACCCCCAGCAGAAGCCATTGCTTCAATACGTCTAACCTCATGCTCAATAATCGTTTGGGAAGCCGTTCCAGCAAGTGTACCAATTCTGATAAAATCACCTACGACAAAAGTATTAGACACTCCATCAACGGTCACAGTTCTGCTCCCAGCCGCTAATCCATCTGAAAGATTTATAGCCCCAGTAGCCCCAGAACCCACAAGAGTTCCTTCAATCATTTCAGGATCTCCCCCTTGTGCTGCTTCAGTAGCGAATGTTAGTTGAGCTTGATCACTTCGATATATGCCCATAATTTAGTCCTCCATATTTAGTCCTATTATATATTATACTACATTTTATGTAGTTTCTAATAGGACCCCATTGTTTTCTAATTGTATTGTTATTGTTCCTGTCCAAATGTGAGCTTGCTCCGCAACTTCCTCTGTAAAATTTTGAAACGTCTGTCGTTGAAAATTAGTCAACGAATGCATTCGAGCATGAACTACTTTTCTGATTTCCTGCATTAAATTATACAGTCTCTGTCTACTAGTAAGCGTATATAATTCCAACTCTATATTATACACTCGGTTACCATATTTTCTGTTGCCTATGGGTTCTTCTGACATAGCAGGAGAAGCGGTTCTTCCAATAACATGATCTCCAGCATTCAAATCAAATCTAAAGGGTTGATTTGCCCCATTCACAGTGGTTAATGATGGTTTTGTTACATTCGATGCATTCCATTGACCATCTAAATCTGTCATTACTGCATCTATTGGTATAGGTTCATCCGCCATTAAAACACCTCAAAAGCTCTTAGACTGTCTATAGTTGATTCTGTATTTTCTTCCCAAGAACGTACTCTAGTGGCAATATCCATCCTGTCCATACCACTCACAACAGCCCCACCGAAGTCAGCATTTTTAGCCACTTCAATAGCTGCTATTTGTTTAGTCATATCAGTTACTATACCACCCTGTCTTACGTCAGTTTGAATGTCTCTACCATATAAATAAGTTACTTTTACAGGCATGGTAAATTCTCCACCACCCCATCTCCATACAGGAGCATTATAAGATTGAAACCTAGCGGGAAGTAAAAAATATCTGGAAAAATGGATCATGTTTGTGTCTGGTACCAAAAAGAAATCGTTGGTTCGTCCTTGAGTTTTAGAATCCCAACTAGCCCCATTCCAAATTTTTAAATCTAAGATCTTGTATGTGTCAGCCTTATCCAATTGAAAGCCATTCAAATTAAATTGGTGGTATTCATCTGCTACATAATTAGGTCTCCAAGACTTTCGTGTTTGCATGTCTATATAAGACTGAGCTTCTACTATATATTGTTCTACAGTTGATTTACTTGGAACTGTAGACGTTGTAAAATCAGTACCACTGAGAACATTTTTAAGTTGCATTAATTCATAAACATCCTTAGTCGTACAGTAAGCTGCGTATGGTCTCATTTGTATACGCTTAAATGTTGGTGCTGTAGCAACGCTGGCAGCAGTAACTCTAACCCAATATAAATTAGCACTATTTACTGTTAGTGTTGCCCAATCACTTAATATATTTGGAGGAAATATTTCTGCTCCATCTTTAGAGAAAGCATATTGACCCCCTTCATCATCATCTGGATCTAATTCATATCTACCTGAAGCTGGTACAAAGGTCTCCCAAGTATCAGAACTAGTACGATATTGCCATGTTAATGCTCCTAAACTTCCAGCTGTGTCTACATCAAAAATAGCCATATCAAATTTGGTAGCGTGCCCTAAATATAAATAATGAGCAGTAGTATCAAAAAGGGTAAATGAAGTCCCTGCTGGGGATTGAGCTTCCAGCGTTACGTCAGTATAGTCACCACTCGATGTTCCTACACCATCCCAATTAAATATTTTATCAAATACTGCTCCTGCAGTTGTTGCCATTTATTACCCCCTAGGAGTCTTTTTCATCCCCTAGTTTATTTTTGATTACTTCTTTAGCTTGTGCTACAACTTCTGGTGGAATATTTTCCCCACC
>Ga0209756_1003976_pt1 | contig 11677 bp, 10 predicted proteins | sample ETNvirenome_6_85_FD_184071 | JGI IMG/M metagenome (GOLD analysis project Ga0209756, IMG submission 184071) | Marine viral communities from the Pacific Ocean - ETNP_6_85 (SPAdes) (version 3) | ecosystem: Environmental > Aquatic > Marine > Oceanic | place: Pacific Ocean | collected 2013-06-19
ATTAGCAACCGAAGGCGGCTTGCATCGGAGAATTGTCGAAATGCTAAAGAAGAAACCAAAAAATGCATTTCGACGCGTCTCTTACGCAATCTATGAGACACCGCTATCAGATTTTGGGTTTTGCGTTGCCCACACTAACGCAATACAAAAACAAAAAAACCTTGACTCAGAAGAGTAAGGGTGATATACTTTATTCACAAAAGGAGAAATTGAATAATGTCAATTGATATGGAGCTTATGCGTCGCAAGCTCGCAACTTTACGCGGCGAAAATAAAGGCGATAGTACTTCTGTCTGGTTCAAGCCAGATGAGGGAGATACTGATATTCGGATCATTCCTACTAGCGATGGAGATCCGTTGAAGGAAATGTTCTTTCACTACAACGTTGGAGATCATAGGGGTGGAATTCTCTGTCCCAAGCGAAACTTTGGAGAGCATTGTCCTATTTGCGAATTCGCTTCCTCGCTATGGCGAGAAGGAAGCGACAACAACGACGAGGAAAGCAAGAAGCTGGCAAAGTCACTCTTTGTACGCACGCGCTATTTCAGCCCCGTAGTTGTGCGTGGACGAGAAGACGAAGGTATTAAGGTATACGGCTACGGTAAGACCGCATATGAACTCCTTCTCGGCTACATTCTTGATCCTGAGTACGGTGATGTTACGGATATTAAGGAAGGTACTGATATTACTCTTACTTATACGAAACCCACCAAGCCAGGAGCATACCCCCAAACAAGTCTGAAGATGCGTCGAAATACGTCTCCCTTATTGGAAGATACTGAAGCGACACCCGCCCTCCTTGATCGCATGCCTGACTTTGATTCTCTCTTTGAGCGTCTTAGTTCGGCTCAGGTCGACGCAATTCTTGATGAGCAATTGGCCGGCGATGATAGTGCCGAGAGCCGATCATCGGAAACCACTAAGTATGCTGGCACGCAAACTAGTGATGTAGACCGCGCCTTCGATGAACTGATGAGCGGTTAGGACCCAGACTTGGCCCGCTGGCAGACCGGGAAAAGTCTGCCTCATTTTTAAATAGTTCTTGACAGCACAAAATACAGTTGCTATACTAAGAATATCCTAAGTGGTCGGGATTAAAATAGACCACAACTCTCCAGATGGAGAACTGACAACGAACCTCGCCTTATAGAAAAGGTAGATGAGGTTAGGTGCAAATTATAAACAAAAGGAGAAATAAAATGCATACGTTACAACTATATACTCGCTGTGATGGCGACATGCCCCTGGCTCTAATTACGGTACCAAACCAAGAGGGCGACGATGCTCGACTTGGATATGGATACGTTAAAGTAGTAGAAGATAGCGACATCTTCAGAGTTAAGAACGGCACCAATCCCCGCGCGCTAAATACGCAATCTCCCAAGGTGAAAGCTATTCGCAAGACCCTGGAGACGATGCCGGGCTTCGCTGTTTATAACGGCGGAATTTGTATTGTGGTAGATGATGATAGTCTCAAGTACGATCCAGAGACTGAAACTATTTCATTCACCTGTACTGATCCGGATTCGGGACACTATGACGGTCAACACACGCGTGAAGCGCTCTTGCAGAGTGCTCCAAGTGCTGATGATCAGCAGTTTGCGTTAATGGTAGTGGAAAGTCGTTTTTTCACCACACCAACGGAAATTCGTCGTGCAGCTGAAACGTGGAACTCTCGTGCCACGCAGAAAGCGCATAGTGAACAGAACCAGCGCGGCGCTTATAACAACCTCAAGAGCTACTTGAGCACGTCACACGAAGCCAACATCGGCTGGCGTGAAAATGAGCGCAACGCAAAGGGACTTCTCATCGAGAAGGAGTGTCGTATCGACCGAGTAGCAGCATTGTTGTATACATGTATCCCCGTACTCCGTAGTACCAACTTAGATACAGGCGATACAATGTATGGTATTCTTCGTTCTGGTTTTGGTTCAACCAAGATCTTCGAAGATGCTAAGAAGTCAGCCGACTTTGCCAAGTTGTTTGGACACGCTAACTTCGTGCTAAGTTTGAATGACTATATTCAGACTACGCTGAAGAGCGCCTATGCAACTAGCGCCCCAACCAACGCCAGCTTTGATGATTTGGCAATCGTTCGTAAGAGCGGGAAGCCCGACATGAAGAAGCCGGTGACAGAACGCAAGTTCTTGGCCCAGATGCTATTCAATGCAGAACGCGTCGAGGCCGGCCTACGTCCGGAGTACATTCAGCCTATTATGTATGGCATGATGAAAAACGTACTTAAGAAGGATCGCAACACTGGAGCGATTATCATCGGGCACGGGTACACCGAAGCAGATGTGAAGTCCATTTGGCACCACGCTGCCTATGGCGTCCTTACTATGTTGAACGATAACTTCGACAAGTACTTCTCTAGTCGATTTAACTCTCGACATGCGGAGTTTGGATGCTGGTCAACTCTCTGGGATGAATGTTATAACGTCATCGAAGAGGTTATTGATAGTGGTGTATGGCGCGCCAATGCAGCGGCTGCTAAGTAGAGATGGTTATGAAGACACCATTACGTTACCCAGGCGGTAAGTCTCGTGCAGTGAAGGTGATCTTACCTCTCATACCCGAAGATTGCGGGGAGCTTTGCTCCCCCTTTCTAGGGGGCGGTTCCATTGAAATTGCCGCAGCTGAGCGCGGAATGACAGTGCACGGTTATGATATATTTACGCCGTTGGTGTGGTTTTGGGAAGAGATCCTCACGCGCCCACAGAAAGTCTCTAACAAGGCACGGAGCTATAGTGAGGATGTGGCTGCTTATACACCAATTGAATCTTGGGTTCAACGGTGGAACCATTTCGCGAATACAAAAACCTGTATTGATAAGTGCCGCATTCACAATGCAGATCGCGAAGCGCTGTGCAACGATCATCATAAGCTAGAACAGCTGATTCAAAACGAACTAATTGGAATTTCCGAGAAGACATTTAAGGAATGTCAGGCTTTTCTCAAGTCTCTCTTGGGTACGACCGGCAAATCTACTATTGATAAAGCCGCTCGATTTTTTGTTGTTAACAAAGCGGGACGGTCGGGCGCCACCTTGAGCGGCGGCTATTCATGGCGGGCCTCGTGGGATCGTTATAATGAATCATCCCTCCAGAAGATAGCCTCGTTTAAACTAGATAAATTCAATGTCGGCCGGGAAGACTTTGAGAAGTCGATTAAGAAACACCCAGACGCGTTCCTCTATCTCGATCCTCCATACCATCTGGAGAAGAAGAAGAACAAGCTGTATGGCAAGAACGGAAGTCTTCATGATGGCTTCGATCATGTAAGGTTATATCAGACGATAAAATCAGTTGACAATCCGTTCATCATGTCCTATAATCAGAGTAACTTCATTAGAACGCTCTATGAAGAGATCGGGGCAACTTGCATCAATCTACAGGATGCGTGGGCATATGGGATGAATGATTCCAAGAAGTCCAACGAAATGATTGTCACTAATTTGCCAGCGGAACAGATTAGAGCAAAGATAGAAGAGATACTACACAAAGAAAAAGGAGAACAAAATGGCGAAAGCAAAGAAAGCCAAGGCGGGACGAGTATCGATGCAGGATCTGATGGGTCTTGTGAACAAGAAAGCGGGACGAAACGTTGCGCATGATTTGACCGGAGATAATCCTACTTCCGTTAAAGAATGGATTCCCACAGGCTCTCGTTGGCTTGATTCGATCATCTGTAAAGGTCGAGTTGCCGGCATTCCGGTGGGTAAGGTGACCGAGATTGCCGGACTAGAATCAACTGGCAAATCTTATATGGCCGCGCAGATTGCAGCAAACGCTCAAAAACAAGGTAAATTGATTGTATATTTTGACTCTGAGTCAGCAATCGATCCTTCTTTTCTAGAGCGTACAGGCTGTAATTTGGAGCGTTTAATGTACGTTCAGGCTAGCTCTGTCGAGTTTGTTTTGGAAACCATTGAAGAATTGCTAGGGGCGACTGATGATCAGTTGGTATTCATCTGGGATTCTCTGGCGTTCACTCCCTCTATTTCAGACGTGGAAGGGGATTTTAATCCCCAATCCTCCATGGCGGTGAAGGCGCGCATTCTCGCGAAAGGAATGTCAAAGCTGACTATTCCCCTCGCAAATAAGCAGGCGACTTTGTTGGTGCTTAACCAGCTTAAAACTAATATTCCCCAAGGTCCGAATGCGAGAGTGGTAGCGATGACTACTCCCTATATTACCCCCGGCGGCAAAGCCATGCATTATTCTTATTCATTGAGAATTTGGCTCACGGGCCGAAAGGCAAAGTCTTCATTCGTGACGGATGAAAAGGGATTCCGTATTGGTTCCGAGGTTAAAGTAAAACTAGAGAAATCTCGTTTCGGCAGTCAGGGTCGATCGTGCGCATTCCGTATCCTCTGGGGTACTGAAGATATCGGAATTCGCGACGAAGAAAGTTGGTTTGACGCAATCAAGGGGTGCGATAGTCTTACGTCCGCTGGAGCGTGGTATACCCTGTCCACATCTGATGGCTATGTTAAGAAATTTCAACCTTCGAAGTGGACTGAATTAATTCTCAATGATAGTGAATTTAAAGAGCAGGTTGTGCGTCTAATGAATGAAGAGATTGTACAGAAGTTCGATAAACGCGAAGGAAGTGCAGACTCTTATTATGCAGAACCTGCAGACTTAACAGTACCACAAAAGGAGAAGTGATGACTTCATTGATTACAACATTACTATTAGCTACGCAGCTGAACGTTGCAGAGGCACATAAGACCCAACGGGCTCATACACATGCGCGCGCACACACCCACCACTCACCTCAAGACCGGCGACATGCGCACGTAAGACACAGACATCATTCTTATAATGTAGCCCGACCGGCGCGCCCAGCACGTGCACAAACTGGACATTCGGTCTATTTTTATCGTGGACATTGGGTGATGCAGCACCATAGACCCCACCTGATGTGGAGGTGGAATCATCACCGAAACAAATGGGTAATCGTCTTCCGATTCTAAAAAAGTGCTTGACGTAGCCCCCTCAATAAGTTATAATGTATTATGACTTGAGGGGGTTATTTATATATGAAAAGACTATTAATTATCGATGCGTTGAACGCATACTTGAGGGCCTATATTGTTGATCCGAGCCTGTCAACTAACGGACAGCCGATCGGAGGACTTAAGGGGTTCATTAAGATTTTGCAGAAACTTATGCGGGACACCAATCCTGATCAGGTTATTGTTGTGTGGGACGGACCCAATGGATCCCAAAAGCGCAAGAGCATGGATAAGAACTACAAAGCTGGAAGAAAGCCCATTAGACTAAATCGCGCTTTCCATAATCTCACTGAAGATGAAGAACTGCACAATAAAATATGGCAACAAGGGCGCGTTATTGAGTATTTAAATAACATGCCCATCGTGCAATTTATGATGCCCGAGATTGAAGCAGATGATGTAATCGCTTATATTACCACAATGGAATATTATAGCGGCTGGCAAAAGATCATTGTTTCTAACGATAAAGACTTTATGCAAGTTTGCAATGAAGAGACTATTCTCTTACGCCCCACAGCAAAGGAACTACTTAACGTTAGTCGCATTGTTGAGAATACGGGCGTTCATCCCACCAACATGGCTCTGGCTCGGGCTATTATCGGAGATACTTCTGATAACCTTCCGGGAGTCAAGGGTGCCGGTTTTAAAACGGTACAAAATCGCCTATCTTTCCTTAAAGAAGAAAAGAGCTATACTATTGACGAAGTGATTGAATATTGTACGCAAGCTGATAGTAAGTTGAAATTTTATTCTAATGTGGCCGAGAATGAAGAACTCATTGCCCACAACTATAAAATGATGCAATTGTATGCGCCCCAAATGTCAGTACAATCAAAGATCCATGTTAAAGAATCTATAGAAAATTTTGAATGTGATTTTAACAAAACTGAGGTAATAGGAATGATGCGCAATGATGGATTTGGAGAGTTAAATTGGGAAGATTTGCGCACTATCCTCAACCGTATTAGTAGGGAGTGTATTGACAATGAAAGCTGAGAAATATTATTGGTTGATTGACTTTCCGCCCGAGTGTGTTATAGTTAATATACAACTTCCAGAGAGGTGGTAGATGCACGCAGAGAATGTAAATTTTGGGAGGTATGGAAAAGCCTTCCAAGAGGGATTAGTGCAATTAATTTTTGAAGATAGAACTTTTGCCGATCAGATCACGGAAGTGCTTGATATTAGTTTTTTAGAGTTGGAATATTTGCGCGTTTTTGTGACAAAAGTCGTTACTTATAGAGCTAAATATGGGCGCCATCCATCCGTAGAGGTGATGATCCCTATGTTGCGGACCGAGTTAGATAGTGAAGAAGAAGTAGTTCAACGCCAAGTAAGGGATTATTTTGGACGCATTCATACACGTGATATCTCGGAGAGCGCTTATATTAAAGAGACTGCGCTCGATTTTTGTCGAAAACAAAATCTAAAAGAAGCGATGTTACAGTCAGTGGGACTGTTGCAGTCGTCGTCTTTTGATGAAATTTCTAAAGTTATCAATGATGCTTTAAAGTTGGGATCGGAGAATAACTTTGGGTATGATTATATGGCTGATTTTGATGCTCGCTTCGCTCCTAAACATCGTCGCCCTGTTACGACAGGGTGGAAAGATATTGATGCTATTGTGGGAGGAGGATTAGGAAAGAGCGAGTTGGGAGTTGTGATCGCCCCGACAGGCGCGGGCAAGAGTATGGTGCTAGTTCACCTAGGTGCTGCCGCCCTGCGAGAGGGCAAGACGGTGGTTCAATATACACTAGAGTTGCAGGATACGGTGATTGCCAATCGCTACGATAGCTGTATCACAGGATATCCACTTTCGGATATCAAGACTTTTAAACAAGAAATCTATGAAGAGATTAAAGACTTTGATGGCAATCTAATTATCAAGGAGTATCCTACCAAATCAGCGTCCACGAATACTATCCGGGCCCACCTCGGTCGTTTAGTCAAACGCGGAATTAAGCCGGGTATGATTATCGTGGATTATGCAGATCTGCTTAAGCCGGTAACGGTCCGAAAAGAGAAGCGCAACGAATTGGAATCTATATATGAAGAATTGCGCGCATTGTCGACGGAATTTCAGTGCCCAATTTGGACTGCCTCCCAGACAAATCGATCGGGATTGAGCGCGGAGGTGATCACCATGGAACAAATTTCAGAAGCTTTTAATAAATGTTTTGTGGCTGATTTTATTTTTTCAGTCTCTCGTACCATCGAAGACAAACAGAACAATCAAGGCAAAATCTTTATTGCTAAAAATAGAAATGGTCCCGATGGGATGATTTATCCTATCTTCATGGATACGTCTAATGTTAACATTAAGATTTTGCCCAAAGCCCCCAATGCTGGATCACCTAACGCGTCAGCAATCGTTACATCACCGGTTTCTCTTGATCCTAAAGCTCAACAACGATTGCTGTCCCAAAAGTACTCTAAATTAAGAAGGAAATAACACATGAGAACAATTGAAAATATTCGACGTTTTAGACTATCTGATACCTTTATTGAACCTTACAAAGAGATGGATCCACCATGGGGACCTCTTGGTTACATTACCTTTAAGCGTACCTACGCGCGCCGCTTAAATGAATTCGATGCGGAGGCCTCGGGTTCCGAAGAATGGTGGCAGACATGTCGTCGAGTAATTGAAGGAATGTTCAATATGCAGAAACAGCACGTTTTTTTATTGGGACTAGAGTGGAACGATGGCAAAGCACAAAAGACGGCAAAAGAAGCCTACGATCGATTGTTCGAATTGAAGTGGACCCCTCCCGGCCGCGGATTGTGGATGATGGGCACTAAATTTATTGAAGAAAGAACAGCGGCTGGACTTTTTAATTGTGCTTTTAGATCTACTCGGGATTTATCCACCAAGGGGGGATATCTTTTTGCATGGATGATGGATGCCTTAATGTTGGGAATTGGAGTGGGCTTTGATACGGAGGGCGCCGGCTCGCTCAACATCGAAGAACCACAATACACAAACGATGTCTTGGTGATCGATGATTCCCGGGAAGGGTGGGTGGACTCGGTGCACCTTCTGCTCGATGGCTTCTTTTTTGGTGGCAAAGTTCCTAAATTTGATTATTCCGCCATCCGCCCTGAAGGTGCTCCCATCGGAGGATTCGGAGGAACATCGAGTGGGTACGGACCTCTTAAAGAGTTGCATGATAATTTGCACGAAATGTATTCTAGAAAACTGGGAGAGCCCATTACGAGTGTAGATATTGTGGATACTGAAAATTTGATTGGACGATGTGTGGTGTCGGGAAATGTACGGCGCTCGGCCGCACTCGCCATGGGAGCATATGATGACTTCCGCTATCTGGAAATGAAAAATGATTCAGAAAAATTGATGCATCATCGCTGGGGATCGAATAACTCCTTTAACGCCCAAGTGGGCATGGATTATACATGGCACGCCCAACAAAGTCAACGCAATGGGGAGCCGGGTTATATTTGGCTTGACAATGCCCGCACCCGCGGCCGCTTTAAAGATGGATTGCGCTATGACGATGTTAATGTAGCGGGCTTTAATCCCTGCGTAGAGCAGCAATTAGAAGATGCCGAATTGTGTTGTTTGGTGGAGACATTTCCAGCTAAGCATGAAAACTTAGAAGATTACCTCCGAACTCTAAAGATCGCATATCTTTATGGAAAAACCATTACGCTGTCTAACACACACTGGCCCGAGACCAATGCGAAAATGCTCAAGAATCGAAGAATTGGGCTTTCCCAATCAGGCGTAGTTCAAGCATTTAGTAAATTTGGGAGGCGCAAGGTGTATGAATGGTGCGATAAAGCGTATGAATATGTATCTCAATTGGATGAAGAATATTCCAACTGGTTGTGTATTCCCAAATCGATTCGCACGACCTCTATTAAGCCTTCGGGCACTGTGTCACTACTGAACGGTTCGACGCCGGGGATTCATTTTCCCGAGAGTGAATACTACATTAGACGGATCAGATTTGGCAAAGATTCTCGTGTGCTTCCTACCCTTAAGGAGTGCGGCTATCGCATGGAGGATGACAAATATACTCCTAATACCATAGTAGTAGAGTTCCCTATTCACGAACCTTATTTTACAAAAGGTAAAAAAGATGTTAGTATATGGGAGCAATTAGAGATTGCGGCGCAATATCAACATTATTGGGCAGATAATTCGGTTTCTGTAACAGTTACTTTCAACTCCCAGGAAGCCTCACAGATCAAATCAGCCTTAGAAATGTACGAGACGCGTCTTAAAGCGGTATCTTTTTTGAAATATGAAGAGACTGGTTATGTGCAGGCTCCCTATGAGCCTATCAGCGCTGATCAGTATGCCGAAATGAGCAAAAATTTAAAGCCTGTAACCCATCTGATCCAGGAGATTGAAGAAGCTTCGGGCACCAAATTTTGTACCAACGATAACTGCACAATATGAGGTAGAAATGTTTAAACCAGTTAACCGATATATTCAAATAGATATTCCCAAACCAAAACCCCCGGCACCAAGCAGTCTTCTGCTGCCCGATGACTATAAGCCGGCAGAAGAAATGCATATCACAGCTCAAGTAATTGCTTATGCGCCAGATGTGAGATTTAAGGATCAGCTTGTAATGTGTGGACAAGGAGCCTCCGTGATCGTCGACAAATCGATGATTGAAGAAATTACTATAAATAATAGTAAAATAAACGTTGTTCTTGATAATTATGTTGTGGGGATTATTAAATAAACGGGAACAACGTACGATGCCAATAGACAAGAATTTTTATAATGAGTCGTCAGCCGCCAAGCTTGGATGGGAACCAAGTTGGTTTGGTGAAAAGTATTTTGATGATAAATTAACAAGAGCCATTAAGAAGTGGCAAAAGGAGAAAGGATTATCGGCCGATGGGCTGTGTGGTCCCGCAACCTTTCGTCGCTTATGGACAGAAAGACAAGCAGATATCGACGATTATCAGCCTGCAAGCTGTCATTACTCAAACTATATTGTTTACCAGGGGAACTTTACACCCATTGAGTGGGATAAGGTGGTGCTCTGGTCTGAGGAGGGAGGATTAGAGGCTAAGCCTGGAACGTATTATGATTATTCTGGGCGCCCTAAACGCAACATTCGCCTCTTCGTTAACCATTGGGACGTGTGCCTGTCATCCCGTTCTTGCCAGCGTGTGCTCGACAAGCGCGGGATATCGGTACACTTCTTGATTGATAATGACGGTACAATCTATCAAACCCTCGACATGCAGCACGGTGGATGGCACGCAGGCTCTGAGCGTGTGAACCGGGCATCGGTTGGTGTCGAGATCAGCAACGCATACTATACCAAGTATCAAGACTGGTATGAGAGAAATGGTTTCGGACCCCGACCGCTTGTGGATGATGCATGGGTTCATGGTACCAAACTCAAAGAACACATGGATTTTTATCCTGTTCAGATCGAAGCGCTGAAGGCTCTTTGGAAAGCAATACATAAGTCGGCTGAGATTCCATACGAAGCGCCGAAGAGCCAGTTCGGCACTACCTCCACAAAGTATGAGCAAGATGTTAAGTATGGCGCATTCTCTGGTTTCATTAGCCACTATCACGTGAGCAAGAATAAGATTGATTGTGCCGGTTTAGATATTGTTAAGCTTTTAGAAGAAGTGAAGGATGATTGACTCTTCAGTATGATAAAGTGGTGATTGGGGGTGATCTGCCTTCCGTGTTATATGCGTTTATCAACGAGTTGCCTTTGATCGCAAACGGGTATTATCCTCCCTTTCGTTTTGATTATTTGGATCCGGCCGCCGATGTGGGGTGCGTTAAACTTACTAGAGCGGTTCGACCCTCTGTGACTACTCATAGTGGACTTAAAGTTGAAGGCTGCCCAAAAATTCTATTGTGGGAGCGCCTACTCTTTTTAATGAATTTGCGAGGTCAGGTACCCCTGCCGAAGAGTTGCGACGGCCTGCGTTCGGACGACGATCGGCTTTTGTGTTATAATTCGTATGCGAAAATAGCGGAAATTCAGTTTGAAGATGCGGTGGTAATTATTCCCCCCCCTTCCCTTGAAAAAAAACCATATGTATGTTATGATTGGGTTGCATTTAATCGCGGCGGCAAGCATGAGATTGATTATATCGAAACGCAAGATGATTTTGTCCATCAAATCTGGTTTTATCCTTCGGATAGGATCGATGGGAACACGGGCGTTAAAGATGCGTGTCTGGTCTCCCACTTGACAGCGGAAGAGGTGGAGTCGTTTGATTATTCAGAGACGATGGCTCGCTTTAAAATGCTTCATGAAATGAAAAATCGAGGAATGAGAGGATTATACAATGGTTTATCACCCACAGGAAAGCCCAAGTACTATAAGTTCAAAACTTCTTTTATTGGTCGGGAACGAATTGAGAAATCATCTCGCACATTCGCACCCCAAAAGAAGAATATTCAACATAAAGTGGCGCGAGAGGAAGATTTACTCAAAGATTTGGCGTCGGCTTGTGTGGGATACGATAGATTTTTAAAGTATTTATGACTCAAGCTTCGCACATCGCTGGTATTATACCGGTTGCAAATTTGAATCATGACTTTGACGGTCCCATTTCTCCGTTGTTAATGCCAGTGGCGCGAGGATATACTGCTATTCAAAAGTCGGTGTTTGAGTGCGCGATCGCGGGATGTCGCAC
>Ga0209756_1003978_pt1 | contig 11676 bp, 30 predicted proteins | sample ETNvirenome_6_85_FD_184071 | JGI IMG/M metagenome (GOLD analysis project Ga0209756, IMG submission 184071) | Marine viral communities from the Pacific Ocean - ETNP_6_85 (SPAdes) (version 3) | ecosystem: Environmental > Aquatic > Marine > Oceanic | place: Pacific Ocean | collected 2013-06-19
GATGTTCAAGATCGGTGATCTCGTGAAAGTTAAAGAAGGCACCAGCGATGCGCGTATGCCTGACAGTCGGCTGGGGCTCATTCTCTCCTATGCGAAGTGGCCCGGCTACGACTTCAGCCACCCGGACGTATTTTTAGTCCTCTTCACTAATGGCGCATGCTTGCGGTTTCACGAAATGTGGTTAGAGTCGGTAAATGGGCACCCGGGTTCTTGACATTCTCTTGACCGTCTGGGTGTTGACAGGTAGCGTCCACCATGCTATATTATAAGGGTAAGGAGAGAGCCCCATGAAGATGACCATTGTGATCGACACCGATGACTCAACCGGCATCCGAGACGCCTACAAGATCGTGGCCCATTTTCACAAACGAGTAGATACGGGGAGCCTTTCCGGTCGCGAGGTAAGGTATGGGAAAATCGGACTTATTAAGATGCTCCGTGCTTTCGCTCGCCAATGCAAGCTCGCAGAGGCCCGCGACGACGACTCTACCAGTTTGAAATTTTCTAAACTATTCGCTGACGAGATTTTCATTGAAAAGTATGGACTCTAAAGGAGAGACGATGACGAATTACGAAGCTATAGGAATAGCAGAAGGTTTTATTGACTGCGACGTGGAAACAGAAATTGCTGCGTGGCAACATTTAATTGACACAGGATTGTGCTGGACTCTCCAAGGATGGTTTGGTCGTACTGCGGTGCAATTGATTGAGGAGGGTGTTTGTGAGAGCCGTGTTGAAGGTTGGTGATCTGGTGCGCTGGTATCCCGATGATGGGAAGACATTCAATCCTGTTGTGAGCGCTGAAATGGGCGTGGGGCTTGTTGTTGGTTTTGACCACGAGGAGGATCCAATTGTTTTTTTTACGGGAAGGCAAGACAATCTGAACCCGGAGGCTTATTACGCCCGCGACGTGGAGGTTTTGAATGAAAGTCGGTGATCTTGTAAAGATCGTTAAAGGCGGCACGCTCACTCCCCCGAAAGCGTGGATGGGTGTGCCGGCTGTTGTGGTGGAACAGGGGTCTCTCCATGACCCGACGCGCCCAACCGATCCCGACTGGTTCCTTATCATCATGGGAAGTAAAACTCTCTCGGTTCACAGAGACTACTTGGAGGTAATAAATGAAAGTCGGTGATCTTGTAAAATACACCGGAGACGACACGGCTATTGGCTTGATCATTGGAAAACGCTTCAATGGACCCATGCACCGACGAAGCCGGCTTCCTCGCAGTTTTATTTATGACGTGATAATAAGAGGGGTCACGTATCCTTTTTTACCTGCTCAGTTAGAGGTCGTAAGTGAAAGTCGGTGACTTGGTGCGAGATTTCCCAGACGAAATAGATCGGTTCACTCCGCGTATTGGTGTCGTTGTGAAAGTTACGGCATACGCCGGTGCGCCTGATGATGCGCAGTGGTCGAAGGACATAGAAGTTTGGTTTGATGGGCAGGTTGAAGAGTGGGACGAGTACGAGATCGAGGTGATAAGTGAAAGTCGGTGATCTGGTAAGGGTAAGTTTCCCAACAGGATACGAGAAACCTGTGCTGGGCGTCTATCTTCGCGATGACATCGTTATTTATGGCGTTGCTACTCGCGCCCTGATCCTGTGGGAAGGACAGATTTATTCAACTCCCCTCGATCAAGTGGAGGTAATCAATGAAAGTCGGTGATCTGGTCATTATGCCGCGCGCGGAACCGTCGGCTGTGGGCCTTGTGGTAAAAATGCACTCTGTCGACCCCAATGGAGAAAAACAACAAACATCGAGGGTCGGCGTCTACTGGATGGATGGCGACGGTGTAGACTGGGAACCGATGAACTGGCTGGAAGTAGTCAGTGAAAGCCGGTGATTCAGACCCTTGACATTCCTTTGACAACAGATCGCTTGACTACGGGTACCCACCGTGCTATATTATAAGGGTAAGGAGAATTCATGCAGAGATTTTTGACCATCGCCGTCGCGGCTGACATAGTATGTTGGCTGGGACTTTTGTTTTTCGCTATTCACTGGCTACGCTGTCCGCTGGCATAGGAGAATTTAAATGGGTTATCGTTCAGAGGTGGCACTCGCAGTCGGAAAGGATGCGATGGCACAATTTCTCACAACTCTTGCAAAGTCGCCGGAAGCCCGTGCCTTGTGCTTTAAGGAATCCGACGAAGTTGTAAAAGACTACGACGAAGAAGGATCGATCCTCTTTAAGTGGTCACATTTGAAATGGTATGATAGTTACGAGGAAATTCGTGCGCTTGAAAATTTCATGGACGACTGCGACTGCAGCGGGCTGGACGAGGATCTCATAGCAAGTTACAAGTTTGTAAGAGTAGGCGAGAAGATCGGGGATATTGAATGTCGCGGCGAGGGTTTTATGTATCTTCATCCTGTAGCCAGCATCCACATCGGTTGATAAAATGAATATTTGGGTATTTTGGACCAGGGTTCATGGCGAGAACTTCGCCACCACACACCTAACTGAAAAAGGTGCGTATCTCGCCGCCATTAACGATATTTTGGACTGGTATGGGGCTCGCGACGATCCCGACTACTTTTTGGAAAGCCTATCAGAAAGGATGGGCAACCCGGACGATTGGACTGCCGAAACTGCTCCCCCCTATCTTGAAGAAGATTTGAAAAAGTTGGACAGCGGCGAACTAACCGAAGTATTTGCCCAATGGAACGAGCTAACCTGGGATGACTATGAATATGAGTGTGATATCCTCCACACAAGAATTCAAGGGTGAAAGAAGCTTATCTCTTGACATTCTCTTGACACCCAACCCCTTGATCTTTGCCCTCTCGCATGTTATATTATAGGGGAGAGTAGAGAAATGAAACGAAAGAATCCGAAATCCCGCAACTGGCTCGCTATTCACGCACACATGCGTAAGGGCGGACCTATGAAAAACCGCAAGAAAGAAAAGAACAAGAAGTCATGCCGCAAGAAGATCCGAGTGTTGACACTCTCTTGACACGAACGGCTTGACTTTCCGCCCCCTTCGTGGGATAATAGGTTATCACTTAGAGAGAGTAAGGAGAAAATTATGAGTTGGAGCGGCACCGTCACCTGTAGCGAGTGTTACAGACAGGGCCACAATCGTCGGTCGTGCCCTGATCTTACTGAGCGCTACCAGCGATATTTTGCAGCAGCCGAACAGCGTAACGATCAGCATGAAATGAATATATATGCAAAGAAGTTGATCAAGCGCACTGGCATCAACCCGATCACTGGCGAAAAGAGAAAGAAGCAGCGCGGTCGATGCCTGGAATACATGCAGTGCTCCTATTGTAAGAACAACGGGCATACCCGCCGCACTTGCCGGCGCCTTAAGGAAGATAAGCAGGTTTTCATTCACGTCACACAAAAGAGCCGCGAGAAGATCGTACAAAAGATCGAGGCGCGCGGTTTGGGCGTAGGCACGCTGATCCCGTATTCACACAGGGCGTATAACCATGAAATTGGCGCCTATCGTACCGTCAGCGCGCCTCGGTTTGTTGTCGGGTATAACTGGCGCGCCATTAAGGACGCCAACCCGAAGCATCTAACCTCTCAAGATTTCGTTGAAGCTGTGGATATTCGCACCCTTGGCAGCGATGGCATCAGCAGCAAGTTTTCACTCGATTACTTGGATCGCCTTATCGGTGCCTCGTCGGGAGAAACGTTGCAGCTTTCAAGGTCGTGTGACATTCGCGACCGGATGCCTGCTGGCTGGCTGGAGGCTGAGGACTTGGACGTTTCCAAACTTAGCCGGTTTCAATCAGGCGAGCAGCAGGAGGGGCGCTATGGTTACTGGAAGAATGACCATCCTGAAATTATGGAAGCACGCATAGCGCTGGGCTTTGACGAGCCGGAAACCGAAGAGTAACCCTTAACATTCCTTTGACACAATGGGGCTTGCGCCCTGGGCCCCACTGTGTTATATTATAAGGGTAAGGAGAAAAAACCAATGGCAGCAAACCTCGACACAGTATGGATCTTCGCGCAAGCATGCGAATACTTCACCGACCACATCTTGCCCGATATTCAAAGAGAGTACGAGCAGGACGGTGTGCCCGATATGCCGGCGAGACGAGAAGAATGGAACAACTGGACGGACATGCTCTGCAAAGATGGGGAAATTTCAGACTGGCAATACGAGAACTGGTCGCACCCCCCTTGCAACGACTGACATTCTCTTGACACAAGATTGCTTGACTCTAAACCCCACCAGTGCTATACTTACTAAGTAAGGCAAAGAAAAACCACCCTCCCCCGGAGACAATAACATGGCTGTAGACTTTAACACTTTCCTGACTGTCGCTCCTCACGTCCTTGACGCACGGCTTCCCATCCTGCTTCGCGGTCGTCATGGTGTCGGCAAGTCTCAAGTAGTCTATCAAATCGCGGACACCCGCGAACTTCCGGTAGTCGAGAGGCGCGCCTCGCAAATGACCGAAGGCGACCTGCTGGGTTTGCCGGATACGGCAGACACCGAGATCAACGGGCGCAAGGCCACGACGTGGAACGCGCCTGACTGGCTGGTGACCGCTTGCGAGCAGCCCGTGTTGCTCTTTCTTGACGAAGTGGACCGTGCTACGCTGGAAGTGCGGCAGGGGCTCTTTGAGCTTACGGACTCTCGCAAGCTGAACGGCTGGCATCTTCACCCCGATACGCTTATCGTCGCTGCCGTCAACGGTGGCGAGCATGGCGCACAGTATCAGGTAGGCGAGATGGATCCCGCCGAGCTTGACCGCTGGACGGTCTTCGATGTTGAGCCCACTGTTGAAGATTGGCTCAAGTGGGCAAACGAAAGGGTCAACGTGATCGTGTGGGATTTCATTAACCACAACCACGCGCACCTTGAACACGCCGGGGACTACGAGCCTAACAAGGTCTACCCCTCTCGGCGTTCCTGGGAACGTTTCAACAACACTGCCGATGCGGTGGGTGTGATGGACGAGGGCGGTGATCGAAACATGCTCTACGAATTGGCTACGGCATTCGTCGGTTTTGAGGCTGCCGTGAAGTTGAAGGACTTTGTGGAAAAGTACGAATGGCAGGTCACTATCGCGGACATCCTTGATAAGGGTGATCTTTCAAAGACCGCCAAGTGGGGCATCAACGACCACGCTGCGATGATCGAGAAGTTTGAAGCAGCCAAGGCATTCTCGGAGGATCTCACTGAGGTGCAGGTGACCAACCTTGCCGAGTATTTCATTACTCTGCCATCTGAGGTGGCGATGAAGCTCTGGACCGTCCTGGGCGATGCTGACAACATTGAAAACGTGGTCAGCCTGCACAAGACTGAGACCAAGAGCGGCAAGCAGGTGAGCGAGCATCTGGTCGATATTCTCGGAGGTTAAAAATGAGGGTAGGATCTCTGGTACAGCTTCGCCCACGGCATGCAACGGAGAGCGGTTGGGTGGGGCTCGTTGTTAAAATTGCTCCATGGACGCTGCCCCGACACCGGGCCACGCGGTCTGTTGCCCATATTCAATTCCTCAGTGATCCCGACCGCATCCACACGTATGATGCGAAGGATTTAGAAGTTGTATCATTATGAGATAGGCGAGTTGCTCTTGCGTCGAGGCACCGACGAGCCGGCGCTAATCGTGGGAGTTAAAGATAGCAGCAAGAAGGTGTGGGGAGACTCCAGCATCAAACGAAAACTTTACAGGATTTACAACAACCGCACAGGGAAGTCAGAGTGGATTGCCGACGTAGAGATAAGCGTGAAGTTTCAAAAAGCAGACGAACGCGGACCACCTCCAAACAAAAGACTGGTTTGACACTCTCTTGACACAAGATACTTGACTTACAACCACCCTGGTGGTATACTTACTATAGTGAGGTAGAGAAATGAGCGACGAAATAACCATCCCCTTTAACTTGAACATGCACACCGCGCGCCTACTAATGCGCGAGCCGTTCTTCGCCGCGTTGTCTCGTCGGATTGATAAGACTGAGACTACGACGATCCCGACTGCTGCCGTCCGCGTGAACCCGGAACGGGCACAGTTTGAATTGCTGTATAATCCCGGATTCATGGCCGCCCTGGCTGACGAGCATCGGCTGGGCGTGTTGATGCACGAGTTTTATCACATCATCTTTGAACATGTCACTGGTCGCAAGCCCCCCGAAGGTATCAAGCGAATTGATAACATCGCGATGGATCTGGCTATTAACGGTCTGCCCGAAATGCGCGCCAAGCTGCCGAGCGAGAGCAGCCCAGGACCAGAGATCAACGGCGAGCCGATGAAGGCGTGCATCCCTGGTGAGGGCGTCTTTTCAAAGTATCCCGCTGGTCAGACCTATGAGTGGTACAGGGCTCGCCTTGAAGAAGATCAAGAAGGTCAGGGCGAAGGCGAGGGGCAGCCCGGACAACCTGGCCAGCCTGGACAGCCCGGCGATGGCGATCCTTTCGGTGGGATGGATAGTTTCGACTCTCACGACGAATTCGGAGACGTGGACGGAACAATCAAGGAAATTGCAGAGGAGCGCCTTAAGGATGCCGTCAAGAAGGCAGCCGAGGAAGCTGAAAAAGCACGCAACTGGGGTAGCGTCTCGTCCGGCATGCGTCGTGACATTATGGACCGTATCACCACTCGCGTTGACTGGCGCAAGGTGCTTCGTTACTTTGTTAAGACTTCGCAGCGGTCGGACAAGCGCAGTACGCCTCGTCGTTTGAACAAGCGTTATCCTCGCATTCACCCTGGTAAGCGCGTTCGTCGCCACGCAAAGATCGCAATTAGTATCGATCAAAGCGGATCGGTAGATGATGGGATGCTCGCCGCATTCTTCTCGGAATTGAACAAGCTGGCAGAAGTCGCAGAGTTCACGGTTGTCCCGTTTGATACCGAGGTGGCTAAGGATAAGGTCTTTGTTTGGAAAAAGGGGCAGTCTCGCAAGACCGAGCGCGTGGCGTGCGGTGGTACTTGCTTCAATGCTCCGACCAAGTATGTAAATGAACATAGTTTTGACGGACACATCATCCTCACGGACCTGTGTGCCCCTAAGCCGGTTTCTTCAAACTGCCAGCGTATGTGGATGACCACGAAGGCCAACGCAGAACGTCCGTACTTTCAAACCAATGAGCGCGTGATCGCGATTGATGCGTGAGAGCATAGATGAAAGCCGGTGATCTTGTAAAACTTGCATGTAAGCCTCAGTTGGGAACGGGTCTCGTTGTTGACCAGAGCCCAACGGCACGGGCATGCGCCGAAGAACCTCGATACACGCCCATTTTTAGAGTTCAGTGGGTGCGCGCCGGTCGGGGCTGGTACAGCAGCGGAGAATTGGAGATCGTAAGTGAAAGTCGGTGATATGGTTCGGATCTTTCAGATTGATCGCAGACCTCAGTGGCCCGAAGCAGAGGGGAAACTGGGAATTGTTGTAACCATGACAAAGAGGTTACACATTCCCGCAGCAAAGGTTATGGTCCTCGGAGAGATAGCAGAATTTGATCTTAACGAATTGGAGATCGTAAGTGAAAGTCGGTGATCTTGTAAAATTCCAAGACGTGAGCAGCTTTAGCGAGTGGGGGCGCGGGCATTTTCAAAAACTCACAGGAACGCTCGCCGTCGTCGTTGGGTTTGCCACGTCCGCCACCGGCACGCCTCTTACCACAGTTTTAATGAATGGCGAAGTTCGTCGTTTCCATCCATCCTACTTCAAAGAGGTTCTAAGTGAAAGTCGGTGACACAGTAAGGCATCGCTTTGAGAAAGGAAGGATCGGTGTTGTTTTGAGATACCAAGGAGAAAACATCATGGGTAAGTATTGGGAAATCTTCGATTCAAAGCACGGACGCATTTATGGCACCACTCGCGATTTTGAGGTAGTAAGTGAAAGTCGGTGATCTTGTGAAGAGTAGGACGAACGGAGCAGGCGCAGGCGTTAGGTGGGTGCTTCCGGGTACAATTGGAATTGTCACGGAAATCCTTGAGGGCCCCGGATCCGACTATCCTGCGAGAGTTAATATTCGTCTCTCTTACAGAGGGCAGCAGATTTGCGCCGCTTACCACGCAGCAGACTGGGCGGTGATAAGTGAAAGTCGGTGATCTTGTCAAAAAGAGAGCAGGATACCACGAAGATGAAATTGGGCTCGTAACCAGACGCATCCAAACACCAGGCGGCTATGTGATCACGGTTTTAATTAATACACCGGAATTCCCAGGTGCACCGCGAAAGTCGCGAGAGGTGGCATGGTACCAGGGCGCATGCGATATTGTTAGCGAAAGTAAAAAGGTTTCTTGACACCATTTTGACACCAATCACTTGACCTTTTGGCTCACTTGTGAGATAATTAGAGAGTAGGAGAATGACTCTATGCCCCGCGTAACCCTTGGCGACCGACTGCAAGCCTTGACACAAAATGAATTCTTGCCGGCAACGCGCCGGTCGTTTGCCGCTGACTTGTTGAGGTATTATGAAACTCACAAGCGCCTGACGGCAGGTCGCCGCGTCTGGATTGACCGGCTGGAAGAACAAGCGCGAGAGAATGAAAAGAGAGGAAAACTAATCTCTGATCCAAGTGCCGATATTCTCGTCAGAATTGAAACCGTGCTGGAACGAGTCGATGACGACTGGAGCCAGGGCTTTTTGGAATCTATTCGCGACCAGCTTAAGTGGCACAACCTCAGCCAGAAACAAATCGCACAATTTGAAAAGATCGAGAAAGAGAATTCCGATGCCGCCATGCTGCAGCGCGCGAACTGGAGTCAGGAATATGAAGAGAAGTATAAAAAGGATTTTCTCCTGATCGCAGAGTATTACCAAGGTGCGGGATATTTCACAAACATCGCACTTAAAGCACTTTCCGATGGTGACTACGTGCCACCGCGAGCAGTGTTTCAAAAGATGCAGAACAAGTACAGCGCCAAGGTGCTGGAGGAGATCAAGAGGACACCGAAATACCCGCCAGGTTCGTCGGTGGTTCCACGAGCTAACGCAGCGTGGAGCGTTCGTCAATATCTTGCAAAAGGTGGCCTCGTACTGAAAACCGATCTCCCCGTGACTTCCGCCGCGAGAGGCGGCAAAAAGTATCGAATTCTCCCATATGGGTCAGCCGAGCCGATTGAATGTGAGGAGCGCTGGCTTAAGGCTTTGAAGAAACGACCACAAAAGAAGAAATAAGGGTTGACATTCCTTTGACACGATCCACTTGACTCTGCCTCTCTCGCATGTTATATTAAGAGAGTAAGGAAAAAAACACATGCCCGCCACGACTTCCAGCCCCCTGCGACTCCTTCAAATTCTTGAAACGATGGACGTGCCCGAAAGGCGCAAACTATTGAATCGCGCCAATATCGGCTGGCTCCTGCGAAACCTCCGAGTCCGTAACGCAGAGCATCCAGAGATTGACGAAGCGTTGACAATTGCGAGGACACTACGAAAGACCTGGCTGGTGAAGTCTTGACATTCCTTTGACACGATCCGCTTGACTTCACCCCTCTCGCATGTTATATTATAAGGGTAAGGAGAAAAAAACATGACCGACCTTGAAACCCGTCCCGTCCCCCCCGAACTTTCTATGTTCACTCGCATCGAAGCGACCCAGCAAACCTGCGGGCTGCTGATCGTCCACTTGATGGCGCAGGTCCAGCTTGACGATCCAAAGCTGACCGATGCCGAGCGCGAGGCGCTGATCATTCAGGCCAGCGGCGCACCCGTCCTATTCATTCCAGAGGCATAATCCATTGAAATTCTATATCAGTCAAACCACGCTCACTCTCACCGATGGCGCAATTTCAGCCATTGAAACCGTGCTTACAAAGCCGGATACCGGGAAGGCAACCCGTGAAATGCACCGGCGTATGGAGCGCATCGGCGTCCCACATATTCACGTCTGTGAACATCCTGCAAATTCCAGGCGTCACGGACAACTGGTGCGCGCTCAAAACAAGCGCCATAGGGCTGCCCGGGACTTGACCGGCGCCGAGGTTGCCGAGATCCTTGGTACCGATTTGACATCTTCCTGACACTCAACCCCTTGATCTTTGCTCTCTCGCATGTTATATTAAGAGAGTAAGGAAAAAAGGAGCCCCCACGATGCCCTATCCCATCACAGTCGGTTCACTCGTCCGCCACAAGCAATCCGGCCTGGTCGCCCTCGTGACTGAACATTTTATGTGGAGCGAACAGTATGGCGGTTTCACCTTGAAATTCGTAAAGCCGTGGGTGCGAGAGATCGGTAAACCACTGCTGGAAGTCCAGTGCGCCGCCTACGACGTGGAACGCTTGACAACCTCTTAACATTTGAACTATTGACTCTGACTGCCCCCTGTGGTATACTCATAGAGTAAGGACAAAAAAAGGAGCCCTCACAATGCCCGACACCGACACCGACAAAATTCGACTTGGAACCCTTCAACCGCTCGACGGCAAAACCTGGCTAAGCTGGAACGACGCTAAGCGTCAAATCCGCACCATGATCCGCAAGTCGGGACACAAGGCCCTCGGCACCTTCCGCCCTCGCAAGGTAAACGGACAGGAATTGCAGATCGCGACCTCTGCCGGCACCGCCACCGCTGGACGCTGGATCGGTGCTCCGGTGTTCATCGTCACGGGCTCTTGACAACCTCTTAACATTTAAATTCTTGACTTCACCTCCGATATTTAGTATAATAAGAGGGTAAGACAGGGAAATACCCCTTAACCTTCAACCCCCACTCAACACAAGGTAACTCACCATGGCAAACGCCTATATTCTTTCCACTCCTTTCACTCCTACCACCGAGGAGAGCCCCGCGCCCATCGCCGTGTTCAATCACATCGGGCGCGCTTTCGCGGATACCTTCGCGATGCTCTATTGTGAGCGCTCCGCCGAAAAGCAGGACCTTTCCACTGAGGATGGTCTGTTGCGCGTCGATGGTGTCGGACTCGTGGAAGCGGACGACGTTAAGCGTCTTTTCCGCAATAACCCAGGAACCACGGTAACGCTGGTCGACCCGTCGACTGGAACCCGCGCCGATCTTACTTACTTCATCGTGTCATAAGTGGGGACACGCTACGCAAGGTAGGCCAAACCTGCCTTGCCTGCGGGGCAGAGGTTCAAAACCCTGCCTATGGTGCGGACGGTCGTATGGTGGCTGTTCGCACCTTTCCCCGCGACTCGCGCTCTGACCGGGCATCGGCGGCATCGTCCGCCGGTGTCCAAACGCGCGAGACTACAACTAAAGAATAGTATAACTACAGGTAAAGAGAATGAGGCACGTACTACGTTGGGATATTGGCTATGGCTGGTATATTGAAATCAAGTGGACGACCAATGTTTGAACTACTCTACGCAACCGTAGCAATCCTTCCCTACGTGGGTATCATAGCCTGTATCAAAGTAGGAGCACTGTAGTAATGGGATACGTTTTGGCATTTATAACAGGTTTCGTAGTAGTGTCTGCTATGTGCGAGGTTGGCGACTATAATGGATGGTGGTAATATGGAAACGTTCGGTGTAACAATTCTTTTGCTTGGCTTGTATGTTGTGTTGAGCGCTGCGTTTGAATTGTGTATGGGGCTAAGTGCACACCAGCCAGCGCGTGTCAACGACTCAAAACATATCCAGTCCCCGTATACGTTTTAACCCACCCCCGTATTCTTTTTGACTCACCCCCGTATGCTTTTTGACTCGTCTGCGCCGCCTGTGTTGTCTGCGAGATACCACAGGCCCACCGGTTTTTTGTCCGAGAGCAACAGAAAAGATAATGATA
>Ga0209756_1003981_pt1 | contig 11672 bp, 8 predicted proteins | sample ETNvirenome_6_85_FD_184071 | JGI IMG/M metagenome (GOLD analysis project Ga0209756, IMG submission 184071) | Marine viral communities from the Pacific Ocean - ETNP_6_85 (SPAdes) (version 3) | ecosystem: Environmental > Aquatic > Marine > Oceanic | place: Pacific Ocean | collected 2013-06-19
TCTACCTTCTTTGTCTAACGGCAAATACTGGGCAGATAGGTGATCCATGCGTTCGATAAGCTTGTCATAGTCATCTTTAATTGCGCCGTATATTGCCATGATGGACTCATTGTAATCATTAAGGACGAACGTGGCTTTGGGGTTCTTGTTGTAGGCCCACACAAACATGGCGCCTGCACCCAAGAACGGTTCAACATAGTGATCGAACGACTCTGGTAAGTAATCTCCGTATTTCTTGATCAGGCGCGTCTTACCGCCGGCCCACATAAATAATGGTTTCACACTGGCACCAGACTGTTTAACCACGCGCGCAGTAGGCGCTTGTATTCTACTTCACTTGTTACGTTTTCCAGTACGGTGACACCAGCATACCGTAGCATATCAATAAGAGGCCCAGTTGAGCCTCCGCCATCCTCGCGTAAGAACCCGGGCCCCTCACACGATACAAACATTTGAGAGGCGCGCAGAAACGTTAGGTATTTGCAGACTCTTTCGCACGCATTCTCGCGGGAGCCTTGCCACTTGTTTTCGCAAACACCTGCTAGTGTCTTCTTATAGAAGATAAATCCTCCATCGGCATTCCATGTCTGTGATTTTCCGTTGGCACATCGGGAATAATCTCCCAGATATCCCATAATCTCCTCGATTGTAAGAGACTTTCTAATCTCCCAATCCGGGCCCATTTCTTGGATAACTTGCGCTACCAAACTAATGTGCTTCTCTTCCGAAAGCGTCGAATTCTCACTCGTCGCAACTGTTCCCGGCTGAATACCGCCCGGCATACTCCCTCCTTAAAAAATGCGGCACCCTATTTTCCTGACCGGGGTGCCAGCGGTCACACGCAAGCCTTATTTAGTCGCCATTAGATCATCAAACGCTCGGTCCACATCGCTTTTGCTATTATTGTATTTTGTGGTTTCCTTCGAACGTGATTCTGCACTTCCATCGCCAGCTAGCTGTTCGTCAAGAATAGCATCAATTTCCTGTGAGGTATGACGCTCGAATAGAGAGTCAAAATCAGGTATACCATCAAGGAGGGCAGGGATGGCTTCCTTATCCTCTAGGAGCGGTGAAGTGTTTCGGCGCATCTTTAGGCTTGTCTGCGGGTATGCCCCCGGGGCGGTGGGCTTTGTGTACGTAAGTGCGATATCGGTACCCTCAAGCGGGTCTGTAATATCGCCGTAGTCTGGATCAAGAATGTAACCCAGAAGATTTTCATATGCGCGCTTCCCGTATCCGTATACCTTTACGCCCTCGTCTTCTCTGCCGCGTATTACGACAGGAGAGAAAAAGCGTGCACGAACAAAGAGTGACTTAGCAAGCTTCTTGCTCTCTTCATCGTTGTTGTTTGTACCTTCCTTCCACAGCGCAGACGCAAACTCACAAATCGGACAATCTTCACCGTAGTTGCGTCTGGGACAGACAATGCCACCCCTGTGATCGCCTACGTTATAGTGAAAATGCATCTCCTTTAGTGGATCGCCATTTGGCGCTGGGACAATCCGGATATCTTGATCGCCTTCATCGGGCCTAAACCAAGCTGATTGCTCTCTTTCTCCCTCACCACGAAGTGTGGCGAGCTTCTTTCGCATTAGTTCCATATTAATTGACATTAGTTTTTTCTCCTTGTTTTGTTGTTAAAGTATATCAAGCTTTCCTTGATATCTAATGTATCACTCTTGATCGAACTTGTCAAGAGTATTTTGTTGTTGTATCGCGTTTGTGTGGGCCACGACAAACCCAAAATCTTTACCATGTTCAGTCTCATATATTGCATATGAGACCTTTCGAAAAGCATTCCTTGGCTTTTCTTTAAGGATGTCAACCACTCTTTTGTGGAGGCTTCCATCGTTTTCTAGTTTTTCCTTATTTATACATAAATAATAACACACTTCCCGAGGCATGTCAAGGTCAAAAAGCCATTTTTCTTCAATGCGAAGAGTGTCTAATATGCCAATGGTGCGAACCTTGCTGGCTTCTGCGGGCGTGGCCATAACTCCGATTTCTGGCTCGTTGTGTTCAAAATAATTAAGATAATGCACCATCGAGACAATCGACGAATTTAGATGATCATAAAACTTTTTTATAGGAACATCGCCAATTACTTGCTCTAAATTTTTATTAGAAATCAAAGTAATAGAATTTATTAAACCAGATCTGGCATATTCCTGTAAAACTCCAAATGTCATGTTTTCAATCAGTCTTGGTATGCCCGTCAATAAAGTGGTATCTGGCTTGATATAAAATAAGTCTATTTTCTTGTTTTTTATCTGCTGCAATATTCCAAGCGTATAGTTAGAGCTGTACGAAGAACCAATAACAAACACCTGCACCCTGTCGTCAAGTTTAGAAAAATAATTTTTTAGGTCCGGGACATTCTGTTCATATTCTTCCGGTGAATCGAACGACTTTAGTTTTCTTTTCTTACCGGCACTCTTCTTAACTTTATCATTTAACACATATACGTTATATTGAGAAAAATCATTAAATTTTTCCGCAATCGAAGATGCGCCGGTGCCTATGCCAACAATAGAAATCATAACGATAATTTTTCTAAATCAAAATAGTTTTTTCCAGCATTTAAGTTAACGACAAACTTTCCTAATCTATTCTGTGCGAATTCTTCTTTGATCTTTTGTAGCAAGTCACGATCTTCATGTGCAAAATCGATTACAATCTCGTCATGAACAATATGAGAAATAAATGACCTTTTGCCCTCTAACATGCGATCGATTACAATCGCGCGCTCAATCACCAAATCTGCCGTCGTGCTTTGGATCAGATAGTTAAATGCCTTCCAGTCGCTTACCTTTATATGACGACCGAATACAGTACTAATATAACCACCCTTGTAGTAAGTGTCAAGTACTTTTTCGCGATTATAGTAATCTGTGTTAAGGTACTTAGAGTCGGGGTTGTATAACCATGAGAAAAACATTGTTTTCGCTTCCTCTCTGTTAAGGGTCAAATCTTGAAATACGTTGTGGATATTCCACTCGTGAATGTCCTCGGAAGGCTGCTGTTGTTCTGAAAGAGCTAGAAAGGTGCGCACCTCTGCTCCATTATAGTCCAAGGATATAAACCAATCATTGTGCGGCTTTATTAGCTTTCGAAGTTCTTTTTGCATTGTCAAAAGAGGGAAGGAGCCAGGATTAGTCGCAAGGCGCCCCGTAACAGTCCCATAAAGATTATAATCAATATGGTGAGAACCTTTCAAGATTTTTTGCGCTGCGGTGCGGGAAAAGGAGTTCAAAGACAGATTACGGATATTAGAATTGCTTATATTAAGATTTTGATATTTTATCTTGAAAAGAAGACGATGCGCATCTTTCATGTAATCGTAATTTTGTGGTTTTTCGTGGTTGTCGAATACATGTTTTGTAATCTGATTTTTTATTTCACAAAATTTTATCAAGAAGTCGTGCGGCACCAAATCAAAAAAACAATGTTCATAAAAATTAATTTTTGCGATGTCAAATGACTTCATATATGCGCGCATTTTTCTTTGCGCTTGTTCCCAGTCCTCATGCAGTTCATCTGGACACACATCGCTCATGGAACAGCCATTAGCATAGATCCAAGCATATTCGACGTCCTTACCTTTAAGAGAAGCAGAGTGCTTCCATGTTTTGGTCAGATTATCGGGAATATCATCAAAATGAAGTTTGCCGTCGGTGTATATACCAACACACTCGTGTTTGTCATCAAGACTTTGGAAGATCATTAGGGCCTATTGGCTTGCAAATATTCATTAATATAACTCAAAGAGCCCCGATTGTCAAATGGTTTGTTCAAAATTTGCTCAAATATCTCTATTGCTCGAAAAACATTAGTATTTGTATGTATTTCTTGACAATCATTATATAGCCTTTGTAGCTCGGCGTCAAGGGGAGGGGTCTCCTCTTCCATCGTACGGATTTTAAAATATAAGTCAAGAAAATATTGTTCTGGATATAGACTCATCAGTTCATCAAAGCTATATCTGCGTGGATACACCGTTTTTGAAACAGGTGTGTTATTGCCGCAAATGGTTGTTTCCCGAAACTGCTTCTTTTTGACAGCATTATATAAATTATATAAGTCATATTTAAATCGATTTGTATAGTAGTTTCCGTGCACTGTAGAATATCCAAGATTGAGAATTTCGTCCGTTCCATTAACGTCATATTTTGCAGCATATGCCTGCATTCCTTTAGAGTCGATGTCGGCTACAATACGCCATGGAACACTCTCGTCAATCATAAATCCATGATTATTGCATGCGTTTACATAAAACTCCCAGTTGGGGCTCTCAACAAATTCGGTTATCTTTGCCTGATCGTTCGTTACGTCTAAGTCGGCTATTTCTAAAGCCAAACCCGAACAAGCAATTGGGCAATATCTACTCTTAATGTACCCTGTTTTTGTAAATGCAATCCGAGAGGCGCTTTTTTTCATTAACACCATTAGTTCTGTTGCAAATTCATTAAAATTTCTAACTTTTATCTTAAGTGCAGAAAATCTTTCGGCAATAGCAGATGAGTATGCTCGATGATGTTGCGCATACATTGATTTTGGTTCTTGATATGCTTTAAAGATTTTCAAATTTGTTAGAAAGAGATCGCCAGAGCGCAATTTTCCCATTTGCTCACATTTTCGAAATTGTTGCGCCATATCATTAAAGGCATCAACTACAAAATTTACAGCACTCGGTCTGGAATCAGGCTGTTGTAAAAAACGTTCATTAAATAACTTTAGCTTTAGAGCGCCTCGGGGTCCATTATTAAATATTATTGGAATAAAAGTTCGGTTAGTGCGACCATAGAAGTACTTTTCTCCAAAATTAAAATTAACTATGTGGGGGTGCTCTTGTGATATCACGTAGTATCGATATGCTAATTTTTTTTCAAATAAGCTTCTGGCGTCTTCGTCGTTGCTTTCGGCATAAAGTATAGACATGTTTTTCTCCTATCAGTCTTTGGGAGGGCCTTGGACAGTGTCGGCCTTAATTCTCTGAGATTTCATAATTTTATGGAAGTCTCCCGCGGTGATACCGCGCGCTGATGCAGCACGATCTTGTTTAGATTTTTTCCCACAAAGCCCCTGGGTTGGGCCGCCTTGGTGGGACTCGGTAGTTCCTGCGCCTGGCAAAAAACCTTTTTCAACGGAGGCAACCCACTTGGCAGTTATTTTAGTATTGGCTCGGCCCGGGCCAAAATCATGTTCAGCTCTGGTGACCATATAATAACCTCCTAATCCATAATCCGTCAAATCGTCCAAATCAAAACCTTCTGCCCTTAAGTTGAATGACATGTTGGGCGCCCAGCCTTTAGGATCAACAAAAATGTATGTGCCAGGAAAAACTAGTACATCTGCATAGCAATCAATATTTACATCATATACTTCTCTAAGTTGTTGTAAGCCATCGAAGCCATTCTGTTCGAAACGTGCTTCCTTGTATCCTGATTTTGTATTTGTTCTTTGTAACTTAATAGTTTTAACTATTCCGCTGCGGCGCCCAGCTACATAGTGATAAATTCCGCGACTATGGTCTTGCATGCGGTTTCCATTCAAAAATTCAGTTGGCATTGTTCGGGATGCATAAAAAATCAAATAATTTGTTTCTAGTTGAACGCCGGCATCGACAATGGGACCTGTGGGCCCAGAAATATTCAAAACTGGGCGCTTGAGAGCCGGATCTTCGAGATACAGGCGCGGAGAGGCGCGCCGCTTCACGCCCAGCAGTTCGGAGCGCTGGCGATGGACAAGTGCTGAAATTTCGTCGGGCGCTACTCCTCTCATGGAGGCCTCGTTGGTCTTCATAAATTTTCGCAGCTTGCTGTCTGGCTTATCTTTATAAGAAGTTAAAACAGTTTGATTTAAAAGCACTTTTTGTTTGCCGTTAGCTTTGAAACAGCTATCATCATTCATAAAAGTGGAAATTAAATCATTGAAAAATTCAGTAAGAAATTTCGTTAAATTATACTGAGATTCTCCTTTGGCTAAAACTTTTTTAGTTAACCATTCGTTAAAATATTTGATTGATACTGGCAAATCTCCAAGATTAACAAAACTGCTCTCAGCGCCAGTTTTTGGATTAACAATCTCCACAGGGCCCAAAACAAGACGAAATCGTTTATATTTTTCTGAAACACTTTTATAGCGTTCCTTAAGCTGGGCCTTCTCCAATTTCATATCACCTATTGTTACTGCCGCATCGATGACGGCGTCATGAGTCATGAGGGTCACGTCAATCAGATACATTATTGCATCAATTAAGTCGCTAGCATAACAAAAAGCCAAATTTTCATTTTCCGGATGCACAACAGCTGCAGCAAAGAGCGCCTCGGCCGCTACTTCATCATCTGTGCTGAGAGATCTATACAGATTCGCTATGTCGGCCTGGAGCGCTCTTACGTTACCTGAATCTGTTATCGTACGGCTGATGCTCGGATATTTTGCATAGGGGCCCTCTGAAATAAAGCTTTTCAGGCCTTCATTGTCAATATTGATATAGTAAATCTTCTTTAAATTTCGTAATCTACACACTATCGTTTGCATTCCAACTATTTTATCGCGCCTAATTTGATTATCTATTTCCTTTTGTTGTTCTGGATCCTTCGGTGCGCATTTCTTTTTGTTATAATCGTACATAAGTTTTCTGGTAAGAAGATTTTTAAGGTTTGTCTGGCTAGCAAATATGTTAAAGTGTGGGGAGTCAAAAAAGTGATCTACGTATGCTAAAAATTCAACTTTAAACTCTACCTTTCCATTATCATCAATATTAAACGTATGAATCGTTGGAGTTAAATTTATAGTTACAAACGCATTATTAAGTGCCCCCAGCAACTTGCCTTTTTGTGTGCCGCTCATAGACGGAACATTTCCTGTGGGGAGGGCCCACCCAATGAGAGCTTTAAGCCTAAAATTTAAATCATTATTTTCCTGGGCTATTTCTGTTTGAGTTACCTTCAGCTGTTCCGTCAGCCTCTGGCGGGCCCTCTGGGAGAGTTTGCTCACTTGGAGAGGTTTTCCGGTTTTTAAAGCAAGATCAATATACCTATATCCTCCTCGATCAATCATTAATTCATCAAAACTGTTCGCGACAATTGTCACAGATCCTTTAATATCTTTCTGTGCGGAGAAGAAATTAGTACCAGCGTATGTAACATTAATATCTTTAATGCCAACGCCAAATCCTCGTTTATTTTTGTTTTGCATCATTCTTTCTAAATCGTTTTTTGTTGTATGCGTGTCAAAAACAAATTCTTTTTGTGATTCTTCCCCTTTATAATCTGTTATAATTTTAAATAACCTAATTTGCGGTACTAAGCTTGATAGTAATTCTTCTGTTGCATCAAAAAACACTTCTTTCGTTGTGTATTGGGTTAGCTTGGTAATAAACGAGTACGGGTCTCCTTGAGCCAAAAGGGAACAATTCGTTCCAGGCCATGAGAGATAGGGGATCGGCTTTGCCCACGCGGTGACTGCCTGCTTGCCCTGGGCCTTTTTCTCCTCATCCTTGGTCTTCTCAATCTCGGCGTACCCCAACGAGATCCGGCGCGCTTCAAGAAAATCTCGTTTATATTGCGATAACTCAAATACGCGCGCTAGCAGATAGCATTGTTCTCTATAAAGAAGCTGATCGAATTCGCCAGCGTAGATATTCGCGCCTGCTCCGGCTGCGAGGCGATCCAGGATGATGCCGGCATTCTTGACGCGCGCTCGGACATCTGAATTAAACAATTCCTTTATTTGACCAACGAAGGATTCGTTCATGCTTCCGCGTGTGGCGCGCCCGGCCCACTCGCCGAGATGATCTCTCCACTTAAGTTCGATCTGATAAATGTTGTGGGCGTGGACCTTCATCTCTTTCATGAGGGTGTGCGCCTTGTCTGCCATCTTGACCCAGACCTTTATCGAGGCTAGGTTGTCGCCCTTATAGCCGGCGTACATATCGGTGACGGTACCGTGGCCGCCTCCGCCGTAAAGGTTGGCGCTCCGGGTGTATTCCTTCTTTTTAATCTGGGCCCAAAGATATGGTTCTAAGTATAACCAAAAAAGTGAGTCTTTTTGGATATCTGGGTGCGCGGGATCATAATAGCCCCCAAGTGCCTTTTCGTGCTCTAAGAGTGCCGGCGACCAAATATTGCGTGCTTGTTCCATCTCTTTCTTGAGATCAAAACCATCAGGTTTATATTTAATAGTTTCGCCGCCCGGAGGATATACCCATTGGTTCTTGTACCACGGGAATTCCTTTTCCGCCACCGTATTGCCATACTCCTCGATCTTCGAGTACATATCGCTGTCTACTTTTGTGAAGCCTGGGCGCCCTGTATAGCCGTCCCAACCGGCATAGGCTCCGAGGGCGTTGATGTATTTATTATACTTAGGTACGCTCTTCTCTAAAAATTTGACTGCTGCAATGAGTTTGGCGCAGTTAGATTTCCAAAAAACCCTTGTCGAGTCATTAATATCTTTCGTAAATTCTGGGGCTTTGGCGCCGGCATCTGTCGGCGAAACAAAATCTGCCATAGGAGCATAAGAACATTTTCCTTCTGCAGCCATTTGTTATACTCCCAAAACCCTGTAGGCGTCTTCGATGTTTAGTGGTATGTAAATGACAGCGCCCGTCTTCAGGTGTGCTTCAGTTGGAACGCCATTATACCATGCGATTACCCACCAATATTTAGCATCTCCATAAAATTGATCAGCGAGATTGTAAAAACGACTCCCATATTTCCATATATAGGGGGTGGTCTTCAACGTGGTGCGATCCATGACGCTGGGATTATATAAGGAAGGAGTTTCATAATGCTCGATTGCTTTTTTGCCTCGTCGAATTGGCGCATAATATTTGTTGCTGTTATATAGAATCGTATATTTTCCGTATCTGGTTGACATGATTTGTTTATCCTATTGTGTGTGAACTCTCATAGCGGTTATCTTTTTTAGTCCTCTTCCTCAAGGAACGAGGCGAGCATGGCCGAAGTACTGCGGCTTGTGCCGCCGCCTTCCTTGGCCAGCGCTGACCGCAAGCGCGAGGTCATGATGTCATGCTCCGAGGTCTGTGGTGGGGCTTGAAGATCCATCAGTTTCGCCATCCAGTGCGCATCTATATCCGGATCACGAGCGCGCCCGGTCGAGCCGATCCCCATCGAGGTCAGCACTTGAAGCTCACGGGCCTCAAAGTCGGACGTCTGGGAGTCCAGGCTGCCGAGTGTATCTAGATCTTGGCTAGAGAGGCCCGGATTCTGAAGGGATAGCTTCGCGCGCAACACTCCTTCCCCGAGGCCAAGCTTTTTCTTCATCTCCGCCGTGATCTTAAGATTGGCGCCCGCATCGGCTGCTTTTGCGGCATCGGTGATCGGATCATGCAACTGAGCGCCATATGGGAATGCCGGCGAATCAAACGATGTAAATCCATCCCCGTCTGTTGACCAGCCCAGAGGCTTTTCGTGAAGGACCGAGAACGAAAGATCAATATTAATAAGTTTTGGCAAAACAGTGTTTGCAGCTACTGCAAAGACGCCGCCTTCGGCGGATTCCAAATTATGGTTAACGACCAAGTTTTCTATTACACCCAAGAGACCCTCAGAAGACTGGGGACTTGACTTATATTGATCATAGAATGTCGATGCCGCGCGATCTTTAACCTCTTCCCCATAGACTTGGGCGAGCGTGCCTCTCTTACCAGCCTCCAGACCCTCGCCGGCAATCATCTTGTCCACCTCTCCCATGGCATCCGCAGAGACGTCGGATTCTCTTAATAGCTTCCGATAATCGGCAACCTTCTGAATCGCGGCACCAAGGGCCGCGGCGTCCATGTCGGCGGACATGTCTGGTGAATTTTGCATCAAGTTCATTACTTTTATTCTTATAAGGGGTGATTGTGCCATGGTTGTTGCCATCGAAGAATTTGTATAGTTGGGATACAAAAATTGTGTTAATGTCTGTATTCTACCCAAATTTTCATACGCTTCGCCCTCGGATGCCGCCGGTACTTTTAATGCAAGTGTGATTTTTCTAGTAGTATTTTTGAACAAGTGAATCGGATCGTTTCGACCATAAACCTCTTCGGAAGTCCAGTTGCTTGTGTACATTTCATTAAAGGCTGTTATAAAGGCCTTGAAGAATATTGATTTTCCAGATGGTACGTGCTGAAATGAAACATACATTCGCTGCATATTTGCAAGCATATCTGAGCCGTCGGGCATGCGGCCGCCGCCCTCGGGTTTATATCGCGTAATATCAAACTCAGAGTTTTGTTCGTCATATTGCTGACTTAAGTCAGTCATTGATTTGGGACTGTCGGGCATATATTATCCTGTTCCGTATAAGCCTTCACGAGCGAGGGTACCCATTTGTACTCTGGCTTGTTCTCCGGCAATTTTCTCAAGTTTCTCTTGACCAATATAAACATCGATCTTAGGTTCATATTTAGCTGGTTGTTGTTTGGCTGCAGCTATTTGATATTCTTCTGCTTGCATCTGTGCGGCTTCACGATTGGCTCGCACTGCAACGGCTGGGGCGCCCGTCATCTGAGCTGTAGCCGCCGCTGTGCGCTCACGTGCTGCTGCTGTGGCTGCTGTGGCAGGTGGAGAACCTTCTAGAAAGCGCGATTCACTGAGGCCGCCTTCCAGGGCTTGTTGTTGGGTGCGCGCGAAGTCGGCCTTGTTTCTATCCTTCAGGGTCTGCACGTAGCCCTTTTCTTTAACTTCTTCTCCGAGGCGCGCCATCTCCTCGGGGTCAGATATGAATCCGACGAAATTTTTGGCGCCTTCCCAGGCTCCCTTAATTTTGCTGCCTACCCAGCTAAATGCTGCTCCGAGAGCCTTGATGGGTGCGACGGCAGCCTCGGCAAAACCTGCCATGTCCCCAAATAAGTGGGCCAACTTACCGATGCCCTCAAAGAAGGTGGATGCACCCACATCCTCTCCAAAGACGTCAAATATGAGTGTGCCGATAGCGGCGACCAATACACCAATGGCGATGGCGACTTTAAGGGGCACTGCAGCCAAGACTAAAAGAGCCGCGGCGAGGCCTAGCACAATAGAGCCAAATACTTTCACTGCCGTCTTGTGTTCTACTAAGAGTTTCACGAACTTTGCCAAACCTTTAATGATGGGAACCAATATAGGAGTCAATTCGTCCAACAGGCTTTGAAGTGCCTTTTGTATGTTCTGCACGTTGCCGGCATGCTTGGCGAGATCTTCGTAATGCTCGGCGCTCTTGCCAACCTTCCCTGCCAACTCTTCATAATTTCCAGACATTAATTTGGCCAATTCTGACTCGTCTTTCATGCCGGCAGCATTCATGAACATCTTTCTTTGATAGTAATCCATCTCATTAAACGAAAGACCGGTTTTATCGATAGCACCCTTGATTAACATAAGTCTTTCAACAGGATTGGTAGTTCTCATCAATTCCATGGCATTGACGAAGTTTCCGCCAAGTGCAGCGTTAAGCTTGCCGGCCGATTCTGCGGCGCCGTCAAAAGTATCAAACTTTTCAGCAAGAGTAAGAATACGTGACATTTCAATACCAGTTGTCTTATATGCGATTGCAAGATCTTTCATAACCTGGCGAGTTTTGTTTCCATATTGATACATTTTATCTACATTGCCAGCGATATCGCCGGCATGCTTGGATACATCCAACTCAAGATCTCTCGCAGTTGTTATAATCTCCCG
>Ga0209756_1003984_pt1 | contig 11667 bp, 29 predicted proteins | sample ETNvirenome_6_85_FD_184071 | JGI IMG/M metagenome (GOLD analysis project Ga0209756, IMG submission 184071) | Marine viral communities from the Pacific Ocean - ETNP_6_85 (SPAdes) (version 3) | ecosystem: Environmental > Aquatic > Marine > Oceanic | place: Pacific Ocean | collected 2013-06-19
TTGGCTTGTAGCAACGGAATGGTTGTTGGTAGTGCATCTACCATCATCAAACTGAAGCACACTCAGAACACACTGAAGGGATATGACTTCGGCAAATTAGCGTCGAAGATTGATGCGGTTATTCAACTCGCAAAGCAAGAAATTGTAGCAGTTGAAGGACTTCGTGGTGTCGATATTACCCGTGACACCTTTGATAGGCTGATGACCATTTGTGAGAGCAAGGGTCTGATTACCAAGCCTACAGTCACTCGCAATGAGCGGGGTGATGTCACTGGTTTAACCCGTGGTTACATGTGGCGAGTACTTGGTAGTGGCTGGACTAAGCCAGCAGAAGACTGGGTTGCAGTTGAGCCGGAAGATGCAGGTACTCTGTACCATGTATACAACATCTTGACTGGTGCAGTTACGCACAAGCCTGAGTGGACTGATGGAAAGCAGGTACTCAAGGGCCGTGTCCTTGCAATGGATGCAGTGAGCGACAAGTTGAGCACAGTGCACACCCTGATTAAGGGAGTTGCAACGGGCAAGATTGACTTGGAGAATGTAACACCGTTCTCTGAGTTAATTGTTTGATTGCGTAAATAACGCATGAACTCATATGGGTTTATCCGGTAATAACAGGTAAAGTTTTCGGACTTGGAGATAGTGGCGAGGGGTTGCCATGAACCTGTTTCCCAATACGGAGTCTATGCGATCACAAGGAGGAATAAGGAATGAGAACAGGTAAAGACTTTGTATATGAATGCCGGGAATGTAAGCATATGTTCTTGAGAAAAATGCACTATGTGATGAATCCTATGGGAACGGTCAGATGTAAAGACTGTAACACCAGAGGCTCCTATATATGGATAGAAGCATTAGACCAAGAAGAAATAGATTACGGGTACGATAACAGAAAGGAAGAAGAGGAATAAATATGGCAAGTATTAGAAGAATGGCAATAGCATTGCGAGAAGCGAGAAAGAGAATTGGAATTTTAGAAGAAGCGTTTGTAATAGCGGTTCGACATGTTGGTTTTCACCATAGTCATGATGACTTGTTCTATGTATTGAAGCAGCATGGTATGGGTGATTTGATTCAACTAAGTGACGACTATTCAGCGTGGGGTGAAGAGGAATGAGTCTGAAGCAAGTAAAGGGGTGCAAGCACCTACGATGCTCTGACTGTGGAACAGTGGAGGATGTGGGCTACTGGACTCGTCAAGACGGCGCACCGTGGATGGAGTCAGACTCAAGGGCATACAACGCTAATCGCACAGACAAGACACTGGCACCTGTTTTCAAAGCGGAAACCATGAAGGCCGCAGCCAAGCGACATGTCAAGGACAATCACATAGGGCAGAGTTGGCACAAGGAAGATGGCAGAACACTTGACGAGTTGACAGCCGAGTTGTGTTATGTTCAACAGTGCATTGATTGGAAGGTGGTAGAATGAAACTCTTCAAGCGAACACGCTACAAGATACTAGATCCGTTGCCCGTAAACACACGGCATGGTGTGGCAACACCCACCTTAGCCAAGGTGAAGGGAACACGGGTCGAGATAATTTTCCTAATAGGAGATGAACGATATGAAGAATGATGGTTGGAGCAGTCGCAAAAGCGAAGAAGGTCGCCATACTCATTATCATGCCGAAACAGGTTATGAAATTTTCAAAGATTTGGGGAAAGAGTTTGGAGTGAGAGCAGATGCTTTTATTCTATGGAAAAATTATCACGGAATTCCCTTTTACACATTGAAAGAAGCGAAGGCTTGGCACCTTGAGGGTTGGAAGCGAGGCACTTGGAACTACTCTGTGGACTATGAAGGAGATGAGAAAGATGAGTAACGCATACTACAACAAAGCAGAGACAGTGGAATGGGGTACGCCTCAGCGATTCTTTGACAACATGAACTTAGAGTATGGCCCGTTCACACTGGATGCGGCTGCGTCTGACTTGAATCATAAGTGTGACGAATACTTCACAGAAAAGGATGATGCACTGTCACAGAACTGGGCTACCGATTCTCCTTACGGTGAGAAGATTGTTTGGTGCAATCCACCTTACGGACATGGCGTCGGTAAGTGGGTGCAGAAAGCAGTTGAAGAAGTGAAAGCGGGCCACTGCGATAAAGTAGTAATGCTCTTGCGATCGACAACGGATGTCAAGTGGTTCCATGACTGGGCTTGGGACAACTGTGTACAGATGGTGTTTGTCAAGGGGCGTATGCACTTTGACAAAGGAGACGGTGAAAGCAAACCTGCGGTATTCCCATCGATTGTGTTAGTGATTGGCGCAAGGTATGGAAGAGTAGGCATTGGTAGCATTAGGAGATGTAACAGACATGGTGAATTCATTATGCCTCCGATGCAGAGGACGACGATTAAAGGAAAGTGGAGTGATGATGAATGAACGACCAGCAAAGGGAAAAGAGACTCAAGTTACTCGGTTTTATTTGTAGGAGATGTGAGGAAGTTTTGCATTACGATTGTAGAGTATGTGGAAGGCCTACTTGGTGTAAAGATTGTGGGGGTTATGTTGGCCGATTCTTTACTAAAAAAGATATTGAGAGAAGAGAACAGGCCATATTTAATGGCAGAAAATTAAAACATACCTACATGGATTATGGTTGCGACTGTTGTATGGAGTGCGAAAATATGTCCGAAGTGCTTGATGAAGATAGACTAGAAGAAGAGGGTTGGTGTTGAGAATGAACGACCATCAAGACAGCGAGTCTTTCACATACGAAAGAACATGGCATGAGATCGAAGACATGCTTGACAGAGCAGAGCGCAAGCAGAACATGCACTACACTAAGATGCAGAAGGCGATTAAGTCTGAGCGCATCTATCACATGAGGAATTACAAAGCATTGGAGGGCGTGGTCAAGGCCCTGCGGTGGGTACTTGGAGACAAGAATATTGACCACCCATTGGAGTGAGAAAAAATGGAAGAAAAGAAATATACTGAAAGCGAGTGGGACTATATCTTAAATGACACATGGTACCACGATGAATACTATGATTTGATGTGCAGTATACTGCAGAATGGGTACCCGCTTGAAAGGCATGAATCTCATGCTGATTGTTGGTGGGAACAAAAGTCATTCACGGGCTATCAGATGCGTGAAATACTGAATCGTGTCGAATCATACTGGAAAGACAAAGTTCGCATAGCATTACTAGACGGTACAGATGGCAACGAATACTATACGGCACGGGGTGAAGAAGAATGAGTCTAGCAACCAATTGTAAAAAGTGCAACAATATGTTCATGAAGATGTCAATGAAATCAGTTGAGATATATTGCATAAGTTGCAAGATGACAGCCGGTGGAAAGGGCTCGACCAATACACGGGTAAAGAGCGCATTAAATGAGAAGAGCAAGGAGCAAATCATTACCTTGCTTGAAGACATGATTGAAAAACAAAATCAATTTGAAAGACACCTTGGTGAATTAGAGAGTAAATTGGAATCTCTTGAAACACCAACCGTAACTCAAATTTTAGATGTTATCGGAGAGGAAATTGTGGAAACCAGAATCAAATCGATAGTGAGGGCGAAGGTAGCAGGGGTGACGCATGTAGTGCGACAGAAAGTCGATGGAATGTACACCCTCATAAACGACAACCTGTACTGGAAAGGTATGGTAAAGCAAATTATGAAAGAAATAGAAGAGGAGGAATGAAAATGAAGGAAGATAACATGATAAGAATACAGATAGAAGCAGGCTGCCCTAGTGGTCGCAGTGAGCATGACGAGATTGGTTTTTGGAACCAGCATAGTACAGTAACAGTACACAAGGAATTGGTTAGGGATTTCATTGGAAACCTGATGGAGTATGCTAGGCAACAAGCGAGAGCAGACCACTGGCAATTGACAGAAGAGGAGGAATGAATATGGATAAGGAAATGAAAATAGTAGAACTGCAAGGACATTTAGAGGCGGCATGCAATGCGGCCCACGATCTAAAGAACGAGGGAGTATTGGATTGGCGAACTTATGAAAATGATTTCAATTCGGTGATTGCTACAATGGAAGACAAAATAAGAACCGTTGTAGAAGCAATGAGAGAGAAAACATACACGGTAAGGATAGTCTACGAGGGAGCCGTTACTACAACATTATCGAAAGAGGACATCGAGAGTGGCCTTTGGATGTGTGAGGCTGAGATTGGAAGGTTCCCTAGTGGTGCCAGTATAACGGCAGACGCAGAAACAGTTGAAGTAGAGGAGGCATGAATATGACAGAAGACAGGTGGAATACAGAGGACTTAGATGAAGTGAAATGGGATGCTTTCAGTGCCTCCAGTATGCTGATAACTGCGACGGAACATTTGATTGAAATGCGTGTGATTGAGGGATTGAGGCATTCCTATACCTTCAGATGTGAAGATTGGAACAAGATTCGTGAATGGTACACAGTAATGCAAAAGAAGGCACGCTCAAGGTTATTTCAATTAGGTTGGAAGCCGGAGGAGGAATGAATATGGGAAGATGCATAGTGTGTGCAAATTGGACAGAAGAAGACTTTAGAATCGAATACGATCATTGGAGAGATTGCGGTAAGCCTGAGTACTTAGAGAAGGTACGCAGGAATGATGAGATTCACGAAAGACTAGTAAAGGAAAAACAGAGGAGGAATAAAAATGAAACAATGTAGAGATAGAGAAGGCAAGTTCCAAGCACATGAATGGGGTGCAATTCATTGTAGCCAGTGGGGTTTAGTTACCATGCGTTGCCACGAATGTGACCAAAGGCATGAAGTGTGGGTTGACTACATAGACAACAGAGGTGGCCCTGAATTCAAGGGCGGCATTTGGGAGAACAGAGAATGCATCGAACCCCCTTATGAAGGGTATGAGATGTTCGCTGATTCCTGCCCTGTAGAAAATGTCCCTCATCTAATTAGTGAGGGTGTAAAACCAGAGGACATCACTATTGTTGACATGGAACAGGGTTCTACGATTTGGAGAGTGAAAGAATGAGTCATAATATGAAGAAGCCAATGTATCTGTGCTACGCCGCATATTCAAGTGGTTGTTGCACAATAATGTCAAACAACGAGGAAACAATTACTGAACACTTCACGAAAGTGCATGGGTGGACTGCCGAAGAATGCCGAGAATACTTTACAGAAGAGGAGGAGGTGTCAGCGTGAATAAAGAAGAGTTAGAAGAGTATTACGGAGAACCGATTATAGATTTAGGGGATGACTTTATTGTGAAATCAAAATATGATGAAGCCGGTTGGAAATCAATAGATGAAGCCAATCGTGCTATTAGCAAACACGGATTTCATTGTAATAGGTGCGATATGGCTATTTTTGTCGAGTGGGAGGTCTCATGCAAGTGTTCGCACGCATGGTACTGTGAAACTTGTGGCGGTAGAGAAGATACATGGCATTCTATTGATGAAGAGGGTGCTAAACTAGCAGAATGTTGCGTTGATGAACTGGAGGTGACAACTAATGGTACAACTAATTGATTACGAAGATAAATATGGCAAGCGAATAGGGATGAAATATCCTTACAACCCTGAGTTGAATAGCGCTTTGAAAGAAAGGATTGGGTTCCCCGGTGTCAAGTGGGATGGCGAGCGTAAATTTTGGAGCATCCAAGACAACCGCACCACTATCCTAATTGCAGCAGAAGCACTGGTGGATTACAGTCTGGATGGCGAGGAGTTATACAACAGGGCCAACATTCACCCACGGGATCAAAAGAACCCGAATGAGTGCTGGGTAGAGGAGATAGGTACTCGTTTGAAAGTACACTGGCCCTACCTCAAAAACGCTGAACTGCGAGAGAGTGTGCGCTTAGCCATCCGTTCTATAGATGGTAGAAAGTTTGAACCCCTCGCAAAATGTTGGAGCATACCCCTCCCGCAAGCAAAAGTCCTGTACACTGTGATGCAAGACCTGTACCCTCCGTTAGCGGAAGCGATACTTGGGTGCGATGCAGCAGTGAATGATGTGCATGATAGCATCAAGCGTGTCGAAATGAGCGGGGCTGCGACCCTCACTAGTGAAGATTTGAAGAAGTTAGATAGGCGGTTGGAAGTAAGAATACCACCGCACCTAGACTTGTATCAGTTTCAGAAGGTGGGAGTTGCATTCGCAGAGGCCAGCAATGGCAGGTGTTTAATCGGAGACGAGATGGGAATTGGTAAGACAATACAGGCTCTAGCCTATGCTGCTTTACATCCATCACGACCTGTACTGGTTGTGTGCCCAGCCAATGTCAAGTACAACTGGCAGAAGGAGGCCAAGAAGTGGCTACCGGGTGAGACCATACAGGTCATCGACAAGGGTAAGACAGAACTAATCGATGCAGAATTCTACATTATCAATTACGATCTGATGACCAAGAAGTTGGATGAGTTACTGAAGAAGAATCCACGACTGACTATCATAGACGAGGCTCATTATCTCAAGAACGAGAAAGCCCAGCGAACAGTTGCTACTATGACACTGGCTAGGTATTGTCCCAAGGTGATTGCACTGAGTGGTACAGCCATTTCAAGTAGACCCAAGGAATTCTTTAACATCCTCAATCTATTGAGGCCGGATGAATTCAGTTCTAAATGGAATTTCATGCAGAGTTATTGCGACCCGTACCATAATGGATTCGGGTGGGACTTCGATGGCGCCTCTAATACAAAGGAGTTGAATGAGCGTACCCGTGATGTCTGTATTCGCAGACTCAAGAGCGAAGTGTTACCAGATTTGCCACCGAAGACAAGGCAATTCTTACCAATCAAGTTGACGGCTAACCAGCGTGAAGTGTATGACACGGCGCAGGACGAGTGGGAAGAGAGATTGAATGAGTACTATCTGAATGGTGAACCGATACCACCCGGTACTATGCTGAATATGCTTAGTGATTTAAGACACAAGTGTGGTACTATCAAAGTACCTTATGCTTGCGACTGGGTAAGGGCTTATCATGAGAGTACAGGTAAACCAATGATTGTGTTTGCTCATCACAAGGATGTAGTGAAAGCGATACATTTAGCATTGGAGAACGATTATAATGTAGCCTCTATTACAGGTGCTACCCCTGCCAAAGTACGGCAGGAGGTTGTCAACAGTTTCCAAGAAGGAGAGATAGATGTGCTGCTCTGTAATACACTTGCTGCTAAAGAAGGGTTAACGCTGACTAAAGCCGACACCGCTCTGTTCATTGAAAGAGAGTGGGTGCCGTCTGATGAGGAGCAAGCCGAGGCGAGAATACATCGTATTGGTCAAGACAGTGACAGTGTACATTCTGTATACTTGTCCTGTATGAATACTATTGATGAGCATTTCGATCGAGTAGTGGAGCAGAAGCGACAAGTCGTGAAGGCTGTACTCGACGGTGGAGATGTTGAGGAGAGGAAGAGCCTAGTGAAAGAACTGGTGAAGAAGATGAAAGCAGAAAGAGACTGGAGATTTGAAGAGGGATTAGAATGAACATAAAAATGGTAGGTGATAGATTCTTCACCGTGTCAATGAAGTGGATGATAAAGAACTTCGCTTGTTCGCCGTGTGTGATAGATGGGGAGCGAATTTGTGATGACTACAATGATGGATGGGTATGGTTCCCCTATTATGGTGGCGCATGGTTATGTTCTGAATGTGGATGGAGTGAGGATGAAAAATGAGTAAAACCATAGAAGAATTAGAAGAAATAGTAGATGAACTTACTAGCAAGGTAAAAAAGTTACAAGACAACTTAAGTCTCGCTAGGATGCAGTTTGGTTCTTGTTTAGAACGACTTGAAGAAGAAGTAGAGAGCGCACGACACATAACTGGGGCTGTAAAAGAGTTACAGTATGAACTTACAAACATGTTCCCTGAGTTGTTTTTGATTCGTGGGTGCTAAAGGAGGAATGAATATGGAAGATGAATTAAGAGAATTGTATCAATTGAAGCAAGAAGTAGACGACCATGTAGATATGGTTGAAGGCGACATATGGGGTAATAGCCAATGGCACAGTCTAATGAGCCGGTTGTTGAAGTATGATGAAAATGCATCGCCGGGTAACAAATGGCCCCAAACAATTACTTGGGACGCTGATGAATTAAGGGAGTTGCTTAAAGAAGTAGAGGCAGCCATGATGAATAATATGATGGAAGTCTATTTACCCTTAATGGCACATTTGAATAACACCATAGGGGATATGGATTACGAATTTAAGAGCCAAGCATGGGCACTGGGGGAACGAAAATGAGTAAAGAAACAAACGGCATAGAATTGAAGGCAAGAGACATTGACGGAGAAGGAGTGTGGCATTTAGATGGCAGGTGTACACCTTTGTTAGGGAAGCATATGCCGATACCTGATGATGTGAGACTAGAGGGAGATCCAGAGCGACAGGAAATACTGGTAATTGTAAATGCCAGTGAGTGGCTACCGGGTAAGGTCTGTCCACTTTGTAGTGCCACTGACACCAAGGGTATTATACTAGTGACGGCTTACACTAAAATCTACCCGGCTCACTGTTGCGATAAGATGGTTTGGCTGATAGACAAGAGGGATTATAATGACATCTACGAAGCCTGAAACACCAGAAGAAGAAATAGAGATTATGCTGAGCAACCTAGCGATTGGGGCCCTATGGGAACCCCAAGGTCATGGGTTAACTTACATGAAGATAGGTGAGCGTGACATCGAATTGATGGTACAGCACCAAACAAGTGAAGCAGCACAATCTCGTATCAGATTTGGCATACTTATGGCAAAGGCTGGCTGGCAAGTAAAGGAAGACGGCGTGCAGATTGTACCGCCTCAGAATTTAACACCCCAGCAGCAGTACATGAGTGAGCAGATTAAGCGACAAGAGATAGCGCAGGCTACTTGGAAGTGTCAGACTCCTGAGTGTGGTTGCCTACTGTCGGCCTTTGCTTTGGAGAAGGCAGAGTGGATATTCGTAGGCCAAAGTAAAATTGAGGATGATGGAGGTCAAGAGCAAGAGGTTGAGGTATGGGCAGTGAATGTAATCTGTCCTGTCTGTGATACGACCATTGCTATGGAGCCACTAGAGTATGCCTTGATAGCCGGAGACGATCTGATGATGTCATATCGTACACCGGCGGCTCAGTTAGAGGCATTAGACCGGCCTACTATCATCAAGTGCATCGATGAACAGTTTACTGAGATAATCATAACTGGTTCATTCTGTCCATTCAGTGGCGCACTGTTGCCACCGCATGTCAGAGGAGCCGTAGTAAAATTCAAGGAATTGGAGAGTGAAGAAGAATGATAAATATGGATAGATTGACACACGCAAGCGTATGCTTAGACATAGCACTAGAAGCGGCTATGGAAAAGGATGAAGAAAGAATGACTGAGTATATTAAAAAGTGCTTAGGCGACCTAGCGGTGATACAATGAATAGAGAACAATTAGAACAGAAAGCAAGGAAGATACAAGAGGAAGCGAAGCAAGCACAGGCTGGCTTGCAAACGATAAAGAATCTACAGGAATGTTATGTTGGTGGGCACCGTTTTGTTTTTCATATATTACAAGATGAGTTCCATCAGATACTTCAGATGAGTGTACAGTGTAGCGTATGCAAAGCAGGGACTGATTTGTTTGAAGACATCGAGTTAATTATGCCTGATGATAAAGACATTGTTGGTGGGTTAGCGGACATGTCCTTAGAGCAGATAGATGTAGAATCCCCTGAAGAAGTCGAAGAGGAAGCAGTTGAAACCGAAGAGGTTAAGACAGAGTACAAAGAGGAACAAAGTTCGGATGGCACATACAAGGTTGATGTGTCTAGTATTCTCGGTAAAAAAGGTGAGAAAAATGAAAAAAGCAAGTGAATGTAATGAGTGTTGGAAAATGGCTTATCCAAAATTATCTCCTAAAGAAGCGTCTTGGGAACTTAGGAATGAACCATGTTTCTGTGAGGAGGAATGAATATGAATAAAGATATACAAGACATAAAAGCGATGTTGAAACATACACTTTTGAACAAATGGGTAGAGTGGGCCACCATGAATAATATAGATTGGATAGCCTGTACCCCTGTAATTAGTGATTTTGGAACTAAGTTTGAGGTACAGATGCCTGAGATTTTGATACCAATGGCAGGTGAAGAGGAATGAAAATAAAAGTAAAGTTTGCGGATTTAGCAGAAGAAGTATTGAAAGCATCAGACGAACCACTACCAGTGACAGTCATTATTGATCGTGTTACTTCACTAGCCACAACGAAGCCTAACAGTAGAGGCAGAAAGGCCAGTAATAGATACTTGAAGAATGTAACACATAGGGCTGCTTCTAGCCTATTTAGAGTAGACAAGCGATTCACTAAGCACGCCCAAGAGGAGTGGCGAGTGGACCTGTGGACATTAGCGGAGGAATGAATATGAGTAAAAAAATAAATAAAGCACATAAAAAATTGATAGAAGCATACAAGGTATTACACCAAACACACATATTGTTACATGACAGAAGGTGTAAATCATTACCGAGAAAGTATGGTGTGGAGCAATTGACTGAAAGAGAAATACCAACCACAGGTAGTCTGACCCAATCCGATTGGGACCACCTTATATGGGCATGGAACAGATACTCTCAGTATCAATGTGATGTCGAATGGAAAGCGGAACAAATGCTAAGAGATGTTGTTGAGGATTTAGACGACTATCTTTATGACAACGGGCACCCATTGTATGACGAAACAGATGGATGGGAGGATGAACCAAGAGAGTTTGTCAACAAAAGATTCAACCAATACCTGAAGGAGTTTTGGCCGTCAAAGGCTAAGGCCGAGCATGAGGAGGAATGAACATGAGTGAGAAAGACATTGGTAAAGCATACCCCCAGTACATTGTATGGCGCAAACCGGCAACGAGTAAGCGACACACAGGTAAGATGGAAACGGTGCTTACCAAGGTCTACCCACCAAGTGGATCTCAAGTAGACATCAGGCTACGCAATATTGTGACTGGTGGCTTTACTAGAGAAGGAATACGCCTGTCCTTAGAAGATGCAGTGTCATTGAGCAAGGCATTAACGAGGCTGGTTGAACACTTAGAAGAAGAGAGGGAGATTAATGGAATACACGAAGGAGCAAATTGATAAAATTTACGAGCAGGTACTGCGAAAAGAAATTACAATCTGCGAAATGTGCGATGAGATTTTTGACTATGTTCCACGGAAAATACTCTGTGACAAATGTAGAGTGGACCCTGAATACAGGGCAAAGGAGCGACAGCGTGATGAAGTAAAGAAGAAAAAGCGTGAATACATGCGTGAATACTACCAACGCCCTGAAGTAAAGGCGAGGGTGAGTGAATACAGACAACGCCCTGAAGTAAAGGAGCAACAGCGTGAATATCGCCAACGCCCTGAAGTAAAGGAGCGTAAGCGTAAATACAAACAAAACCCTGAATACAAGGCGAAGGAGCGTGAATACTACCAACGCCCTGAAGTAAAGGAGCGACAGCGTGAATACGAACAACGCCCTGAAGTGAAGGAGCGTAGGCGTGAATATAGCCGTAGAAAGAGAGAGGAGAGGAAAAATGCTACTGGCTGAAGCGGCAACGCTGTCACGCAGACTCAAAGAGTCCTATACAAGATGGAGGCGGGAAACCGAATCACGATCGAAAGCCTTCAAAATATCAATCAAGTCGTTGAAGAACAGACTCAGCGAGAGAGCAGAGGCAATCGAGGATGTCATAGACATTTTTTATC
>Ga0209756_1003993_pt1 | contig 11653 bp, 14 predicted proteins | sample ETNvirenome_6_85_FD_184071 | JGI IMG/M metagenome (GOLD analysis project Ga0209756, IMG submission 184071) | Marine viral communities from the Pacific Ocean - ETNP_6_85 (SPAdes) (version 3) | ecosystem: Environmental > Aquatic > Marine > Oceanic | place: Pacific Ocean | collected 2013-06-19
TTCGAACCATATCCAGATGCCCCTTGTGAGGTGGTTTATACGCCCCCGGAACAACTGCAACAGTTTTAGGATAATCAGCATCCACCACAGGATCATCTGATTCATCATCCATGGGTTCACCGAGTTCTTGATCCATTTGGTGTCTTAATTCATACCATTCATCTGCTTCTGAATCATAATCATCTTCAACGATATCAATATCGAATTCTTCTTCAAGTTCTTCTTGCATGCCTGATCGTCTGGCTCTACCGATAATCTGGTTTGCCATAGCAAAGGCGCCCGTTAATTTATAAATCTTGTCGGATCCCGGCGGATATTCAAATACAACACCCTCCATAGAAGATGCGAGGTTCTCAATATCACCAAGCTTAGCAAGCTGTTGATCTACCAATTCTCCCATCTTTTCATCACCTGATGCTTGGAGATTCTTAAGGTATGCGATTGACTGCTCAAGTTCTGCTCTCATTCGAGCAACTTCTTGATCATTGTCACTGACAAAGTAACTCTTGACTCCACGAAGTACTTCGATAGCAAAATCGCTAATCGCTACTTCAAGCGGCTTTAAAACACTAGCAATATATTTTCTAGATTTGGTTTTAGCTCCGAGATTAGAAACAGTAGCTTGTAATTCTTTCGGAAGACCTTTTTTGAGATTAACAACGGTAATACCTTTCTCTTTGGCCTCGTCCGGTTGCAACATTAGGGTAATAAGTTTGTCAGCAACATCCGATGGTAGGTCTACTTGTTCAGTATATCCCTTAACAACCTGCTTAACATAATCACCCAAAGTGGCATCCGTTCCAACGGGGCTGGCAAATGATTGAATCTTGGATGTGACTTCTTCTAAAGCTGTTCCATCTGCTAACTTTCTAAGAGCAACGAGCCTAGGTCCATTGATCGACCAATCTTCCTCTCCAACTTTTTGAGAGGTGTAATCAATTATTTTAGACAACTTGGCAAACTTTTGTTTTGTCACATGTCTCATTTCTGGTGTTTCTTCTTCATCTCCAAAGTATTGAAGACCATGTAATACAATGTTCGGAGAAGAATACAGAATAATATTAGGGTTCTTAGGGTACATTATTTCCATGTTAACATACCTCTGACCGCTCGCAAAGATTGCTTCTAGGTCTTCCCCTGACAACTTGTGTAAAGCTGCTGAGACGGCCTTGAAACCGTTTGTAAAAGCATTCTCTGCTGGATGTCCGGACCATTTACTAATATATTCGTCTGTCGACATACCACCGTTTTTAACATCTGTGTTATTCCTAGCAGTTCTAATTTCACCGCCCGGGCCAACAGTCAAAAACAAGTTTTGGCCATCCACCTTTTCGGTAGCGTTAGTAATCTCGGCATTTGCGACTTTGCCGAGGATATCTATAATTTCGCTAAATTTTAAATCAAGGTCTTCTGATAAATGGGCCATGTGCCCTGCGACACCACCCATTATTCATCTCCCTTCGACTCTTCTAATATATTAAGTTTCTCTTGGAGAACAGACATATCATTTTCCATCCTTCTGGCAAATCTCTTAACCTCACGCAGATGAGTCTTTGCGATCTGCAATCTGCGTTTTTCGGTCATAGTTCTAGGTTTAAGATTGGAAATTATTTCTTGGAGACCTTGAATATAGGTAAAGATGTTCTTTTCATCTAGACTCTCGGTAAGAAAATCTTGCCAATCGGAATTTAATGACATGTGTTTATCCTCTTTTAAGTTTAATAATAGTTTTTGAACAAATAAGCTTTTAGACTTTTTAAGTTCAATTTTTGTATTTACCGGTCATGGGTTTAGCCCTTAAGGTGCTTGCGAAGAATCTTCGTGATTGCTTCTTGAAGAGTTTCTTCTTCCGATTCTTCAACAACTTCTTCGTCTTCGTTGACTTCTTCCGATTCTTCAACAGCTTCTTTATCATCTGAAGCTAAATCGGCTAGATCTGCAGCCCCGCCGGCAATCCCAGAAACTGCTCTCGCGCCTTTGGCGAACTTAGCCGCCTTACCGCCGGCTTCTTCGACGACTTCATCATCTTCTTCATCTAAACGTCTTCCACCTTCTGGGCGCGCACGATCTGGACGATCGGTTCTCGACTGTTCTTCTAAATCTTCTTCACCTTCCTCAAGTGATTCTTCTGAATCCTCTCCCCCAGTGTCATCTTCTGGTTCTGGGACAGGCGTACGCTTGTGGCGAGTACGTCGCTCTTTTGCTGCTGGTGATACACCGGCCACTTCTTCGATATCTTCGGCGGCTTCTTCTTGAACCTCACCGGTACCGTTAAATTCATCAAACTCTTGAAGCGAGTTAAACTTAAAGCCCCAAGCTTCTGCGAGAAGTTGGGTAACTTCCTTATTCTTCCAATCTTTTGTAGACATCTTGTTTTCTCCTCTTTGTAGATGTTCGTAGTAAATAGTGTTCTGTTTCTTTAACATGTCTTCAAAATCACGAAGACACATACTTCCGTCTCTATTTGCGTCCATTTCCATTTGGCGTAAATGCGGATCTTTCTGAGCATATCCTGCGCCCATATCGTCACAATCATCAAAGTGTCCTTCACAATTTTGTTTATGGTGAACCAATTCGTGACCCAAAGAACGAAGGATATCTTTGGGGTGTCGACCGGTTACGTAAAGAGTTACAGACTTTGCAGCAGGATCATAAAATGCCGTTTTCCCAAGAGGGTTTTTAACATTTTCTGAATCATTTCGAAGAAATAGTCGCGGCGGATCTTTAAAGCCAATCTGCTTTTGTGCGAATGGCATGAATTGCTTAATAATGTTTTTTAATAGATCATTCATAAAAAAACCCATTATAAATAGTGTTCAACTATTCATTTCACTATCAAAACTGTGTGGCTTGACAAGCTTGAGACTAAGAGTGAACAATTCCTTTTCTTCAAATTGTTCATTTAGTGGTTTCACGGTTGCGATAGAAACCATTCGGTTTGATCTTATCATATTTTCTAATTTCATTAAAACGCCATAATTTGTATCCCACTCTTCAGACAGTTTATTCCACGTTGTCCACTGAACGATGTCACCGACATTAAACTCTTGAGCAGCTATTTCGCCAAATTGTTCTTTTTCATTCATTATTGCTTACTATCCAACAACAAGTACCCTTTTTTAAGTATTTGATTAGTTCGGATTCAGCATCTTCGAATTTTTTATACATTCCAATATCCTCGATATTTTCATCACCCAACATTCTCAAAACAAATGTTTGTTTAGTAGGAGAGGACGTATTAGTATTCTCATCATATGCATAAAATTTGTTAATTTTCTTGATCGCCATCCGCGTAAGTAGTTCCCTAGTATAACTACTCGCCAGTATTATTTTGGAAAACTAATAAAATTGACAATAATGTCACAATGCACAACTCAAACCCAAATGTAAAGTAAAGAACCCAAGAAAATATTAAAGTTAGAATTAATTTCCAAAATAACCCAAATTGAAAAAGCATCAATCAAATCCTGTTGACAATAACTCATCCTTATCTATTTCTATCAAAAAGCCATCGAAAGTGTAGACTAGACAAGTATCTTTTCTTTCTTCCATAACTAAAGCTTTCTGTCCGCGGTCAATCTTTACAAAAGATTTACTATCAGGCTGATAACAAAAAATATAGCCAGCACCTTTGATACAAACTTCTGGAATTAATTCTATCTTATCAATTTCTTCTTGCTTTTTGTACGGTATACGACCATTAAGTTGGGCTGCAGCGAGTTTTATTCTTGATATTAGATCTTCCGATAACTTTTTGGCCATGATTTAAAACATATTTGTTAATGCCAATGCTGACGCCATCAAAGCTTGAATAACCATAAACATGGTAACTGCCTTTGTTTTAAATTCCTTAAGTTCTTCTATTTCCCGCAAGGCTGCTTTAATTTGGGGCGGGGAAGCCACATCATCCATTTTCTCTTTCCAAGCTTTGAGATCTCGTACCCGGTCTTCCTTAGCTTTTAATTCAGTTAATTGACCTTTGACATCTTGTAGCTCAGTACGTAGCGCCTCGATCCCACCTGACATGGTTTCAAGTTGCTGTAAAACTAGTTTTGAGTAGGTTTCCCATCCATTTGCATCGCTCATTTGCTATGCCTCCACAATATTAAATAGTACACTCAGGAACTCACCAGTTCAGGTCTTCCGTGTTTAACCAAATATATATCGAATTTTATTCCCCGATCAATTGAATCTAATTCTTTTTTTACTTGGATCATATCGTCAATATTACCTTGTGAATCATCATAAAATTCAATTTCTTGAATATTATCATATTTTGATAACACCACATTTGCCAAATAATTGCCCTTATTTTGACCTTCGACGCCGATCATGATAATGTCGCTTGTCTCAATTGGTCTATCAAAAGTACGCAGTGTACGATGTATATCATCGATAGATATAGGCGCCCGGGCTGTTAAAATCATAACCTGTGTATCAACATCACTCAATCTATCTCTCAAAATAGTTGTTATACTTGGATTCTCTGTTGCGTTATTAACATGATCGAGTGGCGAGAAATCAAATTCATATCTATCGCTGTCTTTAATAGCATCGTATTCTTCTTGTGATTTAGTTTGAAATTCTTCGCCGGTTTCCTTGTCAATCACATTGATATGTCCTTCAGTAAAGGCGATCGTTTCATCAAAATCAAAGATAGATAAGCGCGTAGCACCCTCTATACTTTCGAGGAGCATATCTCCTTCAATTTCCTCGAATCGCAACCTGTCTGTACCTGAGCGTTGTGGTTTTGTGGTGAATGGCGACCCAGTTTTTAAATTCTTGTGTCCAGATATTGTTGAATATATATCGTTTTTCTTGCGCTTCTTTTTATATCTTTTTTGAGCTTTGCTTTTAAATGGTGTTGGCTCCTTACGAGGCCTTTGATCTCGTTGTTCATTTAAGTGCTTCCGCCAATTTTCAAGTAGGTGTTTCATGTTTGTAATAGTTTCCCGGCATCTAAAAGTTTTTGCATTGTTTCAGGCTTTTTTGTATATCTTTTGCTCATAGGATTAGATTCGGATGCAAAATCACGACTTAATAATCCACCGATAACAGGCACCGTTGATTTTGTAGCTACGCCTTGATTACAGTTATCTTCATCATCTGGTGTTAGGGTATTTTTCAGATCATCAAGTTGATGAGACTCTACATCAGAACGATTATTTAAATAATATTTCCATACTTTTCGAGCTTCTTTTGAAACAGTTCTGCGATCTGGTATTAGGCCACCGGCCTTCCAGCTAGCCCACTCAATTGCTACATCATATAATAGTGGACCCCAGCCATCATCGGCTCTAGCTGAACTAACCATCCATGCATCTCCGCACGGCGCCGCAGTGGTCATAATGCTGACTCGGCCTTGTATTGGAGACTTTTTGGCGCCTTCATCTGGATTTTGTTCACCTTCTATTTCATATTGAATCCAGACTCTCTCACCTCCAATCTCATGAACCGCAACGACAACTCCTTCAGGCAGTTCTTCGGCTGTCTTAGCTGCTTCTGTTATATACTCTCGCCAATTTTCAAGTAGGAGTTTCATTTTAACGATGCTCTCATCGCGGTCCGCAGAGCCTTCATCATGTTAGGGGGTATGAACCCGGTACCAGCATTCGCTACACTTCGGCCTCCATCTAAATTATCCGGACCAATGCTTGCCATGTCTTTTGCAAATTTTCCAATGTTTTTAGCTATACTATCCGGACGATTTGGCGCATAAACGGCATCTCCAGCCCATTGTTTAAAATCTTTTCTTGTCATGTTCAAGTCTTCTAAACTACCTCCCCTTCCGAATGTTTCTGCCATTTCTTTGAATTCCGTCCATTGTTCTGCTGCAAGCTCTAGTGCATCGTTTCGTTGATCGGAAGTAACATTATCCCAACTTAAGATGTCTTCTCCATAAGGACCATATTCGTCAAATATTTCAGGATCCATCCCGGAGGGCATCCATCCACTCAAATCGAGGAAGTCTGTTGATGCTGCTTGTTCCGCGCTAGCGTCGGCGAAGAACCCGGGATCTCCCTTCCACTGCTCTTGGTTAGCATCAAACTTTTCAAACGCATCATTCCAGAAGTCAAGAGTTTCAGCCTGCTTCACATCTTGTGCAACACTATCAGCAGCTTGGGCCGCTTGTTCAAGAGCCGGCTCGCCGGCAGTCGAAAGCGTGTCTGCTACTTTTTCTATTGTATCGCTTTGTCCTTGCATAAACTCGGCAACTGCTTCCGGGCCAAAGTCTTGCGCACATTCAGCTACTTCACGCGCTAAGTCAGGGTCTTCTGGCTGCAGGGTTTGTGCTAACTCCATAACATCTGACGGGTCACCTCCCTTGCTAACAATACTGTGAATATAATAAGCTGCAGCGCCGGCCAACAAACCTCCAACTGCATACTTTGCGAATTTTGCAGTCTTCGGATTCCCTTCAGCAAAATCGTTAATTTTCTTACTCACGGCAATAACTTTTTCAGCAGCTTTTGCCTTAAACTTTTGCTCCAATGCCCAAGATTGGTAAAGAAGTTTCCAAATTGGTCCTGCGTCAGAGTCTTCTTCTCTTAACAATCCTAATTGGTAATCAACAGATTTTTCCCAGTTTTCTAAGAATGTGTTGACATCATCATCTGATTCAGATAAAGTGTTGAGAGCATTATAGAAAGAAGTCTTTGTTGCCTTGTCGTTTTCAAAAAGGTATAAATCACCATAGTGAGTTGCTTTTTCGCTCTCATTCAGGTACTGACGCCAATTTTCAAGTAGAAGTTTCATTTGTATTCCTCAGCATGTCCTTCACTTAATAATAACATATTAATGTTGGTTTCGTCAATAAATAGTGTCCCGAGACATCTTCCGTACTTTCCAACTCCATGAGATTCCAAAACAAATTCGCCCTCACATTCACTCATAAGCGATTCTAATCTCTCCTTGGCGGCAATACCTGCTTTCTTCTCTTCAAGGTCCCTAGTGCGTGTTTCTGGCGTATCAATGCCATATAAACGGATACGCTTCTTAACCCATACATCAAAACCCAAGTCTATCTTAGCATCGACCGTATCGCCGTCGATCACACGAATAAGCTTCGCATTGTAAACAAACATCAGTTATCATATGTTTCGTCAATTTTATCGTTAACCATACCTCGGGCCCGAAGCATATCTTCTGGATCAACCTCTTTGAGAATGATACTTCCTGTTTTCGGCTCAAAATACATCCCAATAAGGTCTCCAGTATTGAGATCCTTCATTTCTTCTTCGGTTATAACGATTTTACCGCCATTTTTCTTTACAAGCATTGTTAAAATGCCGAAAAGATACTCTGGATCTTGTAGGTATTTGCTCATGATTCTCCTAAAAAGTCTTTCCAAGTTTCTACAACTGATTCGTTTGTTTGCATATGCGATGGTTGGCGAGAATTAATAAACTGAGCCAACACTCTATTGAATACCACCTTAAGGTTGTCTTCATCGTCCATATCACCCTCTACAAGCTCTCTAAATAACCCAACCATAATATCAGGCTCGTCAGCGTTAATCGAGAAGGAAACAGTCATATTGATTTCTCTAAGACCGGGTACACCCTGTTCGAGAGTTTCAGCAGTCATTTGTAGATAATACTCCGTGTTCTCAGTTTTTCTGGGTTCTTCGAGCAATTGCTTTCTCAACTCAATTCTAAAGTCGCGAGAATCAACAATCTGTTTTAATACTTCAATTCCCAATCCTAAATCTTCTGGATCATAGTAGTGTGTATATCTCGCAGTGCATTCATATGATTCGTCGTAATCACCATCAGTCTCAAGATCCCACTCATAGGATGTAAGAATACCATCTTCAATCGCTATGGCTAGATTCATAAACTCTCCGCCTTCCATTTGTCCGTGTTTCTTGAAGTATTCAGTAAGAATTTCTTCCCAAAGGTCTCTTCTGTCGTCAATTATACTATCGATCTTCTGACAAGCATCATTAAATTCTTCAGGCATGGAAAAATATGAAGTACCGGCAATTTCAGGATGTTCAAAGTTAACTTGAATGGTTAAATGTATTTCTTCGCGAACCTTACGGATTACAGGAGTATCGTTTTTAGAGGGAACAAATATGTCACCAAATTGCATGTTTATTTCGTCAACCGAGTCCCACACAACTTCTTCTGCGTTGCTCGGTAACCTTTTCCACTCATCAATCGGCCACTTCGCAATAAAAGCCGAATAAGGTTTAATATAAGCGCCATCGGCGCCATCCTCGCCAACTTCAAAATCAACATATGTCTGGGCCATATGATCATTCCACTCCCGCTGTATTTCTTCACATTGCCCGTCATATGAACGGACAACATCACCAATTAAATCTGCATCAAGGGTGTCTTCGGTATCTGTGTTTTGTTTCATAGAGCCCTCAACTTCTACACCGGGGCCGACAAGCTGACGCATTAATGCTAAACGACCTTCTTTGTTGGCAGTATCCTCATAAGAACCCCCAAATATCATAAATTTGCTGAGATCAATCATACCATCTTGTTTTGGCATATTTTGAATGACTTCTTCTTGATTTGATCTCGCCCAATTAGTAACTTGATTAGCTAAACCGGGGATATCAGCACCATAAACGCGTTTTTCAGGCATTCCAACATCTTGTCCATCATCCCAACGCTTTGGAGGCTCATCACCTTCGTAATATCTGACATGACGGACACGAATTCTAGAAACCGGTTCAATATCACCGCTAAATGAGCGTTTATCGTCGGCAAATACCTCACCTTCTTGAATTTCCTGCTCTGCACTGTCTATATTGCCCGTATTTGTGGCTGAGAGCAGGTCTTCTGTCTTTACCACATAGGCAACCGCCCCATGGCCCTGAGCCTCGGCTACGGCGCATTTATAGTATGCTTGATAGGCACCTTGGCGACTAGGTGGGGTGTGACAAGAGATAATCTCGTCAAAATCGCTCATTCTGAGCACATCTATCGGATGTCGAGTGATAATAATGGAAAATTTGTCATTATCGATGTTATTTATCTCTTTTTTGATATATCCGGCGTTCTTTTTCCAGTATTCACCGTATTGAGTGGCTAAATCAGTTAAATTGTAGCCGGCGGGCCCTGCAACACCCGGACTTACGATATATAACCAAATTTGGTTATTAATTCTTTCTAAATTCTCTAATTCTTTCTCATCGAGTGCAGCCTTGAGCATTTTCTTTGTAACATCGTGCTGACGAGTAACTAATTTACCAGTTGGGAGTTTATAGCCTGAATCACCGATACCAGCCAAGTGATCATAGACTTTTTGGTATAATTCGTCTTTTCTTCTCCCTAAATCAGCTAATTTAGAGAAAAGCTTGCCGATTTTCATCTGAATCTTCTTGGTTTTCTTCTTTTCGGGCTGTCCTTGGGTCATACCAACCAAAGTATCCAGTAAATCATCGGAGGTGCGTATATCTCGTTCGGCATATACCATACCTTTCTCCCAATCTACTTTATATTCTTGAGATCTGAAGAATTCTGCGAACTTTCCAAGCTCTGTAGAGGGATCAGTGGTTGGAAATGGTATAACCGCTCGCATTTTACCACTGAAAAGGTCATTAAGGGGCAAATTAGCTGGATCTAAGTCGTCCAACACATCTTCAAGTGCTCGCATCTCGTCTTCGGTGACTTCCCGGAGCACTTTTTCGGGTTTTTGTTCGGAAATATCGAAATTTTCCAATAATTTTGCTGTTCTCAGCAGGATTTCTTCATCATTTAGCATCTTTTGACATCTCAAGGGCTTTCTCCAATAAATAGATCGGAATTTTAGTATCTTCTATCTCTTTTATCTCTTCTATTGTAACCCATTTATAGTCATCATGTTCAATATCACCTGTATGTGGGTTAGGTTTATCAACATTCACCTCCCCACTCCACTTTGTAGTTAAATAATAGTGCTTATTTTTTGTTGGGTGCCCCAAATACTGTAAGTCTGCCACCTTACACTTCAAATTAGCCTCTTCATCAAGCTCTCGGATGGCCCCAGCTTCGATAGAATCGTCCTCATCATCAATATGACCGCCGGGCATGGTCCACTGGCCGGCCCTATGATCGATATCGGAGCGTCTGATAAGTAAAAATTGCTGTTTATCGTTAAGACAAACAACAATTCCTACTGTTTTTAGCTCACCTTCGGTGAGAAAATTATTCCATTTACGGTTCATTTACAGGCTCTATAATTTTTGAGCGTACCTCTACAAAAAGCGTTAAGAGATTCATCAATATTGATGTTCTTAATTGGAGCAACCCAGATCATATTCTCTTGGATCTGTGCTCCGTAGGCATATTGTACATCGACTCCATATAGTATACCAACTAATTCGCCGTCTGTGTTGTATATTCCTGATCCGGAACACCCAAACCAGCCATATGTATTAACAATTAACTGTGTTCCAGATTCGGTATCCTGCTCATAACCTACGATCCGGCCTTGAAACGACATCAATTTGTGCCATGAGGGATGTCCTGAATAAACAATATCGGTACCTACATCATATTTCTTCGCAGGTTTCCAACTCATCGGCTTTAAATAATGAAAATCACTCTTTAAAGCCAATACTGCTACATCATGTTCTTTACTTTGATAGATCAAAACACCAGTGCGCTGCTCTTTTTCTGTTGCGATCAGGTATTCCATGCCCAGATGGCCGTCGGCTACATGCTTTGCTGTTAATACTAAGGTTACATCCTTATATTCGACGACTGTTCCACTACCATGCCCGCCAGCAGTCACCACCTTAACAGCAGCGTTTCTCACTTTCTTTTCTACCATGCTCAAAGAGCGACTAACCTTCTCTACAGGGGTTCGCGGCTTATAATTGTCGGTTGCGTGGCTGCTAAATCCAACCAAGAGACCTAAAATTGCAAAATATTTAATAAACTTTTTCATTGTAATTTCCTTTATGACCCGGTATCGGTACTACCGGTGTCTGTTGTTTCGTAATATCTATATCCAATTTCAACTAATGTACTTCCGGCCGGAACATCGTGAAAATATACTGTGTTGTCAGCTTCTGAAAAAGACCATGTTGTATAAGAAGGATCAACTAACGACCCGTTCATAAACACGCGTACTGAATCTGCAACGGCAGTGTGTGTTAATATCCAAGATTCGTGAGGTTCAACCGATGCAGCCGCATCAGCAACGCCGGCGGTCCAATCTTCTGCACAAATATCAATTATATTACCACCAAAAGCATTTGTGGCATCCATATAACGAATTCCAACATCAATGGGACTTACCCAACCGGTACACAATGATTCTGCCGGATCGTGGTTAACAATACTGGCCAGAAATACTGAGCCCCCGCGGAGGCTTCGGTACCAACTTATAAAATCGCCTGCAGCTGAAAAGTGATCGTCGCTCTGTTCTTCTTCGTCAGAAACAAATACCACTAACAAACCAGCATCGGCACGCATCCAAGTGGAAGAATAGGAATTATTAATCATATATTCATATACCGAATCAAAGCCCTCTTCCCTTCCCCCACGACCCATCGAGGAATACATAGCTTCTGCATCAAGAATATCGTCCCCGGGCACTAATGGAAATTGGTTTTCAAGTACAGCCTTGGCAGGATCATTAGGTATCATAGCTAAACGCCAGCTAGTGGGTGGAAGGGCTGTCAACATGGTTTCAATGCCTAATAATA
>Ga0209756_1003997_pt1 | contig 11647 bp, 12 predicted proteins | sample ETNvirenome_6_85_FD_184071 | JGI IMG/M metagenome (GOLD analysis project Ga0209756, IMG submission 184071) | Marine viral communities from the Pacific Ocean - ETNP_6_85 (SPAdes) (version 3) | ecosystem: Environmental > Aquatic > Marine > Oceanic | place: Pacific Ocean | collected 2013-06-19
AGGGGCGTTCTGTTGCCAGGTGCAATTAACCAAGCACTTTGAAACTGGAGGCGGGATGCATGTGAGTCCTAGGAGTCATTGATACAATAAATCTTAAAAATTTAGGTATGTATGGAGTCGGAAACGGTATGTTTTAGGCAAGACACAGGAAGCAGGAAACAGGGACAGTTTCGACCAGGGAACAGGCAACTGTTACTCTTAATTTTTTATTAAGATTTAAATTGTGGTGTTGAGGTTACCTTCCCTTGAAAATAACTTAAAGTACTGAAATATTTTAATAAATTTAAAATAACCGAGGGTATCATAAGGGAACAATATTGACTGCAAGCGTACTTATTTAGAGTAATAATCAGTAACTACACCGCCCCTCGATGCACCCCAAAACTTATTCAATTGTCACCTCTGTCAGCTAAATTGCAAAGTCAGAAAAAAAAATTAATTATCTGTTGCAGCGAAAAGTTTTTTGGGAAGTTCAAATTAGCTGCCTTTGGTGATTTTTGTGCTATATTTGGAAAAGCACTTCCAGCGAAGTGTTAAAAATTTAAATCTACCTTTTGGCGTTTTTACTATCTGTGTAAAAACCAACATAAAGTTTACCGAGCTCTTTAGCAGTATGATTATTATATTTATCATGATCCCTTATAACCCAAATATTAACCGTTTCACCAACACCTTCCACAGGACAACCTCTTTTACGAATACCGCCAATTAATTTGAGAGCTGCTGCAACATCTCTTTCACGAGTTACTTTTATTCTTCTCTCAGCTTTTAAATAATCAAATAACTCTACTGTAGTAACCAAGTCTCTATTAAATGGGTGAACACCTTGCTCAAATTGCTCTTTAACAAAATCATTCAAAGGTCTGTCTGCTAACTTAGCCATTTCATCACGATACGGTGTATGTGGTGCTAATCCCAATGGATCAAACTTGCTTAAATCACGATCCATTAATTGAGCCATAACTCCTGCTGCAAGATCACCGTGTAATCGTTCTTGGTGAAAGTCTTGCAGTAATTTCTCATTTCGTTTTGCTTCACTGAAATAAACAAAGTATCTAACTTCATTGTAAGGTAGTGGGAATGCATCTCTGTAATTTGTATTGATCCAATAGTTAGTAATAGTGTCTTGTTCATTGTAGCCTTTGTAGAGCTGTCTAATCCCTGCAGTACCTTCCGAGATTAAAGTTTTCAAAGTATTTATAAACATTGCTTTCTCTGCCCAACTACCGCTAGCTTTAGCCTCATCAATTAATACAGTTTGTTTATCAACTAAGAAATTTCTCTCTCTATTAATAGCTTGCTGTAAATCAATCTTGTTAGTGTTGTGTTTGCCTAACATGTCTCTATGCAAGTCAAACAAGCTACCTTTACCTAACTGAAACTCATCTGATTGCATAATGATAGCATGTCGTATTTTTACGCCAGGATTCTGCAGTGGAAATGCATACCAATCTAGGAAGTGCTTACGATATTCATCATGCGGAATAATGTGCTTAACTAAATTATCAAATAAATCTGTATCAGCTTTTGGGTTCGGCTGCAGGTCGTGTTTTTCATAAACATTGATCATCAATTTTTTATCTACATATAAAAATCTATTTTGATCTGAAGGTTTATAGGTGAAGTCTACACAAACTTTACGGTCTTTGTGTAATTTCCAAAATTTTAACGGTGTATATTTACCAGTAAAATCTTTTGCATATTTGATATCAATGCTTTCACCTTCGTACATTTCCTTATCTTCAAGGTCATAATATTTCTTTTGCTTCATCATGTAGGCGACTCGTTTAACCATTTCATGTGTAAATGCAGGCAACTCATCTCTACCAGTAATTTTATAAAGTAATTTTTTGAAATCTTTTACTTCATCATCGCTCCAATTAAATTGTTCTGTTAGATTCGGCAGCCCTTGTATTTGTTCAGTACGTTCTCGCTTATAAATATCTTCTACTCTTGCTAAACGATCTTCATCCTGAGCTGCTGCAGTAACTGCTTTGATTATTTTAATGCAATCGTCTTTCTCCACTTTATGCTGCCAAAGAGCTGCAATCATTAATTTTATATATTCGTTACGCAGTCCTTCACTTGCATACTTACGTAAGACTATACAAGCCACTGACAACAACGCTGCTGCTTTTATTAGAGTGTCCCAATGAATCTCTGTTGGTTGACCTATGGAGTTCCAAACAACTTTCTCTCCATTGTCGTATTGACCTAATGCCATGGTGTAATGTTTGTTTGCTCTAACTTCTACAAGCATAGACTTCTCCTCACCTTTGAAATCAAAAAATGTACGTGTATTTTTTTTAGTTAGATCAATAACTTTAAGCAGTCTGTGCGATCGTGGTGTTGATGCTCTGCCAAATTCTAGTTTTGTACTAGGTATGAAATAATCGGCTAATAACAATGCCTCTGGGCAGTCTAAATCAACATCTGCAGCAAGACTGTCACCACCCGTTGCAATGTTATAATTCTCAAAATCCTTGAACTGATCTATCTTTTTTACTTGTTTAGATAATCTTACAGTCCATGTTTCAGCTATTGCTTTCTTACCGTAGTCACTTGCAAATATTATGAGTTCATTTTTTAATAAGCTGTCTTTAACTTGTACAGCATCAATCATTTTTTCCTCACAGCTTCTAACATTTCAGAATATCTAACCCTCTTAATGTACTCAGTTAATGTTTCATCTGCCATTACATCAATTCCTTTTACGTATGCATCAATTAAATCTGCATATGTCTCTACGTCTCCGCCACCTTCAAGTTCAACTCTTTTACCCACACTCATGAATTGGCTCCAAGTTCCTTGAGGATGATCCAGCAGCCAATCTTCAAATTCACGTATCAAAGCTGGCAACTCTAAGACTTCAAACTCATCAGGCTCACTTGCAAGTCTAATTGTTTTTCCTATTTTATTTTTACCTCTGGCGTCTAATTTTTTATCAATTAAATTAACTGTCATATGTTTCTCCTAGTAATGATGCGACCCCTAAATTTAAATCTGGGTCTTTTGGTTTTTTTGGTGGTGCAACAGGTGCATTTACACGAGTAGCATTGATGTAATTATTTATGCTGTTAGAAATTCCTTCAGCATCAATTTTAAAATCAGCAACTGGAGCATACTTACTTTTGCCGATCCAACGTAAATCAGAATCTGCCATATCCTTTGCTCCATGTTTATTATAATCTGCTCTTATGATGTCTCTGATCTCTTTCTTTTCTTGAGGTGTTTTAGCAGTTGCTTTCATGGCATCCCAAGTAGACATCTCTCCTGTCATCTGTCTTGAAGTCTCCAATCGCTCCGCCAAATCCCCTATTTGCCGAGGTGAAGCTCTGCTGGGATAAATTGGTTTTTTGTTTATGTTGTTTTCAAATATTTTTTGATCAGCTATTTTTGGTTCATTATCAGCAACAACTTTATTTACATAATTTAAAATATCCGTCTTATGCTGCTTACTTCCTTGCGGTGCTTTTGATACTGGTACAGAGCTGTTCTCAACGCCATACTTAACTAGCTTTTTAAATTGTGAGTCTGGTGTTCCATCATATAAATGTTGTCTTGATCCAACATACTTAACACCATCATTTTTTTTATCTGCAATGCCCCATTGCTGCATTGTATGGTTGGCAATTCTTAGTTGACGCTTTTCTTCTGCTATGTCTGCTGCTTTATTTTTTTCGACAAATTCTCGCCATTTCCCATTAGATTTAGGATCGCCGAATGTGGCGATCCTTTTTTCTATATCTAGTTTACTGGTCATTATCTGCCAAGGGGTCATTCTTTAAACCAAAGATTTGATGTGGCTTAACTTGCACTGCTTTATTCTGAGATTTTTCTTCACCTCGAACAAAACGATCTTGTGCTAATGCAGACGCTTTATGATTTGCATTTGTTAAATTTAAGATCAGTTTTTCTGCTGCTGCAATTTCTTGACCATGCTTATCTGCAATAAGTGCAACATCATAATTATCTGCTGCTGACTCATCATCTTTGTAACCATGATATGTTGCTTGCAAAGGTTCCGTATGCGTATGGATGAATTTTATTTCACCCCTAGCTTTTGAAAGCCCTTCAACACGATCAACTAATCTTTTGCCATTTCTAGCTTCGTCAAGATTGTCTTGTAAGAATAAAAGTCGGTTATGCACTAATTGGCAAACCACTCTCATTTTTTTATATGCTGCTTCGTAAATGCTATCGTTATCAGCAAATGAATTATCACCGATATTACGTGCATCCTGTTTGTCTTTGTCTTGGGTCATGTTTTAACTCCTTAAGTTAAATATTGCTGGCACTCGATTGACTAGATCGAGTGTTGTTCCAGCGTTAATTTCACCAAGGCTTACAGGATGATGAAGTTTAGAAATTTCATGAAGAAATATGCCGTGATCACGGATATAAATGTTAAGTCAGCTATTTTCTTTTGCAGATTGCTCAAGATATTGTGACTTTCATAAATTTTATTTTTCAACATATGTTTAGCCTTAGTAGTCAATTTATGATTATTTATTTTTGAGGAGTCACTAGAATCTTAGACAGGACTCGCAGGATTTTGAATAGATACACTGAAACTATATGTGTTCTTGTTTACTCTCTCGTTCTAATTTGTCAATGACTCAGAGGTGTATATTTTGACTCGCTATTACTGACTTTTTTACGGTCAGTAATAGGAGTGTGTAGGATTTTATATTAACTTTTTCGCAACATCATCAATTTTAAGATTATTATAAATTCTTAAAAGCATGCGAGGGTCTTTGTGTCCAGCAACTAACATTGTTTCACCAACATTAAGTTTTCTATGCAACATGAAATTACTTAAACTTTGATGACGGAGATCATGAAAAACTGCACCCTTAATTTCATAGTGTTTGCATAATCTGCGGAACTGTTTGCCAACTGCATCAACAGATAAATTAAAAGGCAGCTTTGCATTTTTAATTAATGAAACAGCTTTTGGTGTTAGTGGGATCGTTCTTGGTTCTGTTTTAGCAACGGGTATAAACAAGGTCGATCCTTCTAAATGGTCGTGTGAAATACGAAGTATCTCCCCAGCCCGCATACCCGTCTCCAAGGCTATTTGAATAAGCGTTCGCATAACTTCACTTGTTCTATTGCCTTTAATTAACTTGTCTAACTCCTCCTCTTTATATCTACGAGATCGAGGTGCTGCTTTCTTTGGGCGTCTTATTGAAAGAACTGGATTATTAACTGGATAACCCCACTCTTTTCTGCATTGAGTAAAGATAGTTGAAAGAGCATCTAGACTTCTATTGACGCTGCTGCCTGAAATAGTCTGCATCAGTTTATCTCTGTATTTTCCAACTATTGCTGGTTTGATTTTATCAATTTGATATTCCGCCCAACTCTCATTCATCAACGCCATAATTAAATAACGCTCCTTCTTGAATGACCTTTTTGTTGTGGAAACTTCGTTGATATATTTCAAAGCAATGTCCTTAAAATATGGGTATTTTATTTTAAGAACTCCTGCATCTTCACGTCTCAATTTAACCTCTGTTAGATTTGCCCAACGAGACGCATCTGTCTTGCTCTTAAACGTTTTATAGAGTGCAGGATGACCTGAAACTCTAACTATTGATTGCCACTTGTCATAGTGTTTTCGTATCGTACTCATAGCTTTCCTTCTTTCTTTTTGTGCCGAAGTGTGCCGTGAGTGTGCCGAAAACTATGCTTTCAGAAAATAAGATATGATTACCAAGGATAAAAAACCAAGGACTGAGTCGTTGGCAACGAGACGCTCTACCACTGAGCTATGCCCGCCTAATAATTTCTTACTTTCTAAAACGGTAGTTTGACACGCTTATCAACCACTTCCGTTCATTCACAATTTAATCATGGATAGCAGAACAAATCAAGATTCTTGTGTGCCAAGTGTGGCGAAATTGATTCAGAAAAGGTGAGTCAGTTTGACTCGGTCGCTGCTGTTGCAGCTCCCTCGTCGGCACATCAATAGTGGTGCCAGTCGAGTTTGCAAATTCAAAACTTTTACTTAACCCCCACCACCTCTCTCCAAAAAAGGAGTCTCTATATAAGATGTAAAGATCAAACAAACAGACGATCAGAGTCACTGGAAACTTATTTGAGTTCTAAGTACCTAACCCAAAAAATTTTAAAATTTTTCCAGCAAAACCAACCTTGATACATGACAAGACTCTGCTTTAATTCTCAGTTATTATGAAGCATGAAGAAAGCGATACTGTTCCTGGTTCTTGGTTTGGGACTGGTGTTTAGTGTTAATGCTAATGCCTGTTTTGTTCAAAAATTAGTAAAAAACTATGAGCAAGAATATTTAGATGATATGTATTGCGATTTGAGTGAAGTTGGAACTGTAATTATTCAAGGTAAAAAATATTATCCAAATACTTGGGGTGAACGGCTTATTATAGATAGAGCAACTTTTTATAAACTTGTTCAACTACAAAAAAAATTACAGACTAAATTTGGGGGACAAAGCAAATACTATAAACATTATAAAAAATATCTTGCTGAATTAATTCCAGAAAGAAAAAAAATTTTAATTGAATATTTAGAAAACAATAAAACCCAAGTCACCAAAGCAGAACCAAGTCAAACGCAGGAGGTAGCGGAGAAAGAAGTAAAAAAAAATTACTCAATAGTACTTTCAGATGTATCAGATGTAGCAGAAGCCGAGTGGGAAAAAGACGAGAGGTTCGCTTGGACGATTTGGTTAAATCCAGCAGCACTTGATGAACTTACTAAATCAATAGTTAAAATTGATTCATCAGATATGCTTATTAACATTAACAGTTATCCACTTCCATTTCGAGAGCCTCTAGAATATCTTTTTGGTAAAAAAAAAATTTATATTAACTCCGCTTTACCCAAAATATCCCAACGTAAAATAGCAGATATATTTGTTACTAAAAAAGATGAACTTGATAAATATCCTTATAAAACAATTCTGGGTTTGGCGTATTTTGAATTTTTTTATGCCGGAGAATTAGAAGATACACGTAAAGAAGTTACAGAATTAATTAATAATCGAAAAAAAGGGAAAGGTATAAGTCTAACTTCAAAAAAAGAAATGGATTTTCGTAATAAGACTTTAAAAATTTGGCCGGATGGAAGAGTATGTAAGGGATATGGTCCCGGCGTATGTAGTGTGTTTCAAATAAGCAAAATTTCTTCAATATATAACCTTAATGAAGTTAGAAAAAAAATGCGTGAAAGTATTGGTTTTACTCTTGATAATGAATCATCTGAAGTTATCAAATATTATATTACTTTAAGTAAATATCTTAAAAATACAAAACCCGAAAAACAAAAGCTTAATTCTAAAGACAAAAAAATAATTAAATTATCCCAATCTTTTAGTAAATTTCTATCTTCTTATGAAAAAAATTTAAAGTTTAGACTTGCTAATCTCAAAACATTAAATGACCCTAATAATCATTTATTAGAGTTGGACTGGATCTCTTATATAAATGGTTATGAAAGATCACTTAATAAAGCTCATAAAAGATTTTATAAAGATTTAAATAAAAATTATAAAAAATTAGAAAAAATTAGCTCAAAAATAAGCAAGCTAAAAGATAAAGATAATGAAACTGCATTTAAAACAGAAAGTTACAAAGTTCTTTATGAAAAAATTACAGAGATTATGTCTACTACTAACCAACGTTTAGCTAACAAAACTATAGATTATAATATTGCCTTAGACAGCATATGTTTTGTCAATAAATTACTAAAAGTAACTAAGTCTAAATCTATTAAAAATAGATATGATCAAATATGGCCTTTGGACTTTAATATTGAAGATGCTTTAAATGAAAATGAAATTACTCAACTAATTATGTTGGGAAAAAATCAAAAAAGAAGTGAATTTATTAATAATAAAAAATTTCAAACTTGCATGTTAAATTTGGTTAATAATAATTATCCGGTTAAAGAAATTGTCACTGATATTGAGAATGAATTTGATATTAAAATTAATTCTATCAAAATGGATTACAAAACTATTAATGAGATGAAAACATGGAAAAAATCTGATTGGGCAAATTCATGGAAAGGATCGATACCTTTAAATTTAAAAGATGAAAAAGGTAATTTGGTTGATTTTTCTCAGTCAGATATTGAGGATATCAAAGCCCAACTTGCTTTGAATAACTTCAATACACTATTAGATAACGATGAAATCAATAATTTAAATATTGAAACTCAAGATATTCAAAATTCTATTCAAGATATTAGAAATACAAATGTCTCAAATCTATTAAATCAGGATTTTTCTATTACTTTAGATAACTATTCAAAAATATTGGCTGAAGATGCAATTAATACATTTGGAAACCAATTTGATGCTAAGACAATTCAGGAAATTAGAGATAATGCTAACTTTGAAAACTTAACTGCTATTACAAATATGGGATACGGAACAAATATGACCTCTGCTGAATATAAATCTTATTGGGAAAATGCTCAATACATGGATAGCACATCTACTTGGGCTGATGTAACTAGAGGTGTTGATCTCATAAGTAATCTAAGTTCTTTCGATGCTGCTGCTGCTGCAAAAGAACTTGGTGCAGACTTACAAACTGTTGCTGACAGTATTGCTCAAGCAGCTTCTGTTGGAATTTCTACAGACTTAGAAGGTGCTGCCCAGGGATTAGGTTATGACAGTTTTTCAGATGCAGTTAATGCATACAATGCTGAACATGGTACAAACTATACAGAAGCAGAAGCTAAGGAAGCGTTGGGTCAATAATGAAAAAACTTTTAGGGATCGTGGTTATGGGTTTGTTAATGAGTGGAAATGCTTACTCATTAGAATGCAACCTTGTGAAAGATAAACTTTTAAAAAATGGGGAACTTCTTGATGTAGATATTTATAACCCTAATGATATGCCAGTCGATATTACTGGAATAAATTACTATAACGGAAGTAATTTACTAAGAGAGTATAATATTTATTACCTAGTCCATGGTAAAAAGAATATAAGATTTTCGCATAGAACAAATATCGAATTTTTGAAAAAAGTTAACAAGATAGATATTAATTGTAAAATATGGGGCCAATAAAATTTAGTAAATGAAAAAACTTTTAGGGATCTTGGTTTTGGGTTTGTTGTTAGGTTTTAAAACATACGCAGATCATCAGTCTAATCATTGGATAAATTTGATTTGCAATTATAGTGATGGAAGTGGCAATATAGAAATAAAATTTGATAAAAAAAATTTTAAAGAATACCGACCATTATATGTTAAAAAAATTAGAGACTACAAAATTATAGAAAAAAATAATTCTGAAGTAGTAGCCTTGTGGCAAGAAAACGATACAAATAGAACAATTTATTATATAAGCAGAACGAGTGGCAACTTTATTAGAGCAAAACAAGTATTAGACCCTTCAGATAATAAATACAAAACATTTGATGAACCCACAGGACAGTGCAAATCAAAAGCACAAGCTTTTTAAAATGATGAAAAAACTTTTAGGGATCGTGGTTTAGTTGCCAGGTGCCCCGAACTTTGTACCATTATTCGCGAATAATTTGAATTGAAAAACGACAATTTTAACTAAAATCCCGATCATATCCCGATCAAATTTTGTGTTATAATTATAAAATGAAAAAATGTGTTGTTTGCAAAAAAAAACAATCTTTTGAAGAATTTAAAATAAAAAACTATTATAAACACAGAACTTCGATAGGGAGTTCATCAACTTGCAAAAAATGTCGAAATGAAAGACATAAAATTAATAAAAGAAGTATTAAAAGAGAGTTTTCAGCTAGAGGATTGTACAAAGGCATAAATAAAAGAAGGTATAAAAAAACATTCACTAGAGAAGCTTTTATAAAGTGGCACGAAAATCTTGAAAATCATAGCTGTGGTTATTGCAATATAAGTTATGAAAAATATTTCAAAAAGAAAGTTTATCAAAAGTATCCAAGTTTAAAAACATGGCTTAAATTCACTTTGGACAGAAAAGATTCTTTTAAACCATATACATTAAAAAATATCAGTATTTGTTGTCCTTTGTGCAATTATGTTAAAGGATTTATTTTTAGTGCTGGAGATTTTAAAAAGATAGCAAAACAATTTATTGTACCATTGTACAAATGACATTAATTGGATTTAAAATAAAACCTGTTAAAATTTCTAATCTTAAAACATGCGTTTGTACAATATGCAACAAAGCACTAAAAGAAGATAAGTTTTCTCCAAGTGCATGGCATAGTTCAACATCTCAATACAGAAGATGCAGAAAATGCAAATCTATGTTGGAAAAAAAAAGGCGTGAAAAATGGAAAACGGAAGACCCTGAAGCATATAGAGAGCATAATCGTGAAAAAGAAAGAGTTTATATAGAACGAAATCCAGAAAAATATAGAGATAAAAAAAATAAATATTGGGATCGTTTTAAAAAAAAATATCCTGAAAGATTTTATAACAAAAGCCTTGGTAGAATAACACTTAGAAATGCCAGGTTGAGAGGCATACCTTGCGATCTAACAAATGTTGATATTAGAGAATGGTTTTTAAAACAGGAGCAAAAATGCGACTACTGTGGATTAACGTTAAAAAAAATAAAACAATTTTATAAAAAAACTGGGACATATTTTAAAGATAGGCGTTTGCAGATAGATAGAAAAGATAATAAAATTGGATACACTTTTGAAAATATGACTTTATCCTGTAGAATTTGCAACGATCATAAGTCAGATTTTTTTAGTTATAAGGATTTTAAAATAATTGCTCAAAAATATATTAAAAAAACTATTAACAAGAAAATAAAAAAAAAATGAAAACTTTTGAGAAAATCTTTAGAGGCAAAATTTCTTATAAAAGAATAGATAAATATGTGAATTTAGTTCGCAAAACTTTGGATCCAGATGATTATTTTGATATTGAACTTCATCTACAAGATGATTGTCAATTTATAAGAATTGAAGTTTGGGATAGGGTGTTGCATTAATGAGCATATATGAAAATCTAGTTAAATCGCTAAAGTCGAAACAATTGCATATTAGAATCCCTTTTATTTTATTTATGATTTATACGGTGATTGTTTATATTTCAATATTCATTAAAATTTTTAATGTCGGTCTGCAATATCGCCCAATAATAGAGCAATGGGTAGATTTTCATATGTATTTTACTCCACAATGGATAATTAGTTCATCAGGTTGGCCAGCAGTTATTATAAAAGTACTATGGTCTACGCTTTGGTTTATGCCAACCTTACTTGCTACGATTACAGGAGCTATGATAATTTTTACGTGTTTAGCTTATCTATTTGGTTTTATTGGACATTTTTTTTTATTTTTAAAAAAATGGATTTTAGATATGCAAGGATTATGATCATTATTATTTAAAACAAAGCAAAATATGAAATTGTGTAGGGGCGTTCTGTTGCCAGGTGCAATTAACCAAGCACTTTGAAACTGGAGGCGGGATGCATGTGAGTCCTAGGAGTCATTGATACAATAAATCTTAAAAATTTAGGCATGTATGGAGTCGGAAACGGTATGTTTGAGTCAAGATACAAGCAGCAGGAAACAGGGACAGTTTCGACCAGGGAACAGGCAACTGTTACTCTTAATTTTTTATTAAGATTTAAATTGTGGTGTTGAGGTTACCTTCCCTTGAAAATAACTTA
>Ga0209756_1003998_pt1 | contig 11646 bp, 19 predicted proteins | sample ETNvirenome_6_85_FD_184071 | JGI IMG/M metagenome (GOLD analysis project Ga0209756, IMG submission 184071) | Marine viral communities from the Pacific Ocean - ETNP_6_85 (SPAdes) (version 3) | ecosystem: Environmental > Aquatic > Marine > Oceanic | place: Pacific Ocean | collected 2013-06-19
GAACCACGAGAACTTGGGCTGACACGAATTCGGGCGAGATCTTCAAAGCAAAGATAGAAGTGATGTCTGGGTGGGGAGACGCCGAGCGCATCATTGAACATGAGCTAGGGCACGCTCTAGGTTGGCGAGATTATAACCAACTTGGTCATCTCATGCATTCAGAGTGGTCAAAGGGCGGTTATAGAACACAAGGGCTAGAAAAATGAAACTCCTACTTGAAAATTGGCGAGATTACCAAGAGGGTCCAAAACCCTTTTATGTTTCAATTGAAGAAGTGATCCCAACAGAAGAATTGGGTCACGGCAAAGATCACGACTGCCCAAGTCAAGAGTGCGAGGACGTGATTGACGATAAGATTGCCAAAATAATGGGAGGCAAGTTTGAGCCGATTACCGTGTGTAATCACAAACCGCTTAATGTTATGCGATTGGCTAGCGATGAAGATTACGAAATGCCACCAAAAAATCCAATTGAGGAACCATTTTACTATGTAATAGATGGGCACCACCGACTTGAAGCCGCAAAGAGAATAGGGTTGAGAAAGGTGCCTGTTATTCAAAGCGAGGAACTGCCGTCATGAAGCTCCTAATGGAAAATTGGCAAAAGTTTATAAACGAGGAAAATGGTTCGTATCCCCTCGGAGAAAAAGATGATATAGAACCCGGCGCCAAAGCACTCATCTTTAATGAAGACGGAGAGATTCTAATATTAAAGCGCGCTTCTCATATGAAGTGGAAGCCTAATGTTTGGGATTTACCCGGAGGCCATCTTAAAGAAGATGAGGAGACAGTAGAGGGGCTTAAACGAGAAGTCAAGGAAGAGACAGGATTAACTATCAAAAACATTGTTGATATCGGCAAAGTAGATAAGGTGACTCTTTTCAAGTGCGATGTTTCCAATGAAGATAGGGAAATAAAGCTGGATGATGAGAATCAAGATCACAAATGGGTAAAACCAGAGGACATTCCCGATGATTTTGTGCCATTTTTGAAATCACGCGTTCGAGAGTATGAGGAAAAAGATGAAACTCCTACTTGAAAATTGGCGAAAGTATTTGAATGAGAGGATCGTATCTCTTGAAAATTGGCCTGCAGGGTATGAAATTGAAATATTAAAAAATCCGTATCGTTTGGATCCTAAAAGTGCCTATAGTATAACATTATATGATCAGTATGGCCCCGCTGGCTCGGCAAATGTAGACGAAGTAAATATTGAAAAGCCCGAAGAGGAAGCTTTATATGATGTAGATAATTGCCACTACGAATTGTTTGAGAGTGAGCTTTATACTGTACACATCGACGTTGATGAAGAATACCAATCACAAGGTTTTGGCCCATTTCTAATGGATATAGCATTCGAATTGGCGTATCTTGATAAAAGAGTAATAATTCCAGCTAAATTAGTCGGCGGAGCCGGCACGAAAGGGGCAGAAAGACTATATGATTTTTATTATAATAATCGCGCTGATGTAGAAAAAGTATCGTTTCATATAGAATGCTGGGAAGACTATACCGGAAAATTAATTGATGAATCTTTACCAGAAAGTTTTTTAGCACTTTATAGAAAACAGCCAACAATTCTTAATTCTGAAATGGCCAAAAGGGTAATTACTATTAAATGAAATTACTAATTGAAAATTGGCGAGAGTTCTTAAAGGAAGATACAGAACCTTATCCTTATCAAATCTATTGTGACATGGATGGCGTACTGGTGGGTTATGAAGAGGGTGTCGTTGAAATGATAAATCAGCGTCTCGTGGCTTATCTCGAGAATCCCGATCCTAACTATGAATTTTATAAACAGATAGAACGCCTTCGTAGGGCATTAGATGATGCAATGCGCTTACCAGAAGAGGGCATCACAGCCGACGACATTAGCATGACGGCTCGGCCCCGAACTGAGTTAATAATAGCGGCAAGAGATTACATGTATCGGCTAGCCGAGAATGATCCACAGTTTTGGGCCAACTTACCCTGGCGCGATGGCGGCAGAGAATTGTGGGATTATATTAGAAAAATTACAGCCGGCGGTCCTGCGCCCATTATTTTGACGAAACCGATAAAAGATCCTTCGAGCGGGGGGCGCCCGCTGACGCCCTCTGAGGAAGGTAAAGCGATTTGGGTTAAAACACACTTGGGCGCCCCAACGCCAACGGTCTTATTTTCGAAAACCAAATTTGAATATGCTACTACTGATGGTTATCCAAACATATTAATCGACGATTTGGAGAAAAATGTAAAAAACTGGTTGGCGCCCGAAGAACCCGAAAAAATGGGTGGATTTGCAATACAACATAAGAATTTCGCCGATACTAAAGCGGATCTTGAGTACATTGCCACCATTCCTCGACAAAAAAGCACTTCCTGAGAATTCGATAAGCATCGTTGAACGCTATATAAAAGAGGGAGGGATTGTGATATTATGGGCGAAGACAAACAAAATGGATGGGATCAATATTCCAAGCTAGTTCTCAAAGAATTAGAGGTTTTAGGAGCTTCAGTAACAGCATTGCGAGAAGAAATTAACGGATTGCGCGAGAGCATTACCGAAATGAAAGGAAACTCCACTCATACATTGAATGCAATCGCCGAAATGAAACAGTGGAAAGAAAAACTCGATGAGGTTGCTTCCCCAACACAACTTTCAGAGTTATTTATCGAAGTTGAAAGTTTAAAAATCTTTAAAACGAAAGCAGTGACGGTTTTTGTGGTGGTTCAGTTTGCAATCACTACTCTTATCGCTCTTAGTAAATATTTTTAACGAAAAAGAGGTAAAATACAACGAATGTTATTTGCATTCAACAATATTTGGAAAAATTTGCTTATATTGATTAGTGCTTGGGCATTATATGGGATTGTGGGGTATGAATTTGCCGTTATTACCATATTAACGTGTATTTTGGGTGTTATTTTAAAGAGTGACCAAGAAAAAGAAACATAAAACACACTATCTTAATGTTGAAGTTGTTAATGTTACCACACGTAAACGAAAGGTGATTAATTTAAGCGACGAGCGGGCCATTTTTGATGAAAAAACAGGTACTTATCACATTTTACCGCTAAAAAGCCCTATTTATGATACAAATGGCGCCGATAAAGAAGAAAAAGAAGAAATTTTATAGCATAAACACACAAACAGACCCTCGAAACTACCCCAAAATCTATTTGGTATACACATTTGATGATGTAGAACATAAAATTGTCTCGGATGAACCTTATGAAGACCTATTGGCCGCAAAAGAAGCAATGGAACGCTATTTATCTCAAGGATTGTGTGCGTGGATAGCGACTTATAATGAATGAAGAGATGAAATTCGGCGAATTGTCCTCACAAGAGCTAAATATTGGTGATATTGTAGAGTGGTCTAACTGGAACGATACAGATAGCAACTGGGATGTTAAATATGGCATCATTACAGACGTTACAAACGAAATTAAAGCCGGAAGACTCGTATCTGTATCAAAAGTTATACCAATTAACGGCCCTAACGCTGAAATGGAGTTTTTTACCCTTAGTTTGAAGGTGGTTTCCCACTCAAAAAGAGAAGAATTGGAAAATGAAGTTCAAAGTTGACTATATTGACTTATTTAACAACTATTTAGAGTATATTTGGGGATCTCGAACCCAAAAAGGCCTTTTTTATCATGATTGACATTCTAAAACCCCTAATTCAGCAATTTATGCCCTTTGCACAGAAGGAAATGGGCTTTAATCGTCCCCCAAAGCTGTTTTTAAGGCAAGATGAGCAAAATGCGGCCGATCCACTCGGCAAAACGGGCTTTTATGACCCTCAAAAGGAATCAATTACCATCTTTACTGCCGGCCGGCACCCCAAAGACGTTATGAGATCGCTTGCACATGAGCTTATGCACCATGCCCAAAATTGCAAAGGAGAATTCAATAATACCGAAAATGTGGGCGAACAAGGGTATGCACAGAGCAATTCACACCTCAGATCAATGGAAATTCAAGCATATCAAGCATCAATAGTGTTTCGGGACTGGGAAGACAGCATAAAGGGTACTATTTATAATGAATCTCTGCAAAAAGGAGCGAATGAGAACATGTCTACGAAAAATTGGAAAAACAAGGAGATAAACTCTCTCCTAACGGAAAAGTGGGGGTTCAAGATGGATCTCGGCGCTTTAAATGAAGGTAAAGATCCCGCTGAGGAAGATCCTTACGGAAGTGGTGTGGATAAAACCGACAGCACTCCAAGCACAATGGAAAAGGCTGGCAAACAAGAAACCAGAGGAACAGCCACCAGTAAGCGCGGTATACCGAGCGCAAAGGGCTCTGTAACGCATCCTAAAGCAGGACGTATAGACAGAACCGATATCGCCAACAAGGCACCCGCAGAGTGGATTAAAGAAGGAGATAAAATGCGGCCCTTTGAGCCACACGAAGAAGCTCTCTTTGAAGAAGCATCCACAACTTGTAACCAGCGCCATCAAATCCAAGGCGATAAGGCTGTGCGGGCGTGTATTGAAGAAGAAATGACACGTTTGATGAATGAACAGCAAGATCTTTATGAGATGTGCCCACATGAAGAGGGCCCAGAAGGAATGGAGCTTGAATTTAGTCCCGAAGGGCCGGAAGACGTTGAAATCAGCGGTCTTGGCGCCGGTGATGATGGTGTTGAGGGTGCGTTCGAACGTGTTCAAGCTGCACTATTAGACTTAGCTGAACTAGCTGGGCTTGATCTTACTGGTGGAGATGAAGAAGAAGTGATTAATGTACAAGAATCTTTTGACGAAGAGCAAATCGAGCGCTTGGCCGATCATGTTTATAAAATCTATAAAGAAAACTTAAAGAGGTAATACATATGTCGCTTGAAAGAGATTGGCAAAACTTTATTAACGAGAATATCGAAGAAAGAACGATCTTCACCTATATTCAGGGGCTCGAGGAGGTGATTTCCAATTTTAAGCCCCGAACAATGACCGAAAAGCGTCGCCTGTCGCTAGCCAAGCAGAATTTGCGTGAGGTGAAGCGTTTTGCGAGAAAAATGCAGAACGAAGTTCAAATGCTCCACGAAAAACTCAGCATTCTTGAAGAGAACATAACCGGAGACGAATAATGGGTGGTGCTGGCGGACATATGCGCCATCCACATGATTTGGATGAGGTTGAAAACGGTAAGGATTTAATAGCCCTTTTTAAAGCTGTTCCGGAATATTTGCGCAGCAAGAACTTTCAAACGGGGGATACCACCAGTTTGAAATTAGATGGTAGCAATATTTCTATTAAGGTTGCTGCCGCCAGTGTCGGCGATGATATACAGTTTGGTATTGATAGAGCATCTCACGAAGCAATTGATGTAAATGGCGTTACGCTTGACAAGCTTAAAGAGAGGTTCCCCAAGAATCCCAGCATGGCGCTGGATGCAAGTGGTTTAATTGGGATGATGAACCAAACTTATAGGGAAGATCCTAGTACCGTTAAGGAACTATTAAAAGTGTTAGGTCTTCTTGATATAAATGGCGCGCCCGACACAACTAAGTTTATTAATATTGAATATATAAAGCGCGCTTCCGAAGATATCGACCCCGAAACAGGATTGGGAAGAGCGAATGCGGTTAAATATTCGTTTGACTCAATAACGTTTCTTAATATAAGTCAATTTTATGAAGTTTGGAAAGTATTGCCGGCAGAATATGAACTTGATCCCGAGGGCAAACCCACCAAAAAGGGGAAAAAAGTAAAAGGTAAAGTTGCTTGGAAAGATAAACCCGATCTAATTCGACGTGGATTAGAAAGACCAATGATCAAATATTTGGATGATGATGGTATTGAACGAGAAAAAATAGAATCTAATCCGAGCGTGGCTGTAAAAGGATTCAACAGAAAGGCTTTGGATAGCCTTGCTGCGCTAGCACAAAAGCACGCGCCTATTGCAAACGGCAAACCAATGAGAGTTTTAGGTCCGTCTAATTTGGAATTACGAATTGCTCATGGTGCACCCGAATGGGCTTCCGAAGAAGAAATTAGTGATGCTACCGAGGGGGCTATTAAGTCGTTGGAGAATTCCATAGAAGAAACTCTAAATACAGGCATTACCATTCGCCTTGACAGCGAAGGAACCGAGATAACCAAAACATTAAGGGACTGGCTCAAAGATGCCAATAATGTTCCTTATCTACCATATATAAATTTAACTGACGAGGGTATGCGCGTTTCCGGAATGAGGATAAATAAAATAAGCCCTTTTGCAAAAAAAGTTCACCAGCAGCTTATAAATAATCAATTTCCACTTTTTGATTATGTTCAGACTCGGGATTTAGAAGGTGGAATAATATGTAATACGGAACTAGATTCTCCTCCAAATAGAGAAACTGATTGTGAAAAAGCTATTTTTGGAGCAATTTTTTATGAGGCCGCAATCCGCTTGGGGCGCGCGGTTCAAGGAGTGTTAATCGCGAAGGAAAAAGACTTTGCTGCAACACCAACTGTGGATCATGAAGGAATTGTGATAAATCCCGGATTTAAGTTCGGAAACAAAAAAACAAAAAACACTTTCAAACTTACAGGCGAATTTATTGTGAAGGGTACCGAGGAAGGTCTTTATGCTGATCGTGGAGATAATCCACCAGGCAACCGTGATGAAGAAAGTGTTGACATCGAGATTGTTGACGATGAAGATATAGATCCTGTTGTTGATGTGGATTTCCCCGCAGAACCCAAAATAATCGCCCTTGTTCCCGGGTCTTTTAAGCCCCCGACACGAGGGCATCTCGAGATGGTGAGGTGGTATGCTGATCGAGCAGACGAGGTAAGGGTTATAATCTCCCAGCCCACTCAAAATGTGCGACCAATTCCTGGCGTAAGACCCAAAGGTGTTACTGTTGGAGATGCGATGAAAATTTGGGAATTGATGACAGCCGGAATCCCGGGTGTTACAATCGATAAATCCGATAAAGCTTCTCCTATGCAAGTGGTGTTTGACGAAATTAGAGATGATGACGGGAAAATACCGCCACGAAGTACTGTATTATTGGGCGCCAGTGAAAAAGAAGACGATAAAGAAAATCCCGATTGGCATAGATGGATTGGTGCGGAAGAATACGCAAGAAAAGACGAACGCGGCCTTCCTGTGTTCGCTGTGAAATATGGAGGAGAGGATGCAGCCCCTGTTGTATATCACAGCGAAGATTATATGAGTCTATTAAGAGATTTACAAGAAGAGAATCATCCCATAGTGCAAGGATTAAAACAGAAAGACCAGGAAGCTTTCCATGCTTCGGACATGCGTTATCTCATTAGCAAAGCCATCACTGAAAACAGTATGGAAGCTCGAGCATTATTGGATGATTTTGTCGTAAGTGATGTGGGTGAATTTTTGGAGCTTTTTGCGATTGATTTGAAGGAAATGTCTTCTATGGCCGGCAGCCCGGGCGCGGTAGGGGATGTGGAGGTGGGTCCAGGTGTCCCTTTTGGCCGATCTTCTCCGGCTAAAAAGCGGAGAAAGAAAAGAAGGAAGAAAAAGAAGAATGAAAGCATTGATTTATCGTTGGTAGATGAGATTTATGAACTACTTAGTGAAAGAGGCATTATACAATGAATTCGAGTGAAGAGAAAATTCTAAGAGATAACATCCGAGAAATGATTCGTGTTGTTAAGGAGAGAAAAGCGGCAAAACCCCAGTTAGAAGAGAAGAAATTAAAAAGCATTATCCGCAAGATGGCTGAGGTGGAATCTCATCAAATGAACGAGGAAGCCAAACTTCGCAATATCGTTAGACAGTTTATTACTGCCGAAATGAAGCTTTTAAGTGAGCGCGCTGTGCCAGATACAAAGCCAACTCCCAATAATTCCACGGGTATTAATGTTCTTGAAGACCTCTTGAAAAAGATTGTGCCTGTTCTAGAAGATGATTACCGGCTTATGACCACCAGTGTCGAGCAACGTGAGTCGTTCCGAGCACACATTGTCAAGGCGGCTATTAATGCTCTTACACCAGCCGAAGTTAATACGGAAGCTGGCGACAAGCCCATAGAAGCAGAAGAAGAGGGAGAGCTAGAAGTCGAGCCTCTGGATGAAGACATTGATATCGAAATTGAACCTTCAGAAGGCGATGATGAAAAGTTTATCGATATTCGGGCCGATTCAGAGAAAGACGATGAAGAAAAAGAGGAAGAGGAAGAAGATCTTTCGCCCGAAGAGGAATTTGGAACGGGTCTGGAAGAATATGACGAAACTGGTAGAAATATAGCGTTCAATACGTTTAACAAGATTGAAACCAGTGTTATCGATGCCTATGAGTTACTAGGCAACTCTGAAGATCAAGAACTCTTCTATGATTATTTGATTGCCAATCTCAAGCTTTATTTTGACAAGTTTGAAGACGAACTTTCGCCCACTGTTGAAGAGCCCACTAATCAAGCGTATATTGATGCGGAAGCTGCAGCCGATGAAGGCGTACCCGCAGAAGGGGAAGAACCCCCACTAGAAGAAGTGATCGTTTGGGACGTATAAGATGCTTCTGATAAATGCGAAAAACTACCGATAAACGCTTCACAACCAAGCACAAAAGCGTTATAATCTATCTACAGCAGCGGCAGCAAATAGATGATAGCTTGCTGGTTCTGATAAATAATTTAACGTTAGAAGATCTGATAGCTTTGAAATTAGAACTCTCAGCTAAAAATATCAATAATCGGCTTTTTGGCCTTGACATGTGGAGGAAAACAAGCTATATTATGAAGGAAGCGATGTTGATGTTTGCTATATCTACAACGCAGTCGAAGAAGGATGCTGCAAGGTTCTTGGGTTTAACCTACTTAGATTTTAAGAAGGCGCTTAAGAAGTTTGAAGTTGATAACTATTTTTTAAACAAAGAGGAAAAGAAAAAATAATGTCACATATTGGTAAATCAGTTTTTCACGTTTGGAACATTCGAGATATTCATTTTGGAAAGGTTGTAGATGAGAAGACAGAAAATGATTGGAAGTTCCTACTAGTAGAGTGGGTAGACAACGAAGAATATGAAAACTCAAAAAAAGAAGCGACTAATCCAAAAGAAGCTTCTAATTACCCGAACTGGCTCAGAATTGATAGTGTCAGGGTGTTTGAGCCAGCAGAAATGATGGCATCATTAAGAAAGTTATAGTAGTTATTTGAAAAATTTTAGATTATCCAGTCACACTTACATGGTGTAAGGAATATAAAGGGAAAGGGTCCATATCTATCATGACCTTTGTTTTGTGGAAATGAAACAGTAAACTGTAGGTTAGCATGTGGGGAGCAAGAGAACCACAGCTGGATAATCACCCTATGGGGGCGAAATGGCTTCGACAGGGTAAGAAAGGATGAAAGTGCAAGCAGGTTAGATACGACCTTAACAGTTCAAAACCTAATAAGTGCTAACAACAATGTTCACTTCGAAACTATCGCTCTAGCAGCTTAGTTTCCGGGGCTTCTTAAAGCCTTTTTACCCAATTTGAGATAGCAGGTAGATGCCTGCGAAAATAAAAAATCGAAATGGGTTACCCTACTATTAGTAGGTGAGATGCAACAGGGTAGTAAGCATGGCGGGCCCCCTACCTATCTTTGCTGGTTCGTGACAGTAAACCAGATAAGCTTGTGAATGACTTGAGTTTGGAATTATTTTGGACGTGGGTTCAACTCCCACCGCCTCCACCATTTATAAAGGAACAAGACAATGAAACCAGAAACAACGTGGAAGATATTCAATTTAGTATTAGGCGCACTCATAATGCCATTGGCAGCATGGGTGTGGTCGGTTAATGTTGAAGTAGCTCAACTACGCAACGATCTTGGAGATCTAGAAGGCAATTTATCGCAAATTGAAGACAAAGTAAAGGATTTGGATGATGCATCTCGCACTCTTATTGGCGTGGAAAGAGATGTCCAACACATTCGTGAGATTCTAGATCGGATCGAAACTTTGGTAGCACAATGAAACTTATAACACTAAGCTTAGTGACAATACTCATCGGCTTGAGCTTAACGGCCATGGCAACAGCTGATGAGCTATCAGATATCGAAAAGGATGCGAGAGCCCTAGAACTGTACTTACAAGACCAGAAAGACCATGAGGAGTACTGTCCCACTATGCAATGGAATCAACCGCCTCTAGATATATATAAAAACCTTTTAACGTCACAACTGCCGTTAGGGTGCAAGGATTAACAACATGAAAACACTACAAACAATAATATTATTAATATTAATACTAATTCCCCAGAGCGCTAACGCGAACTCTTACGAAAACTCAAAAACACATGCCCTTGGGTTTGCTGCAGGATCAACCTACGGCATCGGTTTATCATATTCATACGATTGGGAACATAATGGCATACAATTTACAGCCCTTCCCGTTTGGGATCAAGAGGAAGGGGGGTTGGTTGCTGGGGGAATCAACCTTAAGAAGAACTTTCACCATAACAATATGGTAGGAATATACGGTAGCTTTGGTATCGCTGGAATGTTAATGCGAGACGTTTGGGAAGATTGTGAATGGGACGATGAAGCCCACGAAGAAGTAAACTGTGTGACAGAAGTCGAAGAAAGCAGAAACTACGCAGTTGGACCGGGTGTCGGAATGGAATTTTCCTTTTGGGGAAATATGATATTCAGATTTGAACTTCCGCTGGCTGTCCGAAACGGCACCGACGGGTTTGGAATATCCCCTATTCCTAACGCTGCTATAATGTATCGATGGGATGCACCACCAAAAGTACTACAATTCTAACGGAGTAAGTGTGGATTACCCACCAAGAAGATATAAAAAATTTAATAAAACGGAACGACGTAATAAACAAGCAGATTTGGACTTTAAGGCACAATTAGAGGATTTTTGGTACCTGCTTGAAAAGAAGATTCGATTAAAGCGAAAAGAGTTATATAAAAGAATAGAAGAATAAGTTGCCTTTGCCCTCCTGAACAGATACTTAGAACGTTCAGGGGGTTTTTTATTATGTTTACGAGGTTTGTAGCAAAAGCCAAGGAAGCTCTTTCCTACTTCTTATCTAAGTTTGGACTAGATAATAAAGAGGAAGAAGTTTTTCGCTGTCCGTGTTGCGGATATGCTCCTTGCGATTGCGATGATCATTAAGAAGATACTCAAATACGCCATATTATTTCTAGCAGCATGTTCCACAGATTACGGAATTAATACAGAAATAATAGAATTAGTGGATCCATCACAGCCAGTTGTGGTGGATTCTTTAATTCAAACTGGATTACCAACAAGCATTGATGTATTGATTGTTCTGGATACTTCGGGCTCAATGAGTGATAACTACGAACAAGTAAGTCGTGGAGTAGAGATTTTGCGGGGGGATATTGAGGGCATCACCTATGACTATAAAATAGGTTTTATTAACTCTTCTTTGATAAAGCCATACTTTTCAGGACCATATGACGTGTTTTCTTCAGCAATAGATTTTTTGCTGGCGCCATGGGTTTTAGGAGGGGATCGAGAAGAAATAGCATTTACGGCAACTTACGAATTCACGCTTAACGCCGGCGAGGCTTCTGCTTTTTTCCGATATGATGCTGATAAACTAATAATTTTTATCTCTGATGAAGATGAGCAGTCAATATTAAGTGCTGATGTTTTTCATTATTGGCTTAAAGATGAGTTTAGAGATGTTCAACACGACATTGTGGCTATTGTGAATAC
>Ga0209756_1004002_pt1 | contig 11641 bp, 14 predicted proteins | sample ETNvirenome_6_85_FD_184071 | JGI IMG/M metagenome (GOLD analysis project Ga0209756, IMG submission 184071) | Marine viral communities from the Pacific Ocean - ETNP_6_85 (SPAdes) (version 3) | ecosystem: Environmental > Aquatic > Marine > Oceanic | place: Pacific Ocean | collected 2013-06-19
TAAAATCTCACCTTTATCAAATCTTTCAACTACATCATTAAATGACCAAATATCATCCCATTCAGCAGAAAGTTCTTCGTGTATGTCATAAATTAACTCTTTAATGGCCCTTTCATAGATACTAACTTCACTTAGTAATAAACATTCTAAATCAATATCAATATCAGATGGTTTTATTTCACATGATAATGGTTTTATCAAACATTAACCTCTAATCCCAGTCAGCTGATGGATTGTAACTTTTTGCAAAATAAACTTGAGTAAGTTCAGTATTACTAACAAAAGATCCAGTGCCCCAAGTGGAAATTTGTAAAGGAGTGTCCGAATTCACATTTTCCGATAAACTTGCACTTATTGAAGTTGCAACACTTGAAGTAAATGCACCCCAATTATTTCCGTGTGATTGTTGAACCCAAGTTTTCAACGAAGTTGATGTTAAACTATTATATTCAACACAATCCGATGCATTTACTGAATCCAATTGTACAAAATAAGTTTCTGTAACTTTATTTTGACCACCACCAGTTCTTGATCCACTATCTTCAAATAAATAACCTATCCCATTTACCACATTATAAAGTGATGAACTTTGGTGATAAAGTTGAACATCTTGAATTTTAAAAATCATTTAATTCTCCCTAATATAGTATTACACATATCTATATGTTGAGTCTTGGTTGGGTGTAATCCCTCTTTTTCCATTTTTTTACCGATAGGTGTATCTATCGGATATGTTGGCCCAAGACACTTATTCTTATCTATTCTTAAATAAATATCATGAACATCTAATTTAATATTATTTTCATACCACTCATCCTGTATTAAAACATCATACCAAGGAAAGTAAAATAAATAGTTAATGCTGTTCTTCTTTAGTATTTCTTGCAGTGCATAGATGTAAGTAAATGTTTTTATAGCAGATAATTTCTCATTCCATAATTTTTCAGAAATCCACTTGGATAAATTACTATACTCTTCATCGTGTGCATTCCAACTAAATTTTCTTTCCCACTTAGGTGAACCCCCATGAAAAAATTGAAAGTGTTCTTCTCTCCGTTCTTCCATTGACCAAGCTACAATAAAAGTATGAACTTTCGAAATGTCGTTTTTTACTATCCACTCTATTGATTTTCTAAACATCCAATCATTTGATGCTCCAGGTTTTGCCTCATTTACTAAATCACAACCAAGTTTTTTTGCCAAATGATAAGGATAACATTCTGTTTCTGGATTCTCTAAATCAGAACCATATGTCCAACTATCTCCTATTGTATAAAGTATCACTTATTATATCCCTCATGTAATACGAAATTTTCAATATCACTAAAGAAAACTATAACCCTTGTTTTTTCATCAAATTTTAATTCATCTCTTCTATGTACATCTGATTTTGTGAGTGATTGAAGTTTGGAATCCAAATCACCATCTAAATATTTATAACATTGTTCCCAATCGGATTTTTCAATCCAATTCTTAAATAACAAATTATTTGATGCCAATTTATCTACTTTACTATATTCATCATAAGAATATCTCAATACAAAAATATTATCTGGAATATCAAATTCTGGAATTGGAGCTGGCCAAGAATCTATCATATATTCATCATAACCAATTTCATTAGACTTTAACATTTCTTTTAATTTATTTGTCCACTCTTCTGATGGATTAATTTCAGAATAAGCCACATTTCTCAATCCCAATACAAAAGTAAAATTATTATTTTTTAAAAATTCTATAAAAACATCAAATTTAAAATTTTCAAGTTCTGAATCTCCCATATCAACATTCGTATTTATTTCATTTAAATATCCATCTGTCCAATCAAATGCAACAAGAGTTCCACATTTTTTATTAGACTCTGTTAAAAAATCATTTGAACTCCAATAATTTGAAATATCTAATGAAATCTGTTCTATATTATTCTGATTCGACATCTATTATTTTTGACAAATACTGTAATTTATGTTTTGGTTTATAATTAAGTTTCTTATTTTGAAAAAACCTCTTACCAAGTTCATTTGTATCTTGAACATAAGTATACATATAATTAATTTTATACCTCTTTACATCTTTTTCTGCATATTGTATTAAAAGTGTTCCTATTCCCCTATTTTGATATTTTGGTTCTACTATTATTATATCGATAATAGAATAGTTTGCTGTTTTCCAAATTTCAACATGAAGTAAACCTAAAATTCTTTCATCTTCAACATATACATATATCCGTATATTAGAATTTACAAGAAACCCCCTAACCCCTTCAATCTGATAATTATATTCATCGGTAGATGTATTTTTATCAAGGTTATAAAGTTCTAGCAACCTATCAACATCCTCAAGTGTAGCCTCTCTAATAATTCCAGGTGTCTTTTTTATAATTTTTAATTCCATCTATAACACTCCACAAATTCACTCCAAGATGAGTCAATACCAGTTTCGGATGAAGAAATAAAATCTTTACTATATATCAAACTAAACAAATCGACTATATCTCGTTTAATTTTTATATCGTAAATCATATCCTTTTTTACTATATCTAATTTATTACTACTCGGTGGTACAACCTTTATATCTGATAATGATACTTCTTCATCATAAATAGGCAACCATTTTTGATTATTATCATCCTCAACTGCAATAGGAAATATATCATCAACTAACATTATATCCCTATAATCAATTACATCATATTCTTTATAAACTTCAGACAACCAATGTTTTTCTTTTCTATAATCTGGTAAACAGGGTCCAAATGGTGGTCTATCATAAGTTACATCACTACTAATATAAAATTTAGAATTATACTTATCCAAGACTTCTCTAACCTTGTTCATTTTACTCTCGTAATCGAACCTATCTATTGTACAATTGTGGTTTTTATCTTCTTCGAATATTGGCCAATGTCTGATATGAATACCTATTCTATCTTTTACTGATTCCTTTATCTTATCTTCTAAGGATTTATCTTTTAATGTTATATTGGAAATAAATGCATAATCAATTCCTAAGCCAGAATCCACAATGTAATTTTTAGATATATCAATTTCTTTGAGATAAGATACTGACTCACAATTGGAAATATCTATATTTTTTTCTGTTTCTGTACATGGGAAATTTAGATACTTTGTTTCTCTCCACTTAAAATCATCTACTATAATAGTAAAGTTAAAATCATTCAGTTTATTCAACTCATATGCATATGACCAAGTTCTAATTCTATCTCCAAAACCTGTATCTGTCATACTATCCCAATAACTCTCTGTAAGTTTTAAATACGACATTATCCTATATTTAATTTAACACGCGGTCTTTCACCACCCAATCTGTATTTATATCCTTCACTTAAAAGTGTATATGCCTGTGGTGATAATGCTTTATTTTTCTCCTTAAAATCACAACCTGGATTCCAAGTAAATTCACTTAAATATACTTTATCATTATGAAACATATAATCTAATCTAACTTGGTCTGGTCTGGAATTGTCTAATATTGGTTTACACATATCCCAAGCCTCCTTCCACCATTTAGGCAAAATTTCTTCATAACCCATTTCACAATCGAAATAACCTTCTCCTTCCGTCTTTCCTGACCGCTTAATACCAAGAATTTTTTGATTATCATCGATATTAAGATTAAATCCATCATCTCCAAATACTTTATGATTTACAAATGTAACAGAAACAGCAACCATAATTCCCCAAATACATAAAAAATGCATCTCTGTTCTTGATTCGTCACTATCACCCGCATATTCTTCGATAATAACTCCAGGTGGTGCATAATATCTTGGCCAATCCTCATCGTCAAGTGTATTCCAAGCCTGTTTCATTAGTGAATCTATTCTTTCATAAGATGATACCCATGGCCAAATCATAACTGGACTATTATCATCATTTCCAGATTGACCTCTTATAACCCACTCTCTCATAGACGGAGTATGGATTTGATACACATTATTATTTTTCCACTTAAAAACATATCTCGAAAGAGATAGATGTGTTGGTTTTACTACATATGTTTTATCTTTATCTAATGTTTTAAGTACATCACTTACTTTGTGACTCTCATTAGAATAATATACAACTGGAGGACCTGAAATATCACTTTCTTTCATCCATTTATATAATTGAATTTTATCATTCCACTTTATTAAACCCTCGTTATCTATTCTACTATTTAACATTAGAGTTTGCCAATCTATAGCAGTCATATCAGGATGATAATACTTGGACAAGTCAAAATCAGGATTTAAATTATTTACTACATAATTATTTGTAAAGTCTGTCATCCTAAATCGGGTCGGGAAAGTGAATTCTCATTTGGTTTATTTATATCATCATCCAAACCAAGTCCAGCACCTTCTATGAACATCTTTGGAACTTTACCACAATTACCACAACTATAAACCTGAACTGGAACAAGTGCTTCTTGTCCTGTTGGTGACATAATTGGTGAAATTCTTTTAATTACATTTGCCTGTATAAAAAGATAATTCCCACATCCATCACATTTTATAGTATCCGCCTTTGATAAATCAACCGATACTTCATTTTGTGGTTGTTGACCAGGTTGTGGTCTGTTTTTTCTTTTAGCCATTCTATAACTCCTTTAATTCTACGGTTGCAACTCCGTGTTTCTGTACTACCTTTGTTGTACATTTTTGTGCAAATCTTATTCCCTCGATTATATTATTCGTATCTAAATAACCACGAACCAATCCTGCAAGAAATGTATCACCTGCACCACTCACATCTTTTACTGGAACTTCTTCTACCCTAAACATCTGATTATTATATCTACATCCCCTACTACCTAATGTAACAATAAGTTTTTCTTCAAATCCATTAGATAACATTTCATGATTTTTCTTATACTCTAATTCATTTATTTTTATAAAATCTGCAAATTCAATCCATTTGCCAAGTTTCTTTTTAGTATCTACGAATACATTGTCATTATTCTCACAAATAAATTGAATATCATCTTCTTCTAAAAATCCCTTACAATAATCTGATATGATAATTGCATCAACTTCTATTACATCATTAAAATGTGGTTTACATTTATTATTTCGGATACCTTCTAAAACTTTCTTATCTATCCGTTCACAATAATCGTGTTCATCAACTCTCAATACCATTTGACCACTACGATTATCCACATATCGTTTTTTGACAATACCATTTTTATTTGTAATGGTAGAAATGTGCATTTTTAATGCCTCTACATTATGTGAAACATTACGAGCCATACCATCATTTTTTTCTGTATTTGTTGGAACAAATACGGGCACTGGTGCTTCAGGACTTATCCGTGTAATATCACCATATATAAAAATATCTTGACAACTATCTCCTATAACTAAAACTCTCATTGAACACTCCCATATCTAATTTTTCCGAATAAAAATAATGTTTATTTTTTATTTCTTTAAAATCATACCTATCTATATTTGTAAAAAATTTTTCATTAAAAACTTCCATCTGATTTTCAGTTGGTAATAACTTTTGTCCATTATAAACTCCATGTGAAACTAAATCTCTGAAATCAATAAAATAACACCCAAGTTTAATTGCCATCTCAAAAATTTCATCTACTTCGTCTATATTATCTTTAGTTACTATAACTGTATAATTAATTTTTGGTTCTTTTGTCTTTCTATTTTCCTTTAAATAGGTAAGATTATCAATAAGTATATCCCAATCTTTAGATTTCAATTTTCTTACTTTACAATATGTTTTCTTAGTTCCTGCTGAAATATTAACTTCGAAGTTATCTACTCCCCATTTAATAAAGTTATCCATATCATCATGATTGACCTTTGAGAAATTAGTAAATATCTTTAGTTTAAAACCTAACTTCTTCGTGTGTTCAATCATTTTCATAATGTCTTTTATGATAAATGGTTCTCCACCACCACTAATGGAAATTTCTTCACATCCACCAAGTTCTTTCAAATCATCAATAATTGAAACATAGGTTTCTAAATCAAATGTCTGTTTTGCCCAATCTTTCCAACCATTCCATTGACCACCATTTTCTAACATATCATAAGACCAATTCCAACAAAAATTACATCTATGATTACACGGATTACTCACCTCAAACTGAAACTCTCTTGGGCCAGTCTGAGGTAAATCATCTATTATTTTTCCACTTTCATTAATGATTTTTAATTGTGCATAATGTGGGCACTCAAAACAATCACCATTCCACTTCTCATTTTGTTTTTCTAAGTTATATTTTAACTCTTTTCTTAAATCGTTATATTTCTTAGAATTCCAAAATTCTTTAAATCCACCATCTATATTATAATTTCCGATTGGTGGTGTTCCACAGCAAATAAAATAATCCTTATTGACATTTATTTTTCCAAACTTATGTCCAATAAGACATTGTGGTAAAAGTGGTTTCATTAAATTATCTCATCAATCAACCCATAATTTAGACAAGTTTCTGCATCCCATAATAAATCATGTTTCAGTATTTCATCAAGTTTCTTCATCGGAACTTTAGTATACTTCTTATATACATTTTTAATGGTTTTCATCATCAAATCAAGATTCTGTTTCTCATCCTCGAAGTTAGAGTATGTTCCCCAAAATGCACTTGATAGTTGATGAATCAACATATAAGAATTTCTACTCATAAACCTATAATTACCAACTACCGATAGGAATGTTGCTGCACTTGCTGCAAATCCATCTACATAAGTATGAACTGGAACTTTTGTTCTCAATATTGTATCCATAGATGAAATACCTGCAGTAACTGAACCACCACCTGAATTGATATATATTCTCAATGTTGGTGGCTGGTTTAAATCTAATGTATTACTCAAGGTTAAACTCTTAGATTCTATCTCACCTATCTTTTTATTAAGTTCAGATGCACTATCCCTATTAACATTTGAATAATAATAAATCTTATTCTCGTGAACTGATATGTGTTTCTCTGGTTTCCCACCATTTGGTGATGCACTTTTTGGTGCGGGTGATTTCTTTTCACCCCAATATTTTTCGTTCATTATTCTACCACATCTACTATTTTGGATTGTTTTGCAATTATGGTTTCAAAAGCGAAAGGTGAAGTCTTTAACCATTCATTTACCTTTGCCTCAGCAACACTTACTGAATCACATTCAACCAAATATGTCTTACGAACTTTCTTTTCCTTTACTCCGTTTTTTGTCTGTATTTCCTCAATGAATACAACCGTTGCTTCAAAGTACATTGTAACTCCTTTATTTTATAACTTGTAGTATTTCTATTATCATTGCCATAGCGTTGATTTCTTTATCAACTACTTGGGCATCACTTAATTCATATTTTGCTATTATTAAAATACATTCTGCAATATGTCCTCTACCATAAGTATCAACTTCATCATATAGAAGTCGAAATAAATCTGCAAAATCAGTAACCTTTGCATCTGCCATTAACTGACGGACATTATTGAATGCACTCTTTTTATCTTGTTTCTCCAATATCTCTAACAACTTTAACTTATAATCGTTCTCTACGATACTCTGTTTATCAATCTCTAATTTACCACCCATCGATTGTCTTTGGGCCCCATTGATAACTCGTCTGATATCTGGATAACCACTATTGACTAATATTGCCAAATCTTCTCTATCGTAATCCACATTCTCTTGAGTTAAAATATTATGTAGATGTTTTGCTACATCATTTTTATTTGGTGGTATGACCTGAAATGTCTGACATCTACTTTGGATTGGATCAATTATTCTCTCAACAAAATTACAAGTCAAGATGAACCTACAATGTTTACTAAATGTTTCCATTAGATTACGAAGTGCGGCTTGAGCGTTTGGTGTGATGTAATCACACTCGTCCAAGATTATTATCTTGTAATCCTTGAAACCCATAGTGGATGCAAAGTTCTTAACCTTACTCCTTACGGTTTCTACATTGTTCTCATCTGACGCGTTAATGTATAGATAATCACATTCTATATTATTAACGAGTAATTTGGCGAGAGTGGTCTTACCTGTACCAGCCTTCCCAAACAGTAAAAGATGCGGTAAGTCGCCACTCTCTAAATAAACCTTGACTTTACTTTTTAATTGGTCATTACCAATATAAGTGTCAAGATTAGATGGCCGATATTTTTCTACCCATAGGGTATGTTCAGTTTTCATATAACCTCTTATTTATAATTGTATTTCTTCTTTTATTAAACCATTATCATGATATATTTTTGGTTTACCAACTGGACTTCCAAAATCAAATTCACATTCTAATTCTTTTTGTCCGTTGTGATAATAAAAAGTCCACTTTCCTTCCATCATATCAAATTTCATTTCTCCGTCTGATCTCCGTTGACCATCAATGTACCATTCAATCCACCTACCACTACCCGTATCATCAGAATAAAGTCTATCATATTTTTTATTATCAGTACCATCATACCAAGCTATTTTTTTCCAATCCTTATATCCAACTTTAGTTTTTTCACTAACCTTAATTCCATTAAAATTATAATCAATTACTTTTACCAAAGTAGAATGATCATATGTATCTATTCTTTTAATTTTATTAGAGTTCGAATAATAAAATTTCCAATCTCCAACTCTATAATTACTTTTATATTGTCCTTTCTGTAGTAATGATTTACCATCTACTTCATAAGTTTCTATGGATCCATCTCTAACACCACAGATAAAATTTTCTTTTCTCTGTAGATTTCCACCTACCCAATATGTCCTAATCTCTCCGTCTTTATTATAATCTTTAAGTTGTCCTTCTTCTCGTAAAGTACCGCTTGTGTGATAATACTTATACTTTCCAACTTGTTTAGAGTCTTTAAATTCTTCCTCGGATTTTATAGTTCCATCTTCTACATATTGAATTAACTTTCCACAAATGTAATTATTTTTATATTCACCTTCCCATTTTTTATTTCCATTTTCATAATAGAAAATCCATTTTCCATCCTTTTTTCCATCTCTGTAATTTCCTTCTCTTTCTCTCTTACCATCAAGAGTATTATATTTAGACAGTCCATTAAGTTTTCCATTTTCAAAAGTCTCCAAAAAATGAACCTTACCATCAAAATAAGTTATTTTTTCTCCATTCTCTTTACCATTTTTTAAAGAACCTTCTGTAAGTTTTTGTCCATCCTCATCATAGTAACAATAATAATCTTCCTTATCACCCTTAAATATCTCCATTGAGCTTATCTTTCCATCTTCTCTATACTGAATCAATTCTCCAGTTAAAACATCATCTTTATAATTACCTTCCCATTTTTTATTTCCATTTTTGTACCAGTAAGTCCACACTCCATCTTTCTTCCCATCCCTGTAAATTCCTTCTCTTTCTTTTTTACCACCAAGTGTATTATATTTAGACAAACCATTCAGTTTTCCATTTTCAAAAGTCTCCGAAAAATGAACTTTACCCTCGAAATAATTTATTTTTTCTCCATTCTCTTTGCCGTCTTTTAAATATCCTTCAGTTAATTTTAATCCCTCTTCATCATAATAACAATAATATCCTAACTCTTTACCATCTACAAAAGTTTCTTTGGATTGTAAATTTCCATTCTGATAATATTCCCTAACCTCTCCATTATATTTATCACCCTTCATCTCCGCCACAATTTTTAAATTACCATTCTCATCATACCATTCCCATTTACCATCCTTCTCGTGCGGAGAACCATTATTATATATTTTTTTATTTTCTAATTCTTCTACTAATTCATCAACTAATTTTTTTTCTAAATCAGGATTTTCATCTCTCCATTTCAAATATTCTTTATATTTTGAATCAAATGATAATACAACTTTTCCATCTATCTCTATAGCATTTTCATTATTTGGAATTTTTTTATACTTCATTTGATAATTTCTGTAAATAAAGATTAAATTCTTCTTCAAAGGTCTTTGATGACATTTTATTCTCAGAAAATCCACCCTTGAGATGAGTTAAAAATGGTTTATCATTATAATGGTATGTATGTAAAGTATCTTCCGTTTCCCAATTTGGATTATCATAATAAGGACCCAAATGAAGATATTTTAAATTATTATAAAGACAATAAATTGTTGCTCCATGATTTGTATCACCATAATACCAATCTACATTATAATTATCAAAGAACTTTCTCTTACACAAGAAAAAATACGCATCTGCAAACCCAATCTTTTTAGTTCTTACATATCCACCATTTTCTGGTCGTACTACAACAGGCTGTGCAGTGTACTCCTTTAAAAATTTGTCTAAAAAATCTTTATTTAATAAATAAGTTGAAATCCATATCTTCTTATTATCGACTGAAATATATTCAAGTTCTTCTTCTTCCATTTGTTCTATCATTTCGTCTATACAATCTTGATGATAAAAAGTATCATTGTGCTGTAAAACAACATACTCTCCTTTTGCCTCTTGAGCCCCTAAATGAAATGCCATAGACACCCACATAGTTAAACAACCAAGATTATCTAAACTTGACTGAATATCTTTATGATTCATATATTCTGGAATCTGTTTTAGTTCTTCAATTGGTAGTGCCTGCCAACCTTTAATTACCCTAACATTTGGTAAGTCAATTTCTGACCATGTATGACTATTATCTACTAATAAAATTTCTTTTTCACATTTAAGTGAATTTATGTTTTTAATTGTTTTTATCGTAGAATAGATTATACTTGAGGCATCATTTTCTTCCCATAAATCTTCTTTTTCGTTTAAATTTAAAAACCTATCCTTTTCTATTGTAGAAAAGGGTACAATAAAACTAATCATATTAACTCCTAATATCCCGAATACTCTTGAAATTTATTCAAAAAATCTTCCATATTTCTTTCTTTATTGTTTTCATAATATTTTACAATTCTTCTTAAATCTACCATTTGTGCATAATTTCCATTTAAATCAACCCATCTATGTACTAAACTTGATGGTTCTACTCCCCTTAAAGTAAAACTACCTGTATATGCACAATTTAATAACCCATATCTTCTATATTTACATTCAATATCTTTATCTTCATATTTAGTTATAGTAATAAATAATTGTTTTTTCTCTACCGATTTTAAAATTTCTTTATCTCTTGGATAATCACCAATCCATTGTGGTATTCTCATATAGTGAGTATCAAGAAAAAATCCATGTATATCATATGCCAAATTAAACATATCTACCATTAATACTTCAAGTTCTTTTAAAGTAGCATGTTGACCATCTCGTTTTGTTATTAATACATCAACATCTAAAGTTTCATCTGGTCGTGATATCCACCCACCCCACAAATAAACATTAAACTTCTTTAAACTCGGATGGTCTTTAATATCTAATACCCAATTAACAAATATATCAATATTGGGATAAATAGGATAAACATCCTCAGCTCTTAACCAACTTTTTTTACCAAATCTTTGATAATACCCATCAAGGTCTGATCTTTTTAAACCTCGTGAATTTTCTTTTAATATATTCTCAACATCTTCATCAATAGTAAATCCAAGTTTTTTAAATTTATCTACTCTTTTTAATACTGCTGGTGAATTTTGTCTCCACAATCCACGATCACCATACGGAACAAGTTTTCTATTTTTTAAATCGTTAAAATAATTATCTCCAAAATTAAATGTTTCAGTTTTAAAATC
>Ga0209756_1004007_pt1 | contig 11638 bp, 8 predicted proteins | sample ETNvirenome_6_85_FD_184071 | JGI IMG/M metagenome (GOLD analysis project Ga0209756, IMG submission 184071) | Marine viral communities from the Pacific Ocean - ETNP_6_85 (SPAdes) (version 3) | ecosystem: Environmental > Aquatic > Marine > Oceanic | place: Pacific Ocean | collected 2013-06-19
CTATGTTCCAAAGAGCTTTGATGAAAACAGTGCAAATCGAAAGTCAAAATAGAAAAGCTTTAGAAGATTTAGCAGTAGAAGTGGTTAAAAAGGAAATGGGTATACCCGAAGGTGATTTACAATTTGACGCAAAATTACAAAAACCCAGTTTAGAGGGGATGCAACCTAAACCACAAAAACCAAAGAAAAAAGAACCCCAATTTAAAAACCCAGAAGAAGAGTTAGAAGCAGCTGACAGGTTAGAAAAATTTAACTTAGAAAGACAAAAACGAAGATTTATAAACTCTATTATACAAGGGTCGTCTAAAAAAGCCTTATATCTTTATCATTTAATTCGTGATAAATTAGACGAAATAAATCCTGAATTGGTTAATCTTTATTCTTTATTAATGTCAGTGAATGATTTAATGTATTGGATAATGCCGGATATGGACATGAGAATGGCGTCTGGAGAAGGTGAAGATTTAGGAGCTGGAAGAGAAGAATTAGATTTGGAAACAGACCCACCTACCATTAAAGCAGAAGGTGCTTTATTTCCTGTATTAGTTCATGAGTTGTACAAAGGTGTTATGGAATATGTTTCTGCTCACGGATTACCATCCGACCCGTCTACAGCTGAAGATGTTATAGGTATGGAAGATACTCTCCCTGCAGAAGTGTGGGATTTAAGATTGGGACCTGTTATTTGGGAAAAATTTAGAGACGCTTATCCACAAGAATTATTTGATTCACAAGATAGAAAAAGATTACAGAATTATTTTTATTATAAATTTGTAAATCTACCTGCAGAACAATTTATAGCTTTAGCTAAAGAAATATTATCTGGTAGTGATAAAGGAAAAGAAATAGTTAAAAGAATGGTGGACGAGATTATCCAACAATTAAAAGATGAGGATTATGAAGAAGCAACTGGTGAGGACCAGTATGATGATGATGATGATTTTGCAACGACCACACTTGCGGGGATTGAAGAACCACCCACCCCCCCAACACAAGAGTTTGATTTGGACATGCTTTTAGATAAAATATCCAAACAAGGAATGGAATCTCTCACACCAGAAGAATTAAACTTTCTTAAAAGTTTCGGAAATTAAATATTATTATCTTCGACGCTTCTTTTTCGCTTAATAGTTTTAGATATTTATAGATATGAATAAAGAACAATTAATAGAAGAATACGCGAAATGTTATAAAGACACCCCATACGCTATTCGTACATATCTAGAAACTTACGATAATACCCAAAGTAAGTACGTGCCTTTTGTTTTATTCCCTGAACAAGAAATGATGTTAAATAACTTTGAAAGTTATAATGAAAATATCACTAAAAAATATAGACAAGCAGGTGTTTCCACTGCTACCGCAGCGTGGATATCTAAGTTATTACAATTTGCTTCCCAGTCTAAACCGGAAAAAGTCCTTATACTAGCTAACAAATTAGATACCGCACAAGAACTAGCTAATAAAATTAGACAATTTTTAAATCAATGGCCAGAATGGATTAATGTTGGGTTTTCTAAAGAAAAAGATTCCCAACGACATTACAAATTAAATAATGGTTGTGAAGTTAAAGCTGTAGCAACATCAGTAGATGCATTAAGGGGTTATACACCCACGATACTAATATTTGATGAGGCAGCGTATATAGAAGCGGGGGATGATTTATGGGCAGCATGTATGGCGTCCCTATCAACAGGAGGTCAAGTAATAGTAATCTCCACACCAAATGGATATGATAAGATTTATTATGAGATTTACGACCAATCCATAAATAAAATGAATAATTTTAGAATATCTGAACTCCATTGGGAAAAAGACCCAAGATTCACTAAAGATTTAGTTTGGGTTAAAAGTAAAGATATAGTTCATTATATGTTAAATAGAGAAGACTATGATGATAAATTAAATGTTGTAGAAACAGACCAAGATAAATTTGAATTATTAAAAAGAAATGGCTATAAACCTTATTCTTCATGGTTTGAATCGATGTGTAAAAAACTAAAGTTTGATAGAAGAAAAATATCACAAGAGTTGGAGAGTGCATTTTTAGGTTCAGGAGATAATGTAATCCCTATAGAGACTATAGAGAACATTAAAGAAAAAATGATTGAAGAACCTAAAGAAAGATATGCGAGTGGTCAATTATGGGTCTGGGAAGAACCAGTTAAAAATCATAAGTATATTATGGGTATAGATGTTTCTAGAGGTGACTCAGAAGACTTTACTTCTATTATTATTATAGATTTTGATGAAAGAAAACAAGTTTTAGAATATCTAGGTAAAATACCACCAGATTTAGCAGCGGATATCGCATATAAATGGGCTACACTATATTCTGCATATATCGTTATAGATATTACAGGTGGGATGGGTGTTGCTACTTCTAGAAAATTACAAGAATTAGGTTATAAAGATTTATATGTAGAAGGCGCTAATACTGCAGACAAATGGAAATACGACCCTAAGTTAATGGATAAAATACCCGGAATTAATTTTAATAATAAAAGAACACAAATAGTGGCTAGTTTTGAAGAAGCTTTACGACATGGATTCCAAATAAAATCCCATAGATTATTAAATGAGTTGTATACTTTTGTATATATAAACGGAAGACCAAACCATATGAAAGGTAAACATGATGATTTAATTATGGCGTTAGCGATGTGTTTATATGTTGGAGAAAATTCATTTACACAATTAAAAAAAGCTGATGAAATGACTAAAGCGATGCTAGATGGGTGGGTTTCCACAGAATCCCAACCAAAAGAAACACCCGTTCATCTAAGACCAAACCCCAATAGTGATGTATTACGACCACACATTAAGCCTAATGCAAGTAATGAATCCCTATATAAAGAATATAGTTGGCTATTTGGAGCAAAACCTAAGTAAGTTCTTCACTATTTATAAAAATAATACTATATTTTTAACATTATGGCACAAAAACTAACAGTATTCCAAAGACTAGGAAAATTATTCGGCCCAGAAGGGCCTAGAGTTGCACAACCAACATACAAAGAATTTCAATTCTCTAGTAAAGATTTACTTAAAACTAAATCAAAAACTGAATTTGAAAAAGAAAAATTACAGGCACAACAAACTGTTTATCTTGCTAAACAATGGCATAAAATCGACAATGAACTATATACACAATCTATATATTACGAACCAACCAGACTAGCTTCTTATTATGATTATGAATCTATGGAATTTACTCCAGAGATTTCTGCTGCATTGGATATATACGCTGAAGAATCTACCACCCCATCGGAAGATGGTTTTATGTTAACAATTTATTCTGAATCTGTTAGAATTAAATCTATTTTAGCGGACCTATTTAATAATATATTAGATGTAAATACTAATCTACCTATGTGGATAAGAAATACGTGTAAGTATGGGGATGATTTTGTTTATCTAAAAATAGACCCGGAAAAAGGTATTATAGGTTGTAATCAGTTACCAAACATTGAAATAGAAAGGGTTGAGTCCGGTAATTATCCTGCTACAGAAGTAACCCCTAGTGCTGAGAAAAAAGAACGAAAACTTAAGTTTATTTGGAAAGACAAGTCAATGGAGTTTCAGTCTTGGGAAATGGCACACTTTAGACTATTGGGTGATGATAGAAGATTACCCTACGGAACATCAATGTTAGAATCATCTCGTAGAACCTGGAAGCAACTTTTATTAGCTGAAGACGCTATGTTAGTTTACAGAACGTCTAGAGCTCCAGAAAGAAGAGTATTTAAAGTATTTGTAGGTAACATGGATGATAAAGATGTGGAAGCTTATATCCAAAGAGTCTCTAATAAATTTAAAAGAGACCCAGTAGTAGATTCCAGTAATGGAAATGTAGACCTAAGATATAACCAAATGGCTGTTGACCAGGATTTCTTTATTCCAGTCAGAGACCCAGCTGCACCAAACCCAATAGAAACACTTCCAGGAGCAACTAATTTAAGTGAAATTGCGGATATAGAATATATACAAAAAAAGTTATTAGCCGCTCTTAGAATCCCAAAAGCTTTTTTAGGGTTTGAGGAGGTAGTTGGTGAAGGTAAAAATCTAGCTTTACTCGATATTAGATTTGCTAGAACTATAAACAGAATTCAAAAATCCATTGTTCAAGAATTAAATAAGATAGCTATTATACATCTTTATATTTTAGGATTTGATGATGAATTAGATAATTTTGCTTTAGGGTTAACCAATCCTTCTACACAAGCTGATTTACTTAAATTAGAAAATTGGTCTAGTAAAATAACTTTATTTAAGGACGCAGTTGGAGACCCAGGAACAGGAATAGCTCCAGTATCTAGTACATGGGCTAAAAAACATATATTAGGCATGTCCGATGAAGAGATTAAATTAGACTTACAACAACAAAGATTTGAGAAAGCTATCGCTAAAGAATTAGAAGCAACTGGTGAAATAATTAAGAAAACAGGAGTATTTAATCAAATCGACAAATTATATGGGGATATTGAATCAACAGAAGAAGCTGGTGGAGACATGGCTGGTGAAGGTGGTGACGAATTTGCCACCGGTGCAGAAGGAATGGGTGGTGATGAGGAAATAGAAACCGGTGATGAAACACTAGGTGGTGAAGATTTAGGAGCAGAACCAGCAGCTGAGGGTTATAGAATAGAAAAAGACTTACCATTAATTTTGGAAAATAAAGGTGTAGAACTACCAAATCTCGAAGAACTTGCCGCCAAATACGGTAAAGAAGTTAAAGATGTTCAAGATAAAATAGATGATTTGTTAGATGAGTAATATTTATTTAAAAAACACTAATGAAATCTTTTGGTAAATATAAAAACGCGATTGACAATATTTTAGCTGAGTCTTATACAGATAAAAAACTCTTCAAAGAAAATTTTCATATAGTAATGGGAGCTATGAAATTCTCCAGAGAGTTCAGAGAATTTTTCACATTATATAATGAAATAGAACAGAAGAACATAACAGAAGAAAAATACGCTAAAGAATATATTAATGAATCTATAGATTTATTAAGAAGTAAAGTTTCTAAACTTAAAAAAAATCTACCAATCTTCGATAGTATAATTTCTAGAAAATTAAAAAATAAAAAGTTAGAAAGTAATACTATATATGAAAGTTTAGATTATCTTATTTTTAAAACTGGTATAAAATCTATAGATAAAAGGATTAATAGTAAAAAAACATTAGTAGAATCATTAAAAAATAATTCTACAGGTTTGAAACTAAAAAAAGGCCTATCCCCTAAAATATTAGCCAAAACATTAGCCAATACATTTAATAATGAATTTAAAAATCTTAATGAAAGTGAAAAAAAATTATTTGATGAAGTAATATCATTGGATAATAAAAATATTTCTTTAACATTTGATAAAGAGAAAAAGGGAATATTAGAAAATATTAATTCATTAATAAACGAAACTAAAGAACAACAAGTACTCACTAGGTTGGTGGAAACTAAAAACACCATTTTAACTATGGGGTCTAATAGAAAAAATCTTTTATCCATAAAACAACTCTCTCAGGATTTGAATTAAAGTTTGAATGTTCTTATATTTAGAACATGAAAAACGGCAAACAAATACCATTACAGATTAGTAAAATCTATAAAACTCATTTTGGTACGGTAAACGCTAAGAATATGAAATCCATGTATCTTACTTTATCTGCCTGGGCAGAACCTAAATTTGAGTATGACTGTTGGGATTGTGCTATTAAAGATACTAAAAAATCCATAAAAACTTTTATGTCTGAAAATCTATCTAAAGAGTATTTTAAAAAACATTCCATAGTAGATTTTGACCTACGGTCGAGTGGGGTAGCTAAAAATAAACGAAGTTTTATGAAATGTGAGATTACAATGTTTGTAGAAAAGAATATACCCATTAAAGACATATCCACACTAACTCTATTATCCGCTACCACCAATTCTCTTTTAGAGAAAAACTTTGAAGATAACCCTTATTTCACCTTTCACCCAAGAAAACTCCAGTAGAACCAAATTTTTCTTCCATAACCTTATATTTATTATTAGAATAAAATCAAAAAACAAAAAAATATAAACTATGGGATTTTTAGATAGTCAATCAGCAACGGCAACCGGTTCAGGTGGTGTTGGAGAAAGCGTCTGGGCTAGTGGTTTTACAGAAGGTACACCTTTTGGCGGTAACCATCCAGATAATTTATTATTTACAGACCTAGAAGTAATCGGAATTGACGTTACACTGGGTGCAGCAAACCAAAGAGGAAAATCTGGTATAGCTTACCCAACTTTTTTCTACTTAACTAAAACTGGAGTTTTGGGAGCAACATTAGGTGGCACGGACCAACTTGGTAAAGGAGGAGGTATGGTGGCTGGTACTAGTGATAATATACCATCAGGAACAACTTATTATAATGGAATGCCAACATGGAATTTCTGGGATGCACTAGATAAAGGAGAAAATACAGGACCAACATGGCAATTAAGATATGGTAGTGGTGTCGGACCTGGAACTGAATCAGTATTACCATATTGGGTTATGGGGGCAAGTGGAAAACACTCTTCAGACCACCCAGTAGGAAATATGGGTGATGGTGGTGGACAAAACGGAAGATGGGAGTTAGTTAATAAAGGTCAAGTAGTTGCAGTTGCAGCAAACACAGCGGTTAATCCATTATATACAAATCAAGGAACTGCTAATACAACAACTTATATTAACCCATATAGTGGAGGTTCTAATGAAAGAACATGGATAGTAAATACCGGAGCAACAGTATATGTTACTGGAAGTAGTTATGTTGCTTCTACTTCTTCTTTTGCTCTTACAGCTGTTACAGGTATACCTAATAATGCACCTGTTAATAGAATAGAAACTACTTATTCTTAATATAGAAATACTATAAAATTTAAAAACACCCTTATGGGTGTTTTTTTTTTATCTACTAGTTAAGTATTTATTAGAAAAGTCTTTATATGAAAATTTTAAAAGCTAATGAACTGGGTCATGGAATATTAATAGAATATGATGCTGGTAATATATCTCCTAAACAAAATAGTAAAATAATTAGAGAAATGACTGACCCTTCTTTTGACGGGGAAGTTGAAATGTATTGTATATTACAAAAATACGGAACACCTAATAGAAACGGTAGAGTATACCCAAAAGAAATACTAGAAAGAGAAAACCAAAGATATCAAGACGTTATTAAAAGAGGTAGTTCTATTTCAGAATTAAATCACCCAGAATCTTCACTTATAGATTTAGAAAGAACATCACATATTATTACTGAAACTTTTTGGGACAATAATAGATTAATGGGGAAACTTAAACTATTGACTTCACCTGGTTATCATAAAGATGGGGTGGTATCAACAGTCGGTGATATCGCCGCTAACCTTTTAAGGCAAGGAGTCACATTAGGAATCAGTTCAAGAGGTGTGGGTTCACTAAAGAAAAGTGGTGAATTTAATGAAGTACAAGAGGATTTTGAACTCATATGTTTTGACCTAGTTTCTTCACCTTCGACACCTGGTTCTTATCTATTTAAAGATATGAAAGATGTTGACAAATATGATGAAGTATTGGAAAACGCTAACCCCACCAAAGGGGAAGAAAATGGTTTTGATAAATCATTAGCTTTAATGTCTAAACTAAATAATTTCTTAAATAAATAAAATTACTATCTAACGGTATATGAGGTAGGATTTTTTAAGAGTTTTAACATATTTATTAAAGAAACACATTATAATATTTTAAAAAATAAAAAATGAGTAAGTCTATATTGGAAAAAGCGTTGCTCGAGGCGGAACAGTTGGAAGAAACTATGAAGTCTAATGCAAAAGAAATACTTTCATCAACTATGAAGGAAGAAATTCATGATTTAGTAAAAGAATCGTTATCTGAGGAAGACGATTACCTTAAAGAGCAAGAGGACGAAGAACAAGAAGTTGATACCGAAATCGATATTGAATCTGATGATATGTCAGATGAAGATTTAGATTTAGGTGATGAACTTGATATTGAGGACGAGACCGAGGATGTTGAATCTTTGGAGTTGCCACCTCTAGACCTAACCTCAGCATCTGACGAAGAAGTCATAAAAGTTTTCAAATCTATGGGAGACGAGGATGGAATTGTTGTTCAACAGGACGATAATGAAATTTCTTTAACCGATGGGGATGAAGAGTACTTAATTAAATTAGAAGAAAATAAAATGAGAAAAAATTCTAAAAACAAAATTAACGAAACAGAAGACGAAACTATGATGGAATTAGATATGGCTTCTGATGATAATGAAATGGATGACGACATGATGGAAATGGAAGACGAAGATGTCGTTTATGAAATTGAATTAGATGAACAAGATGTTGACAATGATTCCGAAGATTCAGATGATGAGTTGATGGAAAAAGAGGAACAACCTTATGGAGGAAATAAAGGTGACGAAAGACGCAGTGCTAAGCGTGACTACATGGAAGACCAAAAGTACGGAGGCAATAAGGGAGACCTTAGAAGAAGTGCTAAACGTGACTACATGGAAACGCAAAAGTATGGTGGTAACAAAGGAGACATCCGAAGAAGTGCTAAGAGAGATTACACGGAAGACCAAGAGTATGGTGGAAATAAAGGCGACCTTAGACGAAGTGCTAAGAGAGACTATATGGAAGACCAAAAGTATGGCGGAAATAAAGGGGACCTTAGACGTAGTGCTAAGAGAGACTATATGGAAGACAAAAAATACGGAGGTAATAAAGGTGATATCAGAAGAAGTGCTAAAAAAGATTACACAGAAGGAAGACAAAACAGTATGACTCAAAAAGCTAGAGCGGGCCAAAGAAGTAATTCTTACAACCAAGCAGCAAGAGGTCATTCAGGAATCCATCTACCGGAATCTTACAATCGTCTCAAAAAAGAAGTGAATGGTTTAAAAAATAAGAATTCTGAATATAAAAAAGCATTAGTATCATTTAAAGAAAAATTAAATGAAACTGCTGTATTCAATTCAAATTTAGCTTACGCTACACGACTATTTACTGAACACTCTACTACTAAACAAGAAAAAATTAACATTCTTAGAAGGTTTGACAATGTTAAATCTTTAAAAGAGTCTAAAGGATTGTATAAAGTAATTAGAGAATCTCTTGCTGGAAACACAACAAAGAAAAATATTTCTGAGTCTGTTGAAAGAAAGATTGCTAAAACTCCTAGTAGTGGTTCAAATACAAAATTGATGGAATCAAAAGTGTACGAAAACCCACAATTTTCTAGGATTAAAGACTTGATGTCGAAACTATAAATAAACGCTTTAAAAAAAAATATAAATAAAATGGGAGCATTATTAGAATCTGGTATGGTTGGTAACATAGGGTTAAAACACCTTAAAGTTATCAAAGAAGATACCATTAACAAATGGGACAAGCTTGGATTCCTTGATGGACTTAACGGTCACGGAAGGGAAAACATTGCCCAGTTATACGAAAACCAAGCTACACACTTGATAAATGAGGCGACTTCGTCTGATTCATCAGGTTCATTCGAAACAGTTGTTTTCCCAATAATTAGAAGAGTATTCTCTAAATTATTGGCAAATGATATCGTTTCTGTACAAGCTATGAACTTACCAATTGGTAAATTGTTCTACTTTGTACCTAAAGTATCGTCAAGATATAGTAATACTGCAGATGGTAACGAACAACACTGGCCACCATTTGGTGCACCAGGAGCTAGTGCAGCACAAACTACATCTTCACCTACTTCTGCGACTACAATTAACTTGTATGATAACTTCTACGTTGGTAACGCACCGCTAATGGCAAATGAAGGTCTTTATGATATTTCAAAAGGAGCTTATTCGTCAGTAACAGCGACTCACTTACCAGTTATGAAATGGAATAACGCAGCTAGAACATTAAGTACAGCTGATTTTGGTGCATCTCCAGATACTGAAGTAAGTTCATTAACTTCTTCTACATCTTGTTTAAAATCTACGATTATTGCAATCACAGGATTTACAAATTCAGGTGCTGGTAAGATGATTGGACCAACTGGTAACGAGTTAAATACTGAAGATTTCTTATCTTCATTAAACGTTGCTGTAACTGGTTCTACAACTTGTAAGTCAGGTACAACTAACTATGACGCTACTGATTTATCAACTACTTCTGGTGGTGTACCATCTGATTCAACTGGTAAAAACCAAACTTTATTTAGAATTGTAACTCAAAAATATGGTAAAGGTATTGCTAACGCAGGTGGAACTCAAACTTCTACAACTTATCCAGGTGGTAAGTATGACAGTATTTGTGATGTAACAGGTACAGTTTACGTGGAGGTTGATTTATCATGTCCAGCATGTATTAACTGTTCATCAGTAGATGGGTATGTTTGTTCATATTTTGGGTCAACTGCATTCGCATTAGCGGCTACACCACAAGGTACTAACACACCATTCTACGCAACTTGGAGAACTTACCAAGACTTAGAATTTGAAGACCAAATGGGAGAGGTTTCTTTCGACTTAGACTCAGTAACTGTTACTGTGACAGAAAGAAAATTAAGAGCTCAATGGTCACCAGAATTAGCACAAGACGTGTCTGCATTCCACAACATTGATGCTGAAGCTGAATTAACAGCTTTATTATCAGAGGAAGTTGCAGCTGAGATTGATAGAGAAATCTTGAGAGACTTAAGAACAGGTGCGGCTTGGGATTTGAGATGGGACTACAATGGTTGGAAGAGATTCCAAGCAGGACAAGCTCCTTACACTCAAAAAGATTGGAACCAAACGTTAATTACTGCAATTAACCAAATTTCTGCTCAAATTCATAAATCTACATTAAGAGGTGGGGCTAACTGGATTGTTGTTTCTTCGGAAATTTCAGCTATTTTTGATGACTTGGAGTACTTCCATGTATCAAACGCAGCACCAGAACAAGACCAATACAATATGGGTATTGAGAAAGTAGGTACTTTATCAGGTAGATATACTGTATATAGAGACCCTTATTTCCCACCAAACGAAGTATTGATTGGACATAAAGGTACATCTTTATTGGATACAGGTTACGTTTACGCACCATATGTACCATTACAGTTAACACCAACTATGTATAACCCATTCAACTTTACACCTATCAAGGGTATCATGACTAGATACGCTAAGAAAATGGTTAACAACCGTTTTTATGGTAAGATTACAGTTGACGGAGTTAGAACATTTGATATTAAAGAACTTAGATAATAATTTCTTTATATACTTTAAAAAACCCTCATTATTGAGGGTTTTTTTTATGCTAATTTTGATTAGTGTAATATTTTTTATTATCTTTAAATAAAAAAGATGATAAAAGAAGACATTAACAAATTATTATTTATTGATATAGAGACTGTGGGTCTTTATGAAAACACAGAGGATTTTATTCGTCACAACCCTAAACTACATAAAATATGGGAGGATAGTGGTTATTCCTACTTTAAAAGAAACTATTCGGAAGAATCTAATTTGAGTAGTGATGAGATGTTTATTAAAAAATCTGCATTATTAGCAGAATTTGGTAAAATAGTATGTATTTCTGTAGGTTTTATATTACCTAATGGTGAAATAAAATTGGATAGTTTTTATGGGGACGAAAAAGATATTTTGACTAAAATAT
>Ga0209756_1004012_pt1 | contig 11630 bp, 20 predicted proteins | sample ETNvirenome_6_85_FD_184071 | JGI IMG/M metagenome (GOLD analysis project Ga0209756, IMG submission 184071) | Marine viral communities from the Pacific Ocean - ETNP_6_85 (SPAdes) (version 3) | ecosystem: Environmental > Aquatic > Marine > Oceanic | place: Pacific Ocean | collected 2013-06-19
GCAACTTTTACGTGAAGTTGATGTCGATGATGATGATGATGATACAGACGCTGACTATGACTCTAGCTCTGACTCTGACACTGGTGGTCCTTCTCACCTTGATGCGACGTCAGGAAGAAGCATCGCCATTATTTGTTATACAAACTCAGACTTTTTTGGAAAGGGCGTCGCTGCCCTTCTATCAAAAGTTGGTGTGGACGTGCAAAGAGATCCAGAATCTGGAAATCCATCTGGGTGGATAACTAATTACATACCCCAGGGACACGCGTGGATACTGTTAGTGAATCCGGCAAATGGAGATGTTATCAAGTGTAACTTTGGATCAAGATCTTGTGACGTAACTGGGCTAGAGTCGACTCTTGAGGCAATATCAATCGCACTAGGAAAAAAGGGAATTCCAATTCTTGCTGCAAATAAGATTGAAATAACAGTGGAGGGAAGGCTCACTCAGATAACTGACGGGAATGTAAACTTGCCAGAGCTTAAGAGAATTATGAACGCTGGTTCACACACTACAGAAGAATATCTCATCGTAAAGGGGGTAAACTATCGAGCAGCTCGCAGAAAAGCAGGAACAAATGGAGAATGCAAGCCGTACAATTTGATGCCCGTGAATACAAGCTTGATTAATCGACTGGGTCAATTTGGATTGCCAGCGTCGTGGTTGGAAAAAATAAAAGCGTGGTCAGTAGAGTGGGAGAATTGTGGAAGTTACACGTTAGAAGTTTTGGGCGCAGGACTCGGTAACCTGCCAGGACCTGATGATCTTATTCAGGCTGCAATGCTTCCTGGGACAATGATTCAGGTAGCTAAAAAGTTTATTCCTGAAGGTGATATACTAGTCTAATAATTGAACACTTTTATTCTCTGCTGTAAAATAAACTATGTATAAATTTTTACTAGAAGAGATACAATGATCAATAAATTAATGGCATTTTCACTTTTGGCTGCCTCTTCGCTTTTTATCCAACCCATTAAGAATAGTATTTTGCCAGGGTACCAGACATCTGATATTGAGCATTTAAATCCAGCATTCAAAGAACGAGCTGTTAAAGTCTTGGATGATTTAAGTGACATAGGATATGATGTAGAAATTAGAGCGACGTATAGAGATAGTGATTATCAGGACTTCATCTATGGGCTGAGCAAGATCTCAGAAAGAATTTTTAAAAGAAAAATAACTTCAGTTAGAGGAGGAAAAAGTCGTCACAATAGAATCCACAATGGAGAGCCTGGATCATGTGCAATGGACATCTCGCCCAGAGGGCTATCAATTGAAAGGGAAGCAGAATTTTATAAAGAGCTAATAGATATTTCAAGAAATAGAGGGCTAAGAACTGGAGGTCGTTTTAAGAAAACAAATCCAGAGTGGGCAAAATATAACTTGGGATGGGATCCGGGTCATGTTTATATGAGCTGGGGAAGCTGTATAGTCTCGTGATTACTTTTACTAATTACTAAAGGAGTAATGTTGTCCCTTAAGCTTTTATACTCAATGTCTCTTACGAGAGCCTATAGTGGGTACACAACGGAGACATCAGATGTCAAGGTGAGTGATGTCACAACGAGTGCAGATAATAGCTCGTTTACGGAGGAATCATCAACGGGTGGAGCGACCGCTGATGAGACAACAACCAAGACTACAGAGTCCACGGAAGAAGAAGAAGGCACAGAGTCTGAATCTACACAATCAGAATAAAAATAATTAGATATTTATTTTTTAATGGATGGCATGAATAACATGCCATCCTTTTTTTTTACGTAGCTAGAGAATATATATTTTTGAATAGTCACTTAAGGAGATTGATATGAGAGAACTATTGCAGGATGTTTGGAACCTTTGCGTCGGTCTGGCGCAATCAGCGTGGGACCTTGGGGAGGTCGCGCTAGTGTTCTTGGTCTCATTTCTTCAGCACCTACACGCTGACGCACCTCGGCTAGAGGGTTTGTTAGTTGGTGTAGCGCTTTCGTGGCTTTTGCTTCGTAGAGATAAGCACCCGCTTCTTCGTGTCCTTAGTGCACCGCTTAAGCTGGTTGTTGACATACTTGACCTCGCGTGGGACCAGTGTGTTGAGGTCGCTGGTGATCTCTGGGACACAGCGGTAGGATGGGTCAGAAAGGCATGGGATATGTGTTGGGGTGCGGTAAGAGGAGTTTGGGACAGAGGCATGGCTGTTCTCTCTGGAGTTAGAGACAGACTTAGCAAGAAGGAATAAGTTGCATGAAAATTACACGTAGACATCTAAGAAGATTAATTAGAGAGACTATAGAGAAAGACCGGATGCTTAAAGAGGAGCTGATGGACCTCAAGGATTCTTGGCCTAGATTCGCACATGGTTTCATAGACTGGATGGCCCAACAGCACATGGAACATGTCACCGGTCCCGTAGTAAGTGCCTGGAAGGAGAGGGTGGAGAGACTCGAACGTAAGCCCATGGCGAACGCTCAGCTCGCCGCAACCGTCAGAGACATGCTAGAGACGGGTCAGCTGGAGGCAATCTGGAATAGAATAGAAAACAAAGTGAATGCCGTCCATCAAATATTTGATACAATAGAATCAAGAATGGGGCACATGTAATGAAAATTACACGCCGACGTCTAAAAAGAATCATCAAAGAAGAGGTGGAGAACGTTGCGACCTTCGAAGTGAGTCAGAAGGTAATATCAAGTTTCGTAGGCGCTATCAGCTCGTTGCGAAACGGAGAAAGCTTTTCATATTCTGCGGATGGCTCTGTTGTTAATAGTCTTTCCAATGCTGCTGGTCCAAGTGGAATGGTAAGCAATCTAGATGCCAAAGTGGTTATGGGAATCGGAGGTGTTGTAGTAATACTTATTTTAGTAGCGATGGCACTTGGGTATTCTGTTAAAGTCGGCGGCGATTATGAAGGGGCTTCGGGAGAAATAATATTTAAAGCACCAGATCAAGATGAAAAAGAGGTAGTCTAAAATGAAAATAACACGTAGTCAATTAAGAAGATTAATTAATGAGGAGCGACAGAGAATTCTCCGGGAGGCTGAGAATAAAAAAATGTCTGAGATGAGAGAGTTTTCTCAAAGCAAGAGCGGCAAGAAGGTCGCATCTGCTGGAGGAAAGATATCATCTGCCGCAAACGTTATTTCAGAGGTCGCAGACGATCAGACGGGAAAGATGCGTGAGACGCTCTACAATGTATCAGAGTTTGTTGGAAAGGTTGGAGAGTCTCTCTCAGGAATAGGGTACATCCAAGAGGGTGGGTCAGCCACAGATAACCTGCCCTCAGTACAGGAGTTAAAACAGCTTCACAGGGACATTCAACGGCTGGAGAAATAGGATGAATGTTACAGTTGAACAGCTGAGAAGAATGATCTTAAGTGAGGTTGATTCAGACGCTGATGGCATACCCGATTCTGAGGAAATCGTGGATGCATGGACGTTCGCTCCTACAGCCGAGGAAGAGGCTAAAAAGATAAATGCTCAAACAGGTGTTCACCTTATTACAGATCCCAAGCACTGGGCGGAATATGGAATCCATACGGGTGAGGAATTAGCCAAGACACTACTTGCCTCATCATACTCAGACACATACAAGAGTATCCACGGAATACGCCCACGATGGGTAAGAACTAGTGAGATGTCTGTTCAAGAGATTCAGAAATTACTTTCTGATCTAGAGGGTGAGTCTGAGGAGTGGATGGAAGATAGATTTCATGATGATCAGGAGGGATGGAAAAGTGACATCGAGGATGAAAGACGCGATGCACAACGTGCCTATGATGATTCCAGAGAGGCTGAGATCGCAGCAGCAGCTGCCGAAGAAGAAGCCATGAAAATTCCAGAAGAGGGAGAGGACCTTCCATCATTTCAGGGAATGGGAAGAAGGCCCGATTCAGGCTTCAAGCATGGAAGACATCCTCCCGGACGATCTTCGTGGATGAGAGGTAAACTAAGTGAATCACTTACAGGACTTAACAAGCAGTATTATGGGCAGGGTGTTCAAGATATAGTTCAGACATTGGGTAAGATGAGAGTGACAAAGTCACATCTAAGAAAAATAATTCAAGAAGAAATTGCTCACGTTGTTTTCGATGATATTCATGAAGTTCCAGATGATTTAGAATTTCTTGATCCTCATGAGGCGTACGGCCTTGGACACGAAGCCGGAATGGAGCATGCTGCCCCAGAAGATCTACCTTATGATCTTTCTCCTGAGCCGCCTACTGTAGAAGATGCCTGGTATCCATCTGATGTTGTTCCTAGAGAGGATGCGTGGTCCGGAGGTGATAACCTTGATGACCCACTTGATCACTCTTACTTTGAGACAGGCGAGAGAAATGCAGGTCCACATGTTATGATAAGAGAGAGATCCAGATCAAAGATCACACTCAGGCAGCTTAGAGGAATGATTCGTGAAGCATTATTATCTGAAGAGAGACTAGATGAAGGCGAATGCCCAGAAGACGGGTGTATTCAAAAGAGAGGTAAAGGATGGGTTGTGATATCCAATAAGACCGGTGAGTGCTGGGGGAGAAGCAAGAAGGACGGCGGAGAGTGCACATACTATGATAGCAAGTCTGATGCAGAGGACGCTCTCAAGGCATATCACGCATAGAGGAAATCATGAAACCAGAGATGGCTTGGAAAATATTTACTGCTTCTTTGGGTATTTTAATCATGCCCCTGGCTGGCTGGGTGTGGTCTATGAATGTTGAGGTCGCTCAGCTACGAAATGATATGGGAGATCTAGAGTCTCAGGTGGCACAGCTTGAGACAGAGGTTGAAAAGAACGAGGAGGCCTCAAGAACTCTCATAGGTGTTGAAAGAGATGTCCAGCACATAAGAGACATTCTTGATAGAATAGAGAGGCTCGTCACACAATGAAGCCAGTTGTCCTGGTGATGTGTGTCGCATTATGCGGAGCTGCTTCTTTTGTTGCAGTTTCTCAGGATCTCTCTGACATAGAGAGAGATGCTCTTGCACTAGAGCTATTCCTTCAGGATAAGAAGGATCACAAGGAGATATGCCCGCACATACATTGGGAGCAACCAAAGATTGATAAGTATAAGGAGGCGCTGGAGTCTCAATTACCAGCAATCTGTAAAGAATGAGAATTACAAGAAGTCAATTAAGAAGAATCATAAAAGAGGAAATTGTGAGGATTGACGAGGCAGTTGTTGCAAACACAAGCCCTGATAAGGGAACTGCACTTAGCGCTCTTAGGTACTGGAACGAGTGGAACAATGAGCGAGAGCTCCACGGGGGACATGACGGTCTTCCTGAGGATGATCCTGCTGTTGAGGAATTGCTAAGAACTTTTTGGGATAACGCAGAGAGCGGATGGGCTAAGAGTAAGGGGTTCACAACAGGCGGCAAGGGAGATCCGTCGAGCAAGGCGTGGAGCGCTGCATTTATATCCGCAGCAGAGGATGATCCTAATTTTGAAGACAGTCAGCGTCACAAAGATTATATGACTGATGCGGAGGCTAATAGAAAGAAATTTGACAAGGGTGATGATGTCAGAGATCTATTTGTGGCATTCGATCCGGGAGAGATAAATCCAGGTCCCGGAGATAAGAGATGCCATCCAAGATTGGGTGGAAAGCATTGTGATATATGCATGGATGTCGGGTGTACAGATATCATCGGGGGAAACGTCGGAGATGATCTTACGAGAAGAAGTGCAAGTGACGCACCCGCTGCTACGATGTATATCACGAAGGGTCCAGCACGCATAGAAATAGAGAAAGGTGATGCTATTACAGAGATCACGCACAAGCATCTCAGGGATATGATACAGGAAGAGATGTCTTTTATCTCTGATGGAAAGAAGGCCTCTAAGACAAAAGGTCGCCCCTACAAGGGAAGTCGACGAGGTAAGACAGAGAGTCAGGCACAACAGATGGCTGCAGGAATAGCTCTCGGGTCTAGAAGAAAATATGGAAAGAAAGGTGCTATCAAGAAGCTTAAGGGTGCACCAAAGAGCATGGCTACGATGTCAATGAAAGATCTTAAAAAGCTGGCGACAATTAGGCGAGGGTCAGAGGTGCCGGATAAAACAAAGAAGGGACACGAGAGAGCTGCGTTACCTGGTCATATAGATGAGTCTATTAAAGTTAGAGGTATTCCAGTAAATTGGGATAAAACTATCGACGGAGATCCCGCCATATCATTTGGCAGTAATCTATATACAGTAACCGGACCGATGGGTGTATCCATTGATATAAAAAATATTGAATATTCTTCAGATCCTGAGTCAGCTGAACTTGTTGCCTCTGCTGATTTACCATGGCCTGCTCAAGATAAGATAATCACAGATATGCTGAAACCTAAAAACATAGATGCGATTGTGAGCGGCGTGAATTCAGGAGGTGATTTTGAAATCGTTGGAAGACATGGTGCAGTAAAATTTAATAGAGTAAAAGGATGAAGATCACACGAACACATCTCAGAAGAATCATCAGAGAGGAGATCAGCAGGTCACAACTTCTCTCTGAGGGCGTAATCGAATCGAGCCTCATTGACGATATCGTTGCGCTTATACCAGAAAACTGGCCACCGCCGAAATCACGCCAAAACGTGAAAGAGGCTCTGACTACGATAAGCACCAGGTTTAATCTCAGAACGCTGGCATCGAATACAGCCGTCAGAAATAGGATGGTCACGCTGCTGGCCTTAGCCGCCCCCGCCGCCGGCACTGGTCTCCTGGGTGTGGTCGCCGGTGCCGTCGCCATCGGCAGCATCGTTGGGGGAGTGTTCTGGGCTCTTCCGCTAATTATCAGCAAGTCAATTGAAAATCTCCAGACTATCGAGGGGAAGCTAGAGGCTATGGAAAGAGTCCTCGGTCGGCCGGTGGCTGTGACTGATCTTGGCATGGGTCGTAAAGGAGGAGCAGCCGGTGAGCTGGCAGGTGCCTCCGCTAGAATGATGGTGGGTGGGAAGACTTTGACAGCTCTAGATATATTATATGGTCTAGCAGCCACGTTGCTACCCGGTTCCGCGGAAATTGAAGAGGGCGAAAACCTCCCTCAGCGGCTCCTTAATAACGAAGTGATAGATCAACAATTTTTCGGGGCGATCATGCGTTCCTACCATAAGCTGAATCGGAAGATGACTGATGAACTTAAAGAAGAGATAGGCCAGATAGTACTTCAAGCGGCAAAGAAGCATCCTGACGACGCCGCCAGCGTGCTCATTGACCTGTCGATGATACTTCCCGTATAGGAGAAAGAGATGAAGATCACACGAACACATCTCAGAAGAATCATCAGAGAGGAGCTGATAAGAGAGGCTATCAGTCCCACAACTGCGGCGAGAGAGTTCGAGATAATGAAATCTTATCTTTCAAAATTTTGCGAATGGAGTGGACAGGTTACATCAGATATGACTACTGCGGAGAAAGCTCTCGATACTGTCGTAGGTGGTGTGCAGTCAATTGAAGCTTTTCAACAAAAGTATGGACTCTCACCACCTCCTGAGTCTGATGGATATTCTATTGAGGACCTTAACCGACTTATTCCTACCTCTGTAGAAAATCTTAATATTTTGTGTAGAATGGTTAAGGATATTGAAAATTCTCTATTGTCTACCATAATAGACGATCTGTCGTTCGCTGGGCTAGAAGATATTGACGCTAAGTCAAGAAGGATAATAGATCACTGGATTTCTCTTGCAGTTGGTCCGGCTCTAGAGTCGTTGAATATGAGTGACTTACAAGAAAAAGCTAGACATCTAGAGTTTAGAAAGGAAGCTGGGAAGGGAAGCTTTGATCTAGGTCTCATCATCAAGTCGCACGCTCTACTTTTTGAGGGACTGAGCGCAATTTTAGAAGCTATATACACACTACTTGCAAATACACAGTCTTACGCTGAGGCATTGAGAAGAGTTAATCCTAACATCAAAATTCCTTTGTCTGAAGAGAGCTATAAGGGATATCATCGAATAATAAAGTATACATTAAAATTAGCCAAACTATCCAGATCACTTATGAGTGCGTTTAATTGAATGAAAGTATTTAAGAGGTGGGAAATAACGTGAGAACTCGGAACAAGATATGTATGTCACTTTATGGGTTTATTATTTTGGCAATGTGCATAGTTGCTTGTGGAGAGAGTAAGGCTGAACTTGAAGAGAGGTGTATGCCTGTTTTGCAAAATATTTTAAACATTCAAGAGGCCCGAGATGTTATGAGAAGAGACTTTCATATTATGACTATTGATTATAGGGAAGGTCGAATGAGTCTTGAATCATGGAAGAGTGAGAAGAATATATGGTTATCAAGAGAGAATGCTCTTTCACTAGAGGTGGATAGTCTTTATGATCACTCCTATAAAACAGGCTGTCTGTAGTGAATATATAATTTATAAGGAGCTATGATTTATATGGATTTTAGTGAGGGAGACTTAGTCGTTGTAGTTGGTTCAACAATAAGCAAAGACGGGCTTTCAAAGAGACATCACGTTCTTCTAAGAGTTGTCGCTGCCGGAAAGAATGATGTGTTTGTTCAGGAAGAGGATGGTGGAAAAACCTTTGGAATGGCCAAATCACGATGCTCACTTATAGATAGTGAAGATATCAACGTGTATGGAGAAATTCAAAAGCCCAAGCTAGGTGATCTTGTTCTCTCAATGACTGATAGGTTTGGAAAGGTGGAGAGAAAGATGGGTGTTCTAATGGAAATAATTGATGTGCCCGGTAAGGTCAAACGAGCAAGAATCCTTCAGGGAGAAACAACTGAAAGCGTATCATTTTCTAGTTTGATAGTCTTGGAGTAGCATTAAGTGTGGCTAGAATAGGCTGGGCAAATGAGAAAATTCTTAAATCATTAATGAGATCAGTGGGTCTAGGGGATAGAGATATAAAGAAGGCTCTTATCTTTATTAAGAGTTCCGGACTTACCGCTGGTGATTTATATCGGCTTAAATCAGACGTAGAGACAAAGGAAGAAATAAAGAGATTTATTCTTGATAATAATATCTCTATGGGTTCATTTCCAGATGAATCTGAACAGAAAGATATATTAGAAATATTATCGAATAGGGGATATCCTAGGGATAAATAGATATTTATATAAATAGATATTACAGAGAGGGATAGAATATGAGAATCACTCAGTCAAGGTTAAAACAACTCATAAGCGAAGAGATCAATATGTTAAATGAACAGTCTGTTCCTGGAGTTGATATATTGTTCGGAGACGCTGTAGGAGAGTTACAATCGTTTTTTGGAGATCAGTGGAATGCCTATGTGAAAGAAGTCACAGAGAAGTCAATGGATAGATGTGTGAAGGTTCGTATCGGAATACCGCCATGGGAGGTTGACCAGAGTTGTGTTGCAAAGGTTGCGATGGAGGTCGCAGTAAGCCCGCAATTCTGGGGAGGTGTTCAGAATAGAGGAAAGGATAAGCTCGAGGTGATCCTTGGAAAGGTGACGGGTGGCGATGCTGGAGGTGCAACAGATATTGCAGGTGCTGCAGCCGACGTGCTCGGCGGTCTTACAGGCGGACTCTTTGAGAACAAATCAAAGAGAGTTACGCTCCCAATGCTCGAGCAAATCATAGGTGAGGAGATACACAGAATATCAGAAGCTGAGCGAGAGGAAGCTGAGGAAGTCTTACTCGGATCCACAGATGCCCCGCCGCAGCTGGGCACGAAGGACCTAAGCCAGATGGTTGACCCAGATGCTGATCCGTCAGACTGGGGTGAACTGGATCTAAGTCAGATGGTGGACACTGACCTCTCTGATCCTGCATATGACGTTGAGGCAGAAACATGGGTGAATCTTGAGGAGCAGCTCATCAACTTATTTACAGCTGATAGGGTCACAAAGCACCTATCAATAAATCACATTATGGATGCGATAGGTGATGCTCTAACTAGCGGTAGAGCCGGAGCTGACTTTGCTGAAGAAGAAGTAGCAAAGGCCATGGAGAAGTGGATCTATAGCAATAATCTTGGGTGACACCGTGAGGATAACGCGAAGAGAATTGCGTAGATTAATAGCTGAGGCAGTAAGGGAAGATGCTCAGAATGCACTTGATAACTGGCCCAAGAGGCTAGGTCAATATAGGAATCATCCCGCACATGAGATGGCACTAGGCTTGATGAATAAAGGAAAGTACGATACTGTTCTTAGGCTTTATAGCCAGACGCTTGAGCAATCTCAGGAGCCTCTGATTTCTTCTGAAACATTAAAGGATGCAGTAGGGTGGGGATTATTGGGTGCTTCATTTGTAGCTGACCTCTTTCCCGGGCTAGGAACTGTTGCTAGCACGGGGATTGGTGTTGGATACATAGGCTTAGAGCTATCTAGAAATAATTTTCTCGGAGCTGCTCTAGGAATAATGTCAATTATATCTCCGGTAGTAGGTGATGGAATAGCTATTGTTGGAAAGGCTCTGCAAGCTGGAAATTCTATCCCTAAGCCGATTTTAAGGAAGCTTAATGCTGGGCTTTCTCGCGTGAGTGATAGAGAGCTTCAATCATGGGTAACTCAAAATATGCAAGAGGTGCTGCCTCCAGGTGGAGCCTCAAATATTGTAAATAAGATGCTGAGTGAATTCAATAAATTTAAATCTGACATCAGTAGATTGGTCTAGATTAAAGGATAAGTTAGAGACTGTGGTAGAAAGTAATAAAGAATTCTGATGGCATAGCGGAGACTGACTCGGATTCCCTGTAAGGAAGTTGACGATCTTATACACTGGCTTAATCTCATCGAGCGCCCGCGTCATCGAGCGCCCGGGCAAGCGCTCACGTTATTTCGTGTCCGCGTATACTTATGCTTATAAGGAGGTGTGCTGTGCGAGAAAGAAAGAAGCTTTTTGTAATGAGAGAAAAAGAGTATAAGGAGATGAACTTGATGATGAAGAGGGCAAGATTACTTTCTATGATAGCATGTGCTTTTTCTGCAGCGAGCCTAATCGGAGTAATGGTGTGCCTTGTAAATTAAGGCTTAATATGATATAATAAGGAGTGATAGTTTAATGATTGACTGGCCATGGAATAATGTGGTAAGAGACGTTAAGAGTCGTATGGATAAAAATGATTCTAGCATGGACGAGCTTTACGAGAAGGTTGGGTCTCTTGAAGATAGAGTTGAATCTCTTCTTAAAGCTCTCAATGATATGGATAGAAATCTAAGAGAGTGTGAGGAATCAAAGTACGGGCTTGATAACAGGGCAACAAACCTTCTCGTTAGTATTGAGTCAAGGCTCACAGATCTTGAATTTTTCTCTGGTCCGACCCAAGGAATGGTTTCAAAGATAAGGGATTTTATCTTGAAAAACCAAATACTTCTATTATCATGTCTTTGTTGTGGAGCTGCAGCAGCTGGCATGGTTTGGCTTATTTTAGATAAAATGTGAGGTGAGTGTGGAATTTGGTATTGAAAAAGTTAGAAATAACCCTGGTGAGTGCATTAGGAGAAAGGATCATTGGATAGGGACGATAATCTCTATTTGTGCTCTTGCATTTCTTTACTGTCTATCTAGCAAGGATTCATAGCAGCGTGCAATATGATGTTACTATGTGGTAAAATAAAGCCAGGAGTTAGCTATGAGTATCGCTAAAAAGTATAAGAAGCAACTCAAAGGGGTTGTTAATGGAACATATAAGTCAACAAACTCATCTGATGCTAAAAAGCCACAAAGAAAGAG
>Ga0209756_1004019_pt1 | contig 11622 bp, 5 predicted proteins | sample ETNvirenome_6_85_FD_184071 | JGI IMG/M metagenome (GOLD analysis project Ga0209756, IMG submission 184071) | Marine viral communities from the Pacific Ocean - ETNP_6_85 (SPAdes) (version 3) | ecosystem: Environmental > Aquatic > Marine > Oceanic | place: Pacific Ocean | collected 2013-06-19
TCACATAATGTTGGTCCTGCTGCAATCAAGACTATCAATACGTTGATAATGACGTTTCGTAATAAACCGTCGATAATTGATGCAGAAACTGTGAGAGCTTCAGTGGGGGTTGTTAATGATGAAGCCGCATCAGGAGGTTTGCCGGCTCCAACACTAGAAGATTTACGAGCATCTATTCCTGCAGCTAGACAAATGCAGTCGAGAATTGTGTCAAGATCTGACTTGTTGGCCAGAATTTATACACTTCCTTCAAGGTTTGGGCGTGTTTTTCGAGCTGCTATCAATACCAACCCAAATAATCCTTTAGCATCAGTTTTACGGGTTATAAGTAAGGATGGGGAAGGAGCCCTGACAATTTCTCCAGATCCCCTTAAGAAAAATCTTAGTAAATACTTAAATGAATTCAGGTTGATATCAGATGCAGTCGACGTTGTCGATGCACAGGTAATTAATTTTGCAGTTGAGTTTCAAGTAATCGTTGCTCCCAATGCTAATAAAAGATTTGTGGTTCAACAAGTGGTTAGTAGGTTGAAGAAAATATTGGTAGTGGATAATTTTCAAATAAATCAGCCAATTATAGTGTCAGATATCATTAACATCATTATTAATACTAGCGGTGTTATTTCTTTGGTGGGTTTACCCAGGATCGTAAATAGGTTTGGTGGAATAGCAGACAGAACATATAGCATTGTAATGTTTAATATAGACCACTCGACTATGAGAGGAATGATTATTCCGCCCCCGGGAGGTATTTTTGAGTTGAAATATCCGGATTTTGACATTATTGGGATCGCGGCATAGGAGTAAGAAGTAGTGTATTTTATATTAACTGCTAGCAAGGATACTTACATCACCGATAAAATTATTGATAATGCTTTTAGTGCATCCGACGCAAATGTGGGTAGGGCTTCAACGTTGGATATTTTTCGTTTATATGATGAGTCATTTTTATCGGGCGTGAATCCCACTAATGAATTATCTAGAGTTTTGATCAAGTTTGATTTTGATAAGCTTCAAGCTCTAAAAAAGACCACACTTAATGCATCAGGAACAAATTTTAAGTGTGAATTACAAATGACAGATATAATGGGTGGACAGGCAACACCATCAAATTTTACATTGATTTTGTTTCCTTTATCACAGTCATTCGATGAAGGAATTGGAAAAAATGTTATCTCTTTTGGGGATTTGGATAGAGCTAATTTCATTACTGCATCATATAGTGATTCGACAAATTATGCATGGAATATGTCCGGAGCCAACCAGGAAGGAATTATTGACCTTACGGTCTCTACCCCCGTTGCAGCCACAGCTGATCAATTTACGTTTAGCGGGATTGCAACTGAAGACGGAGTAATAACGCTTATAAGTTATGATCATGGAACTAACTTTACGACTAAAACTTATATTGCAAAGGCCGGTTCTACTACGGGTACGGAGCAAAGTGATGGTACGATTGCATTTGATTCCGGTGTCGATGCTGACGCCTCGGCAGCACAACTAGAGATAGCAATTGACGGTGTAACCGGGCATAATGGAAAGATAGGTACTACTCTTGCGGGGGCTTCACTTACCTTAGCACAAACTGTGGCCGGCGTTGAAGGTAATACCAAAATTAAAACGTCGGCTGGATTTAACGATAGCTGTAGTACAAACCCTCCAGCAAGATTTACGGGAGGAGCTAGTAAATATCCTGCAAATATTGATTATATTGTGTCCGGGAATTTAAACGATGATAATGGTAACGTTGGGTTAGGGGTGGCCCAAAATTTTGTGAAAGGAAATGAAGACCTTTCAATGGATATTACTAAAATTGTTTCGGCGACTCTAGCTGGAATTTTGCCTGATAGTGGTTTTCGTATATCATTTACAGGTTCTCAGGAAAATGATAGAAAAACAAGGTTTGTTAAGCGCTTTGCTTCCAGACATGTGCAAGATTTTTCCATCCAACCCAAAGTTGTGGTTTCATATAATGACAGTATAGTTGATCATCATAAAAGTTTTTATTTTGATTTAAGTGGTTCATTATTTCTAAGAAATTTTCATAGAGGTACTCCGGCCGAGATATTATCAGGTGCAGCAGCAACTCCAGTAACCGGTGTGGACTGCATGATTGTAACATTACGCACAGGTTCTTGGATTAAAACAATTAGTGCATCCCAACACAAAGCAGGCCTTCAGGTAAATCAAACTAATCCTGCTGGTGAAATTGAGACATACAATTATATGACAGGTGTTTATTCAGCATCTTTTGCTATATCTTCTTCTGATAATGCAGTGGTTTCTTGGGGAACTTCATTGGCTGATATGGTTTCTCGAACTGGGTCAATAACTTTTGAGGAATATTGGAGCACACCTGATCGAACATTTGGTTACTATACGGGAAGCCTTACAGTTAATAGAATTCCAAGAACATCCTTTAATATAAGCCCCAGGCGTTTAGAATTGATTGTCACTAATGCAAAAAATACATATGACTTTGGTGCTAAGACATTGTTTAGGGTTTTTGCTAGGGATTTTGACGAGGAACAAGTCGCAACTAAATTGCCATATCGTTTAGATAGTGTAATTCTTGAAAATGTTTATTATCGAATTCGTGATTTGGAAAATGGGAAGATTTTGGTTCCATTTATTGAGAACAACAACGGAACTAGGTTGTCAACTGATTCGGGAGGGATGTTTTTTGAAACATACTTAGACCTTCCGAAAGGTAGAAGTTACACGATTGATTTTCTCATAAAGGATGCTGGTTTGGAGTTGGTCGAATCAGCTAAAAATGTAAGATTTGGGGTTGAATAACTACAATGTCCAGACAGGATTCATTATTTAAAAGATCAACGTTGTTTTCGCCTGAAATATTGCGAAGATTAGTAGAGGGTACCGGTCACACTAGTAAACAAATAGGGGCACAACTATCCTCTTCCAATATCGGAAGCACAGGATCATTTAGATATGACTCTCCTTCGATGTCGGGTATTAAATCAACTCAACAAATTCCTGTAGATTGGTCTGATTTTACAAATCATACATTTTTTAATTCCGCGGAATCAAAAGTCAACGTTGCGTTTGATAAAATTATTAACACTTATCCTTTCGACGGTAACAAAAAAGAGCATGAAGAATTTTTTGATGAATTAATAGGCTTCGAAAAACATGTTTATGATAAGTTTCCCAAGTACATGGGGTTTCTTCACTTTTCAGGTACTAGTATTTCGGAATATCCGGGTGGACCGGATGCATATCCAGCACGTTTAGGAACCTATATCACAGTTAATGATGCTGCAGGTGCTTTTAAGCCGGTATTATCAAAAGATAAAAGTGGCAGAATAACCATTGGTCCTGCTGAAAATCAATCTATATCATTTGAAATGCAGTTGTTCATTCCGGAGGGAGCAAATCATAATCAAGTAATATTACAAAAAAGAGAAGATGACAATAATGCCCTAACTGTATGTTTAAAAGCTGATGACTCTACTACGTCCTGTCGTCTGGCTATGATAGTGTCTTCTGGAAGTAATATTACAAACCAGCCCTATGTTATAACTGCTAGCATGGGAGTAGACAAGAATCGTTTTAGTCATATTTGTGCGGTTCTGGATAGAACGTCCGGTATCAATAATATAAAACTATATCAAAGTGGCGTTTTATTCATCACATCCACACTAGCATTTAATTTTAGAAAATTTGGATTTTATGCTTCCGAAATGACGTTAGGGTCGGGATCGCAACATAGGTCATCATCTATTATAATGCATGGAGGTGAATCCGGCGGAGGGGCCGGAGATTTTACACCCAACCAAACGTTTTCAGGCGCAATTGATGAGTTTCGAGTGTTCCATGAAGTGCGTCCCCAGTTTAAGCAACAAGCTAATCAATTTAAGAACATATTTCCGAGCTCAAAATTAGTTCTTTACTATAGGTTTAATGAGGTGACTGGAACCTATCCCAACAATAGTTTAGTTTTAGATAGTTCTGGGCATTCTCTTCATAAACGGATTGAGAATTTTACTCCGGCTTTAAGGGATAAGACGATGGGGAGAGAGGTGACACAATCTTCACCACTCAAAAATGAACGCAGCGATATTAATCCCGTCCTATTTCCTTTAAGTCAAGAGGTAATGAATCTAAACACTAATCTATTATATAGCGCCAGTTTATATGATGCCAATAACCCGAATTTGATTACCAAATTAATTCCACGTCATTATTTGCTGGAGGCACAATGGGCACAGGGGTTTGAAAAAGAAGATGGTAACATAGGACAAGCTTACTCAACAGGATCATTTGATTTTCCTGGTGGTGGTGTATTAGGATCGCCACAAATAATATCATTAATATTAATGTTATGGGCAAAATATTTTGACGAACTTAAAATGTTTACAGATCAATTTTCTAAATTATTGTGGGTTGATTATTATAAAGACGATCGAGTTGCAGATCAATTCTTAACATTTGTGGGAGATTATTATGGTTTTTCTCTTCCCAATTTTTATTCTTTAGCTACGTCTAAACAATATCTTGAGGGTGAAAATTTATTGGCCGACCCATCTTATAGTAAGTATAGTTTAAGGTATGTTCAAAATCAATTGTGGCGCCGGATACTTGCTAGTCTACAGGGTATAATAAGAAGCAAGGGGACCGTACATTCTGTTAAGGCATTGATTCGTGCTATGGGATTAAATCCGGATAATAATTTTCGATTTCGTGAATTTGGAGGAGCAAAAAGTAAGGTCATTCTGGAAACTCGCCGACTCAAAAGCGAAATGGCCGCGATGCTAGATTTTTCAGGGTCATTAAATGAGGTGACCGATCCTGAGGACTTAAATCCCCAAGGTTTTCATGCCGAGCTTCCCTATATTATGTCTCCCTTTTTTACCGGTAGTCGAATAGAGGCCGGATTTCCCACTATTGCAGGTACCTTTGTACGGAAGGATTTATATCCGCCCCACGGAGCATCAGATGATCGAAATGATGGTCTTTTTACATCCGGATCATTTACATACGAAGGTATTTATAGATTTACCACGCCAAGTGGTTCTAATAAACATTTTGTCTCGCAGAGTTTGATGAGACTACATGTGACCGCTTCGGAGAATGATCGGAATGCGTACACACAGGGGGTAGTCGGTAACCTGTTAGCTTTATCGGAGTCTCTGGAACACTATCGTACCGGTTCCATTCATCTATACGTACGTCCAGGAGTAAGAGTAACTAGTCCTGTTATTCCGACTTTACATTTGATGCTTACCGGCGTCAATATTTTTGATGGAAATCACTGGCATATATCATGGGGACGTCACTGCCGGGAGGAATTGAATTCAATCAATTCCTCTTCCTATTTTTTAAGGGCTGCTCGACAAAACTATGGTGAAATTTTTCGATATTATGCAACGTCATCACTTTTTTATGAGTGGTCAAATGGGGCCCCCATAGCCACCCGTTGGAGCCATGATACCTTTACGGCTTTGGGATCTCAATGGAATACTTCCGGAACATTTATTGTTATTGGATCACAGAGTCTTGAGTCTACGGCTGCTGGGGAGTATCTTAATGATGAAACAAATGTTGATGAGTTTGCTAGGGCAACCGGTTTTTCCGGTAAGGTAGGACAACTAAGGTTCTGGTCCAAGGCTCTAACAACCAGGGAGTCGAAGGAGCATACGGTTAACTTTAAGTCAATTGGAGTTGAGAAACCGTTAACGAACTTTAATTTCACTAAACCGTTTTACCTACATAGCGGCCATACTAGTGCTGCTTCTTGGGAAGTTGCCTCTGGGTCTAGAAATGTCTGTGCCAACAGTGGTACCTTTGAGCGGATTCGGTTGGACGTTTCAACAGACCAGCCCGTTACACGCTCAGATGGTGCAGGGCAAATAACCCTAACTGATACCACACAGTATTTTACGTCAGGTACAAGGGGTGCTCCTTGGGTTTTACAGAGGCAAAACCATATGATTAATGGGTTGTTATTTGTGATGTCCGGTACCGGATTTGAAACATCCAGACGAATTATTAAACCAGAACAATTTTATTATAGCTATATTGATCCAAAATTTGACGAAAGAAGTGCTTTTAATAAAATCCGTATTAGAAGCTGGCAGCAGCGTAAAAATATAGATGATTTTGATGGTTCTCCTGTACCAACATACGATGTTCTAAAAAGTGAGGAACCAGAGGATGATACTAGGTTTTTAATTGAAAGTTCGTTTGTACAAGCATTAAATGAAGATATTATAAAAATATTTGGGACCCTAGATGAACTTAACAACGTCTTTGGGGATCCTGAGTTGTTGTTTAGCGATAATTATCCGGATTTGAGAATCCTGCGTGACCTCTATTTTAATCGTCTAACACGTAGGATAAAAGTCAAGGAATTTTTTGAATTTTTTAAGTGGTTTGATGATTCAATTGGGGTAATTTTGGAACGATTGATGCCTAAGAAAACTGATTTTCTGGGAGTTCAGTTTACTATTGAGTCCCACATGTTGGAACGAACAAAATTCCGTTATAATTATGCGGACAACTATATTCCGCCTCACTTCTGGGCGAACACCTGGCAATCCTGGGGTTTTGAGTTTGATAATATCGAATTCTATCCCGGCGATGGCGGCGGCGAGACCATAGACGTGTGGTTGTTGCCCATGGGTATGTGGCAGAAGGGGACGATATAAATGCCTCATACCTTACTTTTTGGTGAGCTAACCACCCCAATATCATCTACGGTAGCAACATATTCCGGGACAATGACTGCATTTCGTCAGGGCGTCTCTATTAGAACGATATCTCAGTTTTCTGCTCATGTTGGTGGAATGATGGGGGGTCCGGATAATTTTCGTACTGTTTTATCGGGATCGACCATCAGCGAGAATTTCTTTAATGATGCAGCTGCCGGAATAGGGTCAGAGTTATTGGGTACCAGGATAGGCTATCAGACCATCATAAATCATGAGATGGATGAATACAATTATGGTCAGTTGGTAAGAAATGAATTGCCAATATCTGGTGCTCGAAAAATGAATCCATTTAGAGAGCAAAGTATGCCGGTTACTGGATCACCTGATAATTATTTGTTCTTAACTCAACCTGAAAACACAGCGTCTCTTCCGTTGCGGTTACGATACAAGTCAATTGTAAGCCTAGGCCAGACCGATGGTGCTATCGAAGCATTTTCAATTCGTAAATTAGTTGATAATACGGCTCCTTTATCTATAGATAGGCGACCCCGTATACACGCAAATTTATCATCGATGGGTTCTGATGAGTCATTTCCGGGACCCAGTGTTCCGTCACCAGCTGGCCCGGCGCCCTGTCCCTGGTATCCGATAGTCCAAGAAATAAACTTTGCTGAGAAGTTGGATTATCCGGCAGGATCCATCATTCCATTTGATGATCGTACCAGCGGTTTAAGCGGATCAATGACCCTTCAAATACAATTTGGCCAAGTAACTGATGTTCCCAGATATGAGAGAGCCGGCCCATATACTCCGACTTTTTATAGAACATTTGTTACCTCTTCACCTGATCCCTTTTCTGATTCAACGCGCCGCGAAGGACAAGAGGGGGCACTTTTTTCATCTGTTGGTCGGGGTCTTGCTCCCGTGGATGCAACAATTCAATCTTATTTACATGATATGACATCTTCATACGAGAACCCCATGTTTGATAAACAGACTTACGGTAGTACTGCGGGTTCTGTTTTTGCCATATCACACTTGACTGGATGGAGAATGGGTACCGATTCAATTGCTTTTGGAGGTTGGAAAAAGTAATATGCCAGTTTCAGGTTCAACAGGATATAGATCCGGCTTTTTGAATAATCCTCCCAAGGTTCTTTTAAATAATCGGGATTGTGCGCATGGATCCTATCCCACAATATTACGAACTGGAGATCCGGATTTTTCCGGAAAATCTCCTTCGGTGTTTGATGATAATTTGACGGTTATATACGCAGCAGCGTCTGAAAGCAATCGGCGACTATATGGGGAAGGTTCAGGTCGTTATGATCCATTAGTTCAGTATCCACTCATGTTTCCAAAGGATTATCCACTAACTTCAACTGGAAGTAGTGCGAGCCCGAATATTTCATCAAGTATAATCCAGAGTGCTCCCGTATTGCAACAGACCACCGATGGTTTCATGAATTATTGGAGACCATGGGTGGATTTGTTGAATAATCAATCCGGTAGTGAAAAAATATCTCCCTTTAACGATTCTAGGCTCAATTTTGGTACTTCATCTTTTTATAGATTTGGAATCTATCCTCATATAATTCCTGGGTTTTATACCTCCCCTAGGGATAGTACACAGCTTGTGATCGACTTAAACCCCACTAATGAAACATCCATTTTTTGGTCAACTGGGACGACCCCTCACTCTACCCCTTACTCTAACCGTGATTTGGGATTGCAGGCGGGTATCAATCCTGGAATTGCTTATTTTAATTGGGGCAGAAAAACGTGGGAAATAATTGGAGATACCACTACCGGAAGCAATGTTGATTTTGGAAGTTATATTGATGCGACACGTACGGGATCATATCAAGCTTTTCCAAATGGGCATACCGGTATTGCTTTCGGCAACCCGGGATTTCGGGAGACCGCCGGCTCTTCAGGAAGTCCATCTAATGTTGCTGGATTTCCGTTAGCTTCCAAATTTGACGCAACCGGATCACAGTTATTGAGGATGTCTGATTACATCAATCAACCCTTTTTGGTGTACGGTATGCTTTTTGAATGGACAGGTAGCGTCAATACGTATCCATTATCACCGGATGGTGATGCCGGCGTTGAAGATTATATGCCTCAAACGTCAAATTTTTTCATTTTAAACCAGTTTGAGGCGCCGGTTAGTAGATCAGTAAGTACCGGTAATACGTTTTATCGGGATGGTAGTAGTGGAGACTACACAATTTATGAGAGTGGTCCTTTTGACGTTCGGAGAGAAAAGGATCTGGTTATGTTTTCATCGATTGTCAGGTCTGTTGATCGGTCTAGAACTGATCTGGCAAATTGGGAAAGGAGATCCTTAGTATTAGTGGGTGGAAATGGTACTGATGCTGAGGGAGGTATAACCGGTTCATTTGTTTTGCCAGGTCGTACCATGACTCCTGGAATCTATAAAGATGCCGTAGGTCCGATTGTTGTTGGGCGTTATGGTTCAGGAAAGAGTCTCTTTGTTGGCAGCCCAAACGGTGGAAGGGATATGTTCGGAGCAAATAGTGGTAGGAGCTATGTGGCATCAGTGGTGGGAGCTACACCCTCCGGATCAGAATTTTCTCCAGGTGCAGGAAATAATCAACAGTATGTCCAGCCCTATGCTAATATATCACGCCCTTCTCCATACGTACTTTTACCAACGGACCAGTTAGTTCTGGGGTTTGTAAATCAGCCAGGCGTTAATTCAAATTCTACGAATTATAATGCGTCGTGGTCTGAGCGTACTGCGGCAGCAACCCAACGTGTTGTCATGGCCCCAGGGCCGAGTAAACTTACACTGTTCGGATCCATGATCCAATTCGGGTGGGAACGCAATGTGACCACTAATCAACCATTGGTTTCCGATGCAATCCATGAGACCCTGCATGAACTAGTTGTGGATCAATTTCAGGTTGATCCCTTTTATACGTATACAGGTTCTTATATTGATGAGGTTTATGCTGGAAGCTTTTTCAAGGGATCCCCTAGGGGTGTTTATGGTCGTTGCACGGAAGGCACACAGGGAACAACTGGCTCTTTATTGAGGGGTGTCAAGCTATATAATGCCAATGAAAGATATTATGATTCTCTAATGCCAAAATTAAGTCATTACTTTAAGAACTCGGCTGTTAGTGGGACGGTTTTGTCACCCAAAAATGTTAAAAACATGGCTAAGTTAGCATATTATTTTTCTGGTGCCATGAGTATCTCTGATCCCGGTGAGCTTACAAATTTGAGAGCTGACGCATCCCTACCATTTCCATATGTGGGAAATCCTGAGCGTACAATAGTCGATAATGCATTTCTGGTTGTAAGCGCTTCTGCAAATGATGATCGTTTTGAGGCACTTAATGAATACGGGGATATTAAGCGCGCGTTATTTGGTGTGGGGTATAGTTATGAAAAGTTTACTGGTTTATATAAATCAAAAGATGCAGAAAACACAACCCAAACACTAAATGATATCAGGGCCAATGGAGCTCAAGGATTTCGCTATGGTGTTGCCAATACCAAAAAACTAATGTCAGAAGCAGTTTTTCGTTATGATCGATGTGGCCAGTTTCGAGATATGCTTGAGCAACGTCATGATACTAGGTTTTTTGATGATGATCCCCTGGGCGAGTGTTTAGTTCTAAAAGATGGTGGTGATGTATTGGGAAGTGCTCCCGTAAGCATTATTTTTGTGGATGAGTATTTTGACATCATATCCGCCGAACAAACGTATTCACAAAACTTGAGTCCCTTTTCAACATCTTCATTGCCTTATTTTGATGGTCATGCGGTGGATAGAACCGATGATCCCTATAAGACCCCCGACATAATTATTTCGGAAATTGACGAGGTCTAATAGCCATGCCTTATAATAAGGATAAGGAAAAGAAAAATATAACCAGCCGGCAAGTTCCTTCGAAGTTGGGCATGGAACAGCTTCGTGGAGATAGCTTTCTTTTTTTAAAAGATAGTGATAATAAACAATTAAAGAGAATAATATCTGTCGTAGATCTTCAGATTGGCCTTAAGGATCAAGCTTTTCCGGGCCGCGGATTGGTGCTACAACCGCACTCCCCGCCGGATGATGTGAGTAATAAACTGTACAATGAGAATGGCACTCTCATGTTTAACGGAGAACCTCTTGTCGGGAGATCTTTTTTCTCCAGTACCACGAAGGGTTCGATATTCACGACCGGTTCCACCGCATTTGTTGGAGGCCAGGCAACCCCGGGAATGCCCGATGCTCCAAGTGATGTAGGGCCAGATGTATTCTTCTTTGTTTCCGGAACGGCCGGCAGTAAGGATACAACCATCACAGGGTCTGCTGTATTCGGGGGCGACTTAGTAACATCGGGTAACGCATATTTTGCTATAGCTAATGATAACACATATTTTGGAACAGACACCAGCTTCTTTGTTTCAGGGGCAATTGACTCAAAGGATTCATCGGTTAAGGGTACGTCCGTTTTTGGTGGTGATCTTGTGGTAAGTGGTAGCATTTTACCTGGGGCGGATAATACAACTGATCTTGGAAGTGCCACCAATCGCTTTGCCAACGTGTATACAGGTGATCTCCATCTTAGAAACGATAAGGGGGATTGGACTATCGTGGAGGAACGGGATGCTCTTATTGCGGTGAATAACATAACGGGAAAGAAATATGAGATGATGCTTAAAGCAATTGATTGATAATAACGTGTGTGTAGATTAGGGTTATTTTTAAATTAAAATAGGTGATACTTAAAGATATGGCTGGGATTTTAGATAACAAAAAACGTGTGATGGATACTCTCATTACAGCACCTGGACGTTCGCAGGCCGCTAGCGGCCATATGCAATTTCGTTACGTAACTTTTACTGACCGACATGCATTTTATGACGGAGAGATATCTCCGACAGCATCTAATATTGCTGATGATGCTGGAGATCGGTTGTA
>Ga0209756_1004020_pt1 | contig 11622 bp, 14 predicted proteins | sample ETNvirenome_6_85_FD_184071 | JGI IMG/M metagenome (GOLD analysis project Ga0209756, IMG submission 184071) | Marine viral communities from the Pacific Ocean - ETNP_6_85 (SPAdes) (version 3) | ecosystem: Environmental > Aquatic > Marine > Oceanic | place: Pacific Ocean | collected 2013-06-19
TCAAGCAGAAACTCAGCAAGGTAAGAGCCGTCCTGACCGGTTACTCCTGTTATGATTGCTGTTTTCAACTAACTCCTCTAATGTTTGGGTACTTTCTTTTGAACCATTCGCAAGTTTTTCTAATCCCGTCTTCCACTCCGGTGTAGTCTTCTTGCTTCCAGCCAAGGTTAATAAACTTCTTATTTGAAGTCGGCTTTTTTATTTGTCCTTTAGGCTTTGTTCTATCATATACAATATTACCACTATAGTCAAGTTCTTTTTTAATTATATATATAATATCTTTTAAAAAATACTCTTGTGTATTTCCTATATTTATTGGATCTTCTTCTTTATAATTTTCTAAACAAAACAAAATTGCTTTTGCAATATCTCCTGAATAAGAAAACTCCCTATACACCTCTCCATCTCCCCACACTTCAAAATGAGGCTTATTGTTTATTTTTGCTTCCCAAATTTTTCTTATTAAAGCCGGAATAACATGACTGTTTTCTAAATCAAAGTTATCATTTTCACCATAAAGGTTGTTTGGAATGACTGATATATATTCTAAACCATGCTGCTTTCTGGCTGCTCTTAACTGCACATCAACCATTCTCTTAGCAAATGCATAACCAAAGTTTGAAGGGTGAGGTGGGCCAAGATGGAGCTGTTCTTCTGTTAAAGGATATGAAACGTAAGGCCGATCCGGATAAATACATGTTGACAAGCAGCAAACCAGCTTTGGTATACCAGCCCAAACACAAGCATCTATAACGTTGTTGTTTATGTTAGAGTTTTGTTGATAAAAATTAAATACATTTTCTGTATTTGTTTTTACGCCGCCAACGAAAGCGGCTAAATGTATTACTGTATCAATTTTTTTTTTACCAACTTTTTCGAAATATTGTTTGATTTGCTCAGGATTAGACAAATCAAACTCCTTCCTTGTTGGAAAGAGGGAGTTCGGTACTGTTTTTTTGAAAGCGACACCAAGTAAGCCGGTTCCTCCGGTTACTAAAATCGTCATTGAAGATCTCTAAGATCTATATAATCACCCGAATTAAGACTTTTTATTTTTGGCAATGACGATATTATTTTTTTTGCTGCTTTATCTGGTGTGTCCATGGTATCATAAATGTTTTGAAATTTTTCAACAGATGGTATAATTCTAGCATCTATTTTATTAATATATTCTTGCATATTGGTTTTTATTATTCCTGGTGCGACTGATGCGAAATGTACACTATGCTCTTCTTGAGCATATGTTGAGATCAATTGTTTAAAAGCTGCTTTTGAGGTACAATATAGAGACCAACCATAATATGTTTTTAGGGCAGCGCCAGAAGATATTCCAATTATTGTTTTAATATTTGTATTATTTTTTAATAACCAATCTATAATAATTTTGTTTGCTAAAACATTAATTTTAAAAATTTCATTGAAGGCTTCTATTGAAGTATTCTTTGTTTGTTCAAGAGTCCCCAAGGCTGCAGCATTTAAAATTGCTGTGTCTATCTTTTCTGCCCCTACCAGATTCTGCAGCGCAATGGGTATTTTTTGTAAATTAGAAAAATCACATATTTCTTGTTTAATTTCTAAATTTGTTTTACTTCTACTAATACCCAATACAGTATTATTGTTTTTACTATATTCTTTAGCTAACTCATATCCAAGACCTGAGCTGGTTCCGGTTATTAAAATTTTCATTTTATAAAGCCTTCTAAGAGTGAAGGATCAAAATTATCTCTATTTAAACCTGTAATAGTTTTACAAAATAAAGAAAAAATCCCCATTGGCACACCCAACCTCATAGCCTGGGTTGCATAGTTGTCTGTTATTCCTATCTTTCCAGTTACTAAGTAATATGGACTAACTGTTTTCTTAAACAATAAATCATAGTATGAATTTTTAAACTCATTAACCTGTAGCGCCTCTTCTAGCGGTAAGACTTCTTCTAATTTAACGTTACCTGCCCCCTTTCCCAGCCCTCCTATAGATGTATCACAGATGTCTACAAAAGGGCTTTCCAAGCATTTGTTGTAATTAACAAGCGCTTGTCCGGTGTGGTTATGCAGATGGAAGGATGTCTGCTTGCCAAACTGCTTCATCCTTTCAAAATGTTTTTCATATTTAGCAATATCTTTATTTAGATCTAGATGCCCATGTGTATCAGCAAACCCAATTAAATTCATGTTTGTTTTTAATACTTTTCCCAGCACAGAAGAAAGTTCTGTATCTGTATAATTGGTTGTATTAAAAATGTTAAATGCAATTTCTAAGCCTGTATGCTTTTTTAAATTAGTCGCAAAACCCAGCGCATCATCAATCATATCTTTTCTTGCTGTCATCCGAATCATACGAATTTCATCTTGAGAATCTGTAGGATAATCATTTAAATTTTTACTACAGTAATGATAATCAATCATTACACATACATTTTTTCGACCAGCACCATCGGTGATTTCTTTTACAGTATCATAGTTTAAATTAAAAAATTTATTTTTACTCTTAGACGTCTGCTTCCAGTATCCTAATTCCATGCAATCAACATCTAATTTTGACACCAAAGCATAATATTTTTTTGCAAATTTCATTGGCCAATCAAAATCACACGTGAAACCTCCATCTCGCAGCGTTACATCTACTATTCTCATAAGCCCCTCCTTACTATGTTGGCTAAATTTAGATCTTCTTCTGTATCTATTTCAATGCTTTCTGGTGTATTTAACGTATAATAATATGGCCTTTTGCCAATGCGGTTATTTAATTTCTTGAACATACTCTTTCGAAATATACTAAATGCTCCATTTGACATTGTAATTACAGGCAAGTCTTGCGTTCGTTGTACCACACTAGGGTCAAAATTTATTGGAGACATGTTCTGCCCTAGCCAGGAAAACTCCTGATGTTCCACTACTGAATGAACGCTATCATGAACATCATCTTTCTCTAAAATCTTTGCAGCTGCTAGTATAGTACTTGCTTCTAGAAAAGGCGACGTCACATGAGTAGTTACTATTATTTCATTTTCATCTTCTACATAATTGTCTAAAAAATTATCTATCATCATTAAAACCGGGCTTAGATTTAGATCGTTATATTCTTCATAATCAATAAATCTTTGCTCTCTAGGATATGCATGAACCCAAGTCATGTCGACACAGTCGCTGAGTACTCTGGGGCTGTCTGTGTCTATAAATATATCATGATCTTTTAATTCATAAACTAAGTGTTTCCATAATGGTATGTTACCTAGTAATCTGAAATTCTTTTTATGAACTCTTTCTGAGTTTTCTTTTATTATTATGAAAATTTTCATGTATCCATTTTGATGGTGTTCAATGTATTACTGCGTGTGTTGCGTATAACGGATGACTTATACTTTAGGTTGTATGTTTTATTTTTCATCTTACTCTCCGATAAATGTGCACACTATTTCTCTATCTCTGTTTGGATCTAATTCTACTACAAATATTTGTTTCCATTTTCCAAGTAATAAATTTCCGGATTCAATGGGAATAGTTTCAGATGAGTTAAAAAACATACTACGAATATGTGAATGTCCGTTTATTCTTTCATCAGCAGGCGCATCGGTCCGAAGCGAAATTATATCATGTAGATATTTTATGTTTTTCTGATCGCCCTCTGGTTCTTTCCATAGCGGCGCCATTTTATCTAAAAAGAACCTGACGTCTGCATGGTGTAGTAGCTCATCTTCTGTTAACCAAATAGAGCAAGTTGTGTGCTTAGAAAAGATATTGACTATACCTGATTTGTCCCACTTTTTTGTAAATGACTCAACTTTTGGTGTTATATTCGTAAATAATTTATCTGTGTTTAAGCTTATTGTTTTTTTCATGTTAAATCTCCTCTATTCTTTTTGTTTTATCGCAGATAAGAAGCTCATATGCTGGCTTATCCCCTACACGAAGTTTATTGTATTTACAATTCCAGGATTTTAACTGGCTTCTTGTAGTTTCGGTCCAATCAATACCGGTAACATTCCCTCGGGCTGTCCAGTATGTTATTTGATTCCCTTCGTCATATAGTTTATTTATTTTAGCTATATTTTCATAATTTGGTATTGCAGTTGAGTAATCTCTTCCTAAACAGAATTTTGTTAGCTCATCATTATAATAACAAATTGTATCATCTATGTCAACAAATATCCTCATCTATGCTCCTTTAAAATATTAAGTATTTTTTTGCTTGGCTGCAATCCCTCTACGGCAGAAATAGATAAATTTTTATTATCAGAAAGCATGCATAGCGACAAGTCGATGTATTTATTTTTGTGCAGCCAATGCAGAACCGACACTTCTTCTGCAGGGTTGTGGATCCTGTGGGTTTTGTGAATTAGCTCGCAAACACTATCTTTTACATACGAAGATAGTCGCACTTCACTTGTGATACTATATCCAAAAACTAAGATTTTAATTTTACCATTTTTTATTTCTTCTGCGTTTTTAATAATCGTTAAGAGCAAGCTTAACATTCCAGTTCTGATTTGTTTAGTTAGTTTCGGAGCTGTATTATTTGAAATTAGCGTTAAAAAATTATTTACTTTTGTTCTATATACATTATTAGTGCCATCTAATAAGTCTATTTTTGTATATTTATTTTTATCAAAATTAGCTACAAAATCAAGTATATTATCTTTTTTATATTCATCACTGTATACATTTAGCATATTTTTTTTACATAATTCTTTTTGAATAACATTTAAATATAAATGATTACATAGATATAATTTATCACAATAGGTTCCGTTATTCCGATCAGGAAGTGCCATGTTGTGCCTGACAGTATTTTTTGTGATAGAGTCTAGCAAATTTGTTAACCTAGCATTAACATATGGTTTGCTGCCTATAAATAATATGGTTTTTTTTTCACTCATTTTTAATCCTATTTTTAAATAAATTATAATTTCTTATATAGTTTTCTTCAGTATATTTTGAACTTGCAAAAACTAAAAGTGTAGTTTGCTCTGTTTTAAATTTTAAATCTAACCAAACCATTTCTTTTTGATAAAAATAGTCTCCTCTTTTAAGTGTAAAAACATTTTTTTCGTTCTTATCTTCTGATTTAATTAATACTTCACCATCTAGACAAACAAGAAAGTGCTCTTCATTAACATGCGCATGCTTGCCTCTTTCACAGTTTTCTTTTTTGCTTTTAACAACAAAAAATCTTTTAATTTCAAATGGAATTTCAAGTTTGTTACAGGCTAAAAGAAAACCTTCTAAATTTTCTTTAACAGAAATCTGCATAATTATTTACTCTATCAATAATAAATTTAATTTCTTTATCTTTTAATTTTTCATGAAAAGGTATACTAACTGTTGTTTTTTCTTCTTTTTCAGTTTTTTCTAAAATTTTATCATTGACTTTATACACTGAGTTTGTATGGCAAGCTGAATAATGTATACCGGTTTGAATACCTGATTCATTAAGATGGTTAATTAATATGTCTCTATTGTTAATATTAATCCTATATAAATGATTGCTTGTATTATTTAAATTAAAAGCAGAATTAAATTTATATTTAATTGTTTCTAATTTTTTATTCTTTTTTTCTAGTTTTTTTAAATTTTTATTAGCAATAAAACATTGAATAGAATTCATATACATTTTAAATCCAGGAAACTTAATTTTTCTTTCCCAGTTGTTTTTAGAATATGTCATTCCATTTAAACATGCTTCTTTTAGCCATGTTATTTTTTCTAAATCATTTGAAACAATTATACCACCATCACAAGATCCAATTGGTTTTGTTGGGTAGAAGCTAAATATCATTAAGTCATTATCATTTGCTTCCTTGATAAATTGATTTTTTTCAACTTTTTGGGCAGAATCTATTATTTTATAATCATCAAATTCATGAAGTATATATGAATCTCCTACCCAACCAACATCATCAACAAAATTAATTGAATTTCCGGAAGTTATTATTGCATTACAGACAACTGGTGGTATGATTGATGGAATACTGATTGTAGTATTGTTATTTAAAAGTGAAAGAAAAATTGCATTTGTTGCACTACTAAAACTACAAGCGTATTTAGCGCCAACAAAATTACAAAAATTATTTTCAAATTCTTCTACAACAGTATCATGCAAAAAGTGATTAAAATTTTTGGTGTTAATTTTATAATTTGGTATATTAAATAATTTGATCATATGTTATAAAGTGTTCTATTAATTTTTTGTTTCATATTTTTAAAAATGAATACAATTAAATTTTATCAGTTTATCTAAAAAAACTACTTCTTTTAGCATTGTTTTTTACTTAATAAAAATGTTTTTTTAAAATTATTATTTTTAAATGAATTAATATTTAAATTTATTTTAAAATTATTAAAAGTTATTATTTTTTTAAAATCATTAAAATTAATAAATGTATTAGTTGTTGTTAGGCCACCATATGTCTTGTATTCTTTTAAAAAAGAATTTTTTTCTGTTATATCTTGCCTATGAATAATGATAAAATTTTTAGCATTCAATAAAATTTTAGATAACACAACATACCAATTTGGTACTTCACTTAAAAAACTATTCATGATAATAATATCATAATTTTTTAAAAAATCAAAACTATTTTCATTAGCATCAAAATAAAAATAATTATTTTGTGGATTTTTTATTTTTGCAACTTTATCAATAACGTGTGGTAAGTCGGCGCCGGTATAATCATGATCACTCATTACTCTACCTAATTCCCCAGCACCACATCCTAAATCTAAAATGCTATATTTTTTACTTTCTATTTCAATTAACTTATTTAGACATTGTTTAAAACTTGAAAAGTGATCGCTGTCTTCAAGCTTGCCGAAATTTGAAGCAACCATTGCGTTCGTAATATTTTCTTTATTATACCAGGCTGTTTTCATACTCTAACTCGTTATTTAGTCTTCTCGTTAATGATAATAGGTTTTTTTGTATTGCTTCTGGATGGGGGAGCGTAAAAGGAGCAGTAAAGCACTCCCCTCTAAATTGTTGTTTGAACTCATGTACACCTAGATACTGTTTTTCAATTTGATATTTTTGCACCTCAGAGGCATTCATCCAAGGTAGGTATACTTGTTCAAAGTATCCATCGATGCATTTATCACGAGAGACTTTTGCTTTATAATATTCTATTTTATTCTTTACTTGTTTTGGAAAAACATAAGAGTAATGATACATTTCAACAGCTGTTTCTTTATAAAACACGTCACTATTGATATGCTTCTTTTGAATATCTTTAGGGTACTTTATTGTTGGCGGCCTATGTGTAAGCCAGGTACTCCCAGGTGTAACTTTGAATATTCTTAAAAAATTGTCTGTATTTAGTTCAAAGCCAGTTAGGTAGTTATTAAACCCTCCATAAAAACTTTTACTTCTCACGCCAACACTAGTTGGGTTGTTTTCTTTAAGGAAGTTTATTGTTTTTTCTATATCATTTTTTTTATAAACTTCATCGCTATCTAAATTCCAGACATAGTCTATATCTGAATTTAGATATTGCATGTATGCGTTACATTGTTCATCCTTTTCTGAAAACTGTCCATGGGCAATTCTTATTTTATTTTCCGGATCTTCAAAATTATCGATAATTTCATTTGTTTTGTCAGTTGATGTTTTGCGTCCTTTATTCTGCCAAAAATCAACCGGCCCTTCTGATATCAAAATTTGACTAGCATAAGGGTATACTTGTTCTAGACACTCTTGCAGAACATAGTCCCCTTCAAAAACAATCATTCCAAAAGCAATTTTTAACATCCTACAAATCCTTTCAGGCACTGGAAATATTCATCTGCAATGTTTTGTACAAACTTATTTGGCGCCACTTTAAAACCGTGTCTAGGGGCTAGTTCGTATGAACTGCCAACTATTTTAAAATTTGAAAAGTGACAATAAACTAATTCTTGTTCCATGTTGTTCCAAATTATTTTTTCTTTGTTATATTGATGAAAATTAAAATTCCATGGGGCCAAGTGGCCAATCGATTTATCTAAAACACTCACGCCTTTAAATAATTTTGAAAAAAGCTCTAAATACTTTTGATCGCCACAGGAGCTGTGTGTTTTATAAAATTGATGGTCTGTTGTTAAGAGACAGTTTTTCCACCATGTGCAGCATTTGTATCCTTCAAAATTGTTTTTAAAATAAACTATACCAACATTGTACCTGCCGTTAGCGGGATTATACGGACATCGGTGTTCTACTATCCCAATATTAATTCCACCATTGTCAAGTTTGTCGTAAAGTGTGTTTAAATTTTTATAGAAATAAATATCTGCATCAATATATAAAATATCTTTTAAATTTAAATTTTCTAAACACCACCAAGAAAAATAAGCTGATAAAGACCAAATAAATTGTAGTTTTTTTGCTTTATTTTGATCTCCACCACTATTAATTAATGCTTCTCGGGATGGTGGATTGTTTTCGGACGCACGTAGTGTTTTATCTTTTTCTTTTAGTTCTTTAATATTATAGCAAATAATATTTTTATTATTAATTTTATTTGCTATAATATCATCTAAGCACAAAAGATGGATTTTAAAGTCTTCTCCAACTTTTGTCAAAGAAGATTCTAGGGCGCTCACTCTATCATAGAAATTACTATCTGCTACAGTACAAAAGTTTTTCATTTTATAAATTTATGTAAATTATTTTTATTATTATATTTAAAATTAAAATTTGTTTCTAATAGCTTATTGAAGTTTATTGAGTATCTTATATCTTGGCCAAGCCTATTTGGTACAAAACTAATATTCTTTTGGTAATCTACAATATCAAACCAGCTTGAAACTATTTTTACAACTTCTAAATTAGTTAAATGGTTATTGGCGCCGATGTTAAATGTAGAATTTTTATAATCATTAACTATTAAATGGTATATTGCTTCAACATTATCTTTGACATTAATCCAGTCCCTTATATAGCTTCCATCACCATGTAGTGGGATTTTTTTATTTTCTTTCAAACTTGAAATAATCTTTGGTATTAATTTTTCATTATATTGTCTTAACCCATAGTTATTTGAACTTCTAGTGATTAAGTAATCAATACCAAATGTTTTATTGTATGATAAAACGAACATTTCTGCGGCTGCTTTTGAAGCAGAGTAAGGGTTCCCGGGGTTTAAAACGCTGTCTTCTTTAAAGCTTTCATCTCTAATGTCTCCATAGACCTCGTCTGTGCTTATCTGTACAAATAGTGGCCTTTCATAGACTTTTCCTCTTATTAACTCAAGTAAATTAAAGACTCCCTTTGAGTTAGATTTAAAAAATTCTTTTGGAGACTCAATTGAATTATCAACGTGAGATTCTGCTGCAAAATTGACTACCACGTCACAAGGTGGGAGGTGAGTTATGTTTGAGATATCTTCAACAATTAATTTATAATTTTTATCATTATCCCATGGCAATTCATCGAAAGCAGCATAGGTCATTTTGTCAATATCAATGACCTGGTGTCCGTTTTCTAGCAAAAGCTCAACAAAATGGCTGCCTATAAATCCACGGCCACCAGTTACAACAAATTTCATTACATTTCCTCTAATAATTTTGCTTGATATTTTCTAAAAATCTTAAACTCTTCTTCTTGTTTCCAAGAATCATTGTCAGGATTTGTAGAGATTCCTTGCGGATTAAAATAATAAACTCCTAAAATGCTCGGAGTTTTAACAAATTTTTCTCCTTCAAAAGTACAACGAAGCCAAAACTCCCAGTCACCGGCAGAACGATAAGAGTCATTAAAATTACCGTGTTTCTCATGTAAGCTTCTGCGCCACATTGGATTATTGTGCGGTAAGTTCCCTCTTAGCATTGCTTCTTTTGAAAACTGTTCAAAATTATAGCGTTGGGCCTTATCTTTTATGTCTTCCCACATAACATTTGCCTCTTGAACTACATAAGAATCATTATAAACTAATGATGCATCCGAATTCAATAAAAGCATTTTTGCTTGAATCTCTAAAGCATTTGGTGCTCGTCTGTCATCACAGTTCATATTGGTAATAAAATCTCCAGAAGATAATTCTATTGCTTTATTCCAAACCCCGTAAACTCCAGGATCTTCATCAAGTCTTTGATAGGTGATGTTGTCTGGGTGTCTTTCTACAAACGCTTGGATTATTTCATGCTCCTTGTCCCCTTCCGGATTAACGTTTATGATCACCCACTCACAGTTGGTACTGAAGATGGTCTGTCTAGTCACATCTTCCATTAGTTGCTCGATATGATCTGCAGCGTTGAAGACAGAGGTTATAAGTGAGATCTTCGGAAGTGCACTAATGTCGATCTTTTCAAGTTCTTGTGTGACCTCATCGGTTAGACTGAAATGACTCATGAAGTGGTCAAACACCTCTTCTTCGTTTGGCCATTCTTTCTCAAGCCATTCTTCTAACTGGGTTGCTTTCTTTTGCATTGCGCCATGATTGTCCATCATCGAGCGCATCTTCATCTTGAAGGAGCCTTCCTTTGGGAAGCACCACATTGAATCAGCAATAATAATCTTGTCCCACACAACCTCTTTCTGGACGTGTCGAATCTCATAATCTACTTTGAGTGGGATGAACTTGTCCTTCCCTTTCACGGGCATCGTCAAGAAGTCAGTGTGCCCTGACCATGCCGGTGCGATGATAGGAAGGCCTGCTTGTGCTGCCTCGAAAAGAGGAAGCCCAAAACCTTCGCCGTGAGTTGTTGTAATAAAGGCGTGGATGTCTTTATGGCGATAAAGTCGTGCCATCTCTTCTTCAGTTACATATCCATGGAGAAGGTATACTTTACACTTCTTATCTTTGTAGTCTTCGTGATTTAGAAGCTGTTCAAGCCTCTCGACGCAATGGATGCGATCTATTTCGCAGTTCTTTGCAAGGTTTGTCTTAAGAATCAGCCCAACATTCTCACGATCGAAGTTTTCTTCAATAAACCACTTGACTAGGTTCTCAAGATTTTTGCGTGGCCCCCACTGGGCGACAGTAAGAAAGTTAAAATCTGTTTCAAGAGAGATTTGGTTCTCGATCGATTCTGGATTGTCTTTAAAGTCCCAGTCTTTTCTTGGGTAAGGGATGACCTCAATAGGTGTTTCGTTTTTATAGGCCTTGGTGATCTCTCCGGTTTGACTATTTTGTACGTCGTATGTCGTCTCGTCAAAAGCATATCGAGCAAACTGAGATGGGACAATGATCTTATCCATCATGTTTGCCTTCTCAACCCACTCTCCGGCGACCTTCGTGGTTTCGATGCCTGCGGTTACGCCAATATTGATCGGAGCCATACGCTCCCACTCAAGAGGTATTGTGACCTGAATCGAGACGTCCGGTTGGGGCATTTGTTTTTGATGCATTAACATAGCTGTCTTTTGGATGAGCGAATCAAGCCAAGTTCGTTCTTCATCGTCTTCAAAAATCCAGTTTGTTGCGCCCCAACTTGTTGAGAGGAGATAAATGTCTAACTCTTCGGACCTCGACCGAAGCGAGCGGAGGACCAAGCGTGTGTGTTCTCCATACCCTGATTGTGATAGGACTGGGCCTCTAACTAATACCTTCTTCATGCTACCTCCTCAAATGTCCAAGTTGAATAATTTTTTCTGTTTTCCCAAGATCCATATCGATTATGAATGTCTTCTAACAGTGCCGGCCACTTTTCACAG
>Ga0209756_1004030_pt1 | contig 11595 bp, 8 predicted proteins | sample ETNvirenome_6_85_FD_184071 | JGI IMG/M metagenome (GOLD analysis project Ga0209756, IMG submission 184071) | Marine viral communities from the Pacific Ocean - ETNP_6_85 (SPAdes) (version 3) | ecosystem: Environmental > Aquatic > Marine > Oceanic | place: Pacific Ocean | collected 2013-06-19
TGTTCGCTTTTTCAGTGCCTAAAGAAAAATAAATTTAAGCTTTTAGACCAAAGCTATGCAATTAGGGCGCTCTTCTGAGCACCTTTCTTGTATTTGGAGAGAAAGTCTCGACCATTCTCCATACTTATACTGTGAGAGTTCCTGGAGAGGCCCGTGACAACATTCGCGAATACAGCTAACCCAACACCATTCGGCGTGTTTGATGAGGACACAGAGTTCCAATCAGACGCTGACAAGATGGTGACGTTTGTTAAGCGCAAGCTTGGAGATGACATTCTTTCTGTTGAGCTTACCAAAAAACAGATCTTTGCTTGCTTCGAAGAGTCTTTCTTCACGTACGGGCAAATTGTTAACGAGTATCAAGCAAGATCACAGCTTTCCACTTTTCTAGGCACATCAACCGGCAGCATGTCAGGATCTGAACAAAAGTTTCCTCACGAGACTTTGCAGTTCTTGGATAGAATGGCTGAACCTTATGCATTCGAAGCAGGCATAGGAGGAAGCTATGATACAGTGTCAGGATCAATTGAACTAATTAAAGGACAACAAGATTACGATATCTACCAGAACCTTAAGGACGAGGCTGGGGATTTTATATATTCTTCTTCCCTGAACCCTTATAGAACAAAAATGAAAATTCAGGAAGTTTTCCACTTTAATCCCCAGGCCGCGTACAGGTTTTTTGACACCACGTCAGCGATAAACTACCTTAACAATGAATTTTCTTTCGAGTCTTTTACTCCTGAGACGATCTTTTATGTATTACCTGTTTTTGAAGATATCTTGAGAGCAGGCCAGATGGATATTTCGCACAGAGTAAGAAGGTCCAACTACTCATACAAAGTCATAGGAACAAAAATAAGAATATATCCTATGCCGACCGGGGACCAGACAAATAAAAACCTGTGGTTAAGGATTGCATTTGCACCAGATCCACTTAATCCTAGCTTTAGAGATGACACCATTAGAGGCGTGTCTAATTTGTCAAATATTCCATTCGGTGACTTGACATATTCAAAAGTTAATTCCATTGGAAAGCAGTGGTCTAGACAATATACCCTTTCACTGTGCATGGAACTTCTCGGCCTAGTAAGGTCAAAATTTAAGTCAATTCCAATACCAAACGCAGACATCCAGCTCGATGGAGATAATCTCATCTCGCAGGGAAGAGAAGATAAAAAAGAACTTGTAGTTAAGCTTAGAGAAATGCTTGATTCCATGACCTATGACAAGATAGTTGAAATAAACGCTATAAAAGCCGAAAATATTCAAAAGCAACTTAGGACTGTTCCTGTTCCTAACGGTAAAGCCATTACGATGGGCTAGGAGAAGTAGTTGGGACGCTTATTCATAGGGCCAAGAGAGATAGATTTTGTAAATGATCTCACTAAGGAGCTTATTAAAGATGTAGTAGGCCAAAAGATCTATTACTATTCAATATCTCAGGCAAAAACTAAGATTAATGACCTCTATGACGAGGCTCCTGAGAAAATATTTGAAACTCCTCTAGAGATTGATTGTCTTGTCAACTACTTGGAACCGACGTTTAAGACGAACATATACGGACCTGAGAAAACACAGAATCTTGAAGCTTACATTCAAAAAAGAGATTTGATTGACAAGACGATTGAAATAGAAGTGGGTGACTTCTTCACTTATGGTACAGTTATTTTTGAAATACTATCTGTTACGACTACTAAGGAAATATTTGGCCAAATTGAGCACAGCGACGGAATTAAGATACTTGGCAAGCAATCCCGTAAGCAGGTATTCTTTACTAAAGTTCTTGGTCCGACTAACGAGCAGTACACCGATCCAGATGCAGTACAGAAAACTTTTGTCCAACAGAGGGGATTTCCAGAGAATCAAGAGGGCCCTACAGGTGATATTCGCTCTCTCCAAGAAAAAGGTGTGCTCACTAAGCCGATATCAGGGCCGCAGCAAGTTTCTCCTCGAGGTGATCCTGAGGGCGCCGGTTCCGCTTTTTATGATGAAGAGTAAATAGATGTCAACAAGAGATTCAATCAAAAATCCCAACTTAAATCCTGCTTCTGTGCAGGATAGAATAAAGTCTGGGCTCGAAGGTCAGAATATACCTGATGATTTTTATCTTCCTTCCTGCGGGCTTGAAGATATAGATCGTGCTTTATTTGATCTCTTTGACAAAGAACTAGAATTTTCAGTAGAGCAGAAGGGTGCTTCAAGAAAAGTTCCTGTAATTTTTGCAACCGGGGAACGCTTCGCACTTATAAAGCGCAACGAACCCCTTCGAGATGAAAATGAAGCACTAATACTTCCCTTGATATCAATTCGAAGAACTTCTATTGACCAATCTGCAGGATCCGAGAGACTCGCTGACACTGGTGATCTAGTAATTAAAAGAAGGCTTAGCTCAAGAGATCCCATATACCAGAACCTTATCAACCCGCAGAATCTTCTTCATCAACATAATGTAACCTCTGAAAATAATAATGCTAATGCCGCAGACCCGCGGTCTGCAAAACCAGGACGCGTCACTTCGCGCAGGCTTCCAGTAAAAACTCATTCTGGAGGTCCAGTCCTTTCTAACAACCTGGATTCTCACCATATATACGAAATCATTACGATACCTTTTCCGCATTTCATAACAGTTACTTATGAGATTACGTTTTGGACGTCTTACACTATGCACATGAACCGAATGATAGAGAAGTTTGTCAGTGCGTATACTGGAAATAGAAATCAATTTAAGATTGAGTCTGATAAAGGCTATTGGTTCGTAGCATATCCCAATAACTCCGTGACAAACCAAGATAATTTTGACGACATGACAGCTGAGGAAAGAATTGTAAGGTACACTTTCAATATGGAGGTTCCAGCGTACCTTGTAGCGCCAGAAGGTGAAGGTAATATGAGGCCATTCAGAAAATTTGTATCTGCTCCTGATATTTCATTTGAAGTCTTCACAGCAAATGCTCCGATAGTTCATCATCCTCCTGGATTACCCGATCCCACTGGTGATATAGATAAATTTATCCTAAATGATGTAAACGAAATTAATGCCGCCGGCGACATCATTGAAAGCGAAAGAATGCGCTACTTAAAAGCAGCAAACAGGATTGTCAATCCCTTTACGGGTGATAGCAAAGTCGAGTATTTAAAAGTTCTTACGAAAAATCAGCGACAGGGTGAGACAGTTATAAGCGCACGAATCGTTACTAAGGTTGAAGACCTTTAAGATATTTGGGTTCACCACAAATATATAGTATTGTACCCCCGAGCCAGTAGGAGACTGTCCATATGGCTGAGCAGACATTCCGATCTCCAGGTTTCTTTGAGCAAGAGATCGATTTAACACAGCGAGTTCAAGGCCCAATCGGGACACCTGCAGGCGTTATTGGCACTGCCGCTAGCGGCCCTGCCTTTGTTCCGATAACTGTAGGGTCCTTTGCAGATTTTACCACTAAGTTTGGAAATCTTGATTCCAAGCGCTTTGGCCCATACGCAGTAAACGAGTTCCTGAAAAACAGGGATGCCGTAACCTATATTCGAGTTCTGGGCGCAGGATCAAACGACACTGTGGAAGATATCAATATCACTCAAAACCAAGGCACGGTAAAAAATGCAGGTTTTAAGATAACCCCCATTACAACTGATCCGTTGCAGTCTTTATCGACTGTTCACATAATTGGCGCTCAACACTATGTGTCTTCATCTGAACAGTATGGGTTTCCTATCTTTACACACAATGATTCTTTTGGAACGACGGGATATGTGAACCTGGTAAGAGGCGTTATCTTTACAACTACCGATTCACAAGTCGGCGTTTTGAGCGGCACCTTCTTTGGTTCTAGCCTGGGCGCAAAACTCTCAGAGGAAGGTGGAGACAATTTAGCTGCACTAGGTACTTCTGGAGACATGAAAGATAAGTTTAAGCTTTTCATATCTTCGTCGGACACGGCATTTGCAACGACTGATGGACAAGCAGGCGTTAAGATACTAACAGCATCTTTGAATCCCAGAGACAAAGATTATATTAGAAACATCTTAAATACAGATCCAGAGCAGTTTGCAACTCAAAAGCACTTGCTTTATGCAGCATTCGATGTTGAAACAGAGCTAGCTGCTCCATCTGGCGGACCGGTATCAGGTACAAATGGACCAGCCGTCGCAATGATGTCAGGATCAGCGGTTATCTCAAGCAACAATGAGGCTGGTGAAAACTTTCTTACTGCCTTTGGGCGTTTTGATACTCGATACAACACACCACGAACAACCCAGTTTATTTCCCAGCCGTTCGGAAAGGTTGAGCACGGGCTTTTCCATTTTGAGCTATTGGATGACGGAACATATGGCACAGGAAGGTTCAAAGTTTCCATTGTCAATGTCCGCGGATCTTTGGACGAAAATAACCCATACGGAACTTTCGCAGTCCAGATCAGAGAGTATGACGATACCGATAAGTCACCCAAGGTTTTAGAGGAATATCCGCAATGCGATCTAAATCCAAATTCTGAAAACTTTGTTGGAAGAAAAATTGGTGATAAAAAAGCCTTCTTTAACTTCGACTCCGAGCGCGAAGAAGAAAGAGGATTGCAGGTATCTGGAAAATACGCTAACATGTCGAATATCGTTCGAGTTGTCCTCGGTGATGCTGTTCAGAACAATGAGGTTCCTCGAGAAGCACTCCCGTTTGGATTTAAGGGCCTTCCGGTACTTAAGACTAACGACAACCTTGACGATTTCTCGGATCTTTCGATGGGCACAGGACGCCTCGCCGTGCACGGCAACGATTTATTGGTTGATTCTCCAGTAACCGCATCAATCTTGCCACCAGTTCCCTACACCTTCAAGGTAACAAACGGAGCAGTTTCAGACGGATCCGCTGTTTTTGTCGGCCTGCCGGGATCTGAAGAATCTGTTGACAGAAGAATATACTGGGGTGCAAAAACTACCCTTCTCGCACCTGATAAATCAATACAAGACGCAGGCCTCACTAATGCTATCAATAACGCAGCGCTTAAGTCTAACGCGGGATCCACTGTAAATCAGGGCCTAGTCGACCAGGCTAAGTTCTTGGGAATCCTCCAGATGGATGTTCTCGTCACAGGTACGCAGTACATTCCAGCAAAAGTCAATGATAGAAAAGCTTTCAACAATAATAAGTTTACTCTTTCAAGAGTTGCTCTATCGAGACAGGCCGGTCTTTCAGATACAGGCGTTTTCCTCGATACTGAAATCACTGGAACTATAGATTCCAACATGCTGGAAGCAGCTTACATTAGAGATGCCTTGGTTGACCCAAGTCAATACACAGTGTCAGATGGCACACGCCTTAATAGAATTACCTTTGCAACGCTCTTGAATCAGACATCATCAATAACTTTTAATAAGTTTACTGATTATGCTAAGTTTACGAATGTTTTCTACGGCGGTTTCGATGGTGTCAATATTCTTGATAAGAATGCTGCTAGACTTAACGACAAAGGATCTTCACTGGAAACAGGTGGCGGAGCAAATTCTTCCTTTGCATCTCCAGGCATGGCTTCTAACATGGCAGGCGCCGGCAAGGATAACAATGCTATTAGGTCTTATAGGGCAGCCATTGACACAATGACGGATAAGTTTGCTTCAAATGTAAACGTTCTTGCCATTCCTGGCATTAGAGAATCATTCGTTACTGACCACGCTATTGACCGAGTTAAAGACTTTGGACAAGCACTTTATCTGATGGATATAGCGCAGCTTGACAGTGACAATGCAAGATTATTTGATGATTCTACTGGTCGTCCTAGCGTTGATAAGACCATCGCGGACTTCGAGGGCAGAACATTAGATTCCAGTACTGCTGCAGTTTATTTCCCGAACGTTGTGATCAAAGATGATAGGACAGGTGCTAATGTTGAAGTACCGTCTTCTGTCGCTGCTCTAGCAGCCTTAGGATTCAACGATAGAGTCTCCTTCCCCTGGTTTGCTCCAGCAGGATTCAATAGAGGCTCGCTCGATTTCGTCGAAAACGTAGGCGTACGCCTTTCAGCAGCAGATCGAGATGCTCTTTATGATGCACGCATTAACCCAATAGCAACATTCCCACAACAGGGATTCGTGATCTTTGGACAAAAAACTCTGCAACTAGCAAAATCTGCTCTTGATCGAGTTAACGTGAGAAGAATGCTTCTGGAGATTAAGCGAATAGTAGGACAGGTCGCAAACAGCTACTTGTTCGAACAAAATACACCCGCGCTTAGGGCTAAATTTGTTTCACAAGTTTCGCCTCTACTTGCAGTGGTCCAAGCGCAAAGTGGCATTGAACAGTTCAAGGTTGTAATGGATGAATCTAACAATACCCCTGAAGACATTGAATCAAATAAATTAAATGGAAGAATCGTTATCGTTCCCACGCGAAGCATCGAATTTATATCGATTGACTTTATCATAACAAATGAAGGCGTGAGCTTCACAGGATAGATAGATAATGATGATGATATGGAGACTTAAGTAATGGCCGAACGCACTTTTAAAAGTCCGGGCGTAAGAGCTTTTGAGATCGACAGATCGGGTCCGACGCCTACAGGCCCGTCCGGTGTGCCAGCAGGAGTTATAGGAACAGCACAAGAAGGCTCCGCCTTTGTGCCTGTTACCGTTTCTAATTTCTCTGAGTTTGAGTCAAAATTTGGCTTTTTGCGCGGAGATCAGTTTGGTCCCATAGCGGCTCAAGAATGGTTGAGAAATTCTGGAGCGCTGACGTATGTCAGAGTTTTAGGCGCAGGTAACGCTAAAAGAAGATCAACTTCTGATGGCACAGTTACAAATGCAGGTTTTGTCGTAGGCGCAGAGCTCCCCTTGGGATCCGGTTTGATCGGCGCTAACTCAAGCGCTAACGAAAACGGCGCCTTGGGAAGAACGTACTTCTTGGGCTGCTACATGTCAGAATCTGCAGGATCAACCGTATTCTCAGATGCTGGCATTCAAGTTTCAGGTGAAAACTTGGCGGCACCTATACTTCGAGGTGTCGTTATGGCGCCATCTGGAGTCATCCTTAGGGTTTCCTGCTCAAATGCTCCCGGGGGCATTACCAATGTTCCGGCTGCAACTGATATATCTTCAGCAACAATCGGAGCCATAACTGGAACGATTAACTTTGTCAATGGATCACCTAAGTTTACCATGCTTTTGGTAGGACACAAAGGATCTAACTATCCTCGTGTTCTAACAGCTTCCTTCAATCCAAGTGACAAGGATTACTTTGCAAATACTTTCAATAGAGATTCACAAAAAATAGAAGACCACGGTCACGTTCTTTATACACATTACGATGTATATCCAGAATTGGCGGTTGTAACAGGATCGGGCATCACCGCTTCGGGTTCCAATATGGTCGACGGCGCCCCATCTCCTGCAGCACCTTATACGGGTTCCTCTGATGCAGTATTCATCACTACGGGTACGCAAGCTAGAAACAGCGGTGGCACAGCTTCACCCAACTACGAAGGATTCAGCGAAAGGTATAGGCACGCAAGAACGCCTTTCATGATATCACAAAAGTTTGGTGGAACAGCAAAAGATCTCTTCAGAGTTCACATGCTAAGCGATGGTGTTTCAAAGGGCAAATCTTCAGACTCCGTGGGATCAAATACGAAATACAAGGTCTCGATTGAAAACATAGGAAAATCATCTGATCCCCTTGATACGTTCGGAACTTTCGATCTTGTAGTTAGAGACTTTTATGACAATGATGAAAATACATTTGTCTACGAAGCTCATAGGGGCCTCAATCTAGATCCTACATCTACAAATTACATCGCTAGAAGAATCGGTGATGTTAATACATTTTACGATTTCGACCAAGCTGCAGGTTCACAAAAACTGGTCATCGACGGGAAGTATCCCAATGTTTCCGCTAGAATCAGAGTGGAGATGACAGTTGACGTGGATAACGCTGACATAGATAACGCAGCCCTACCACTCGGATTCAGAGGTCTTGATCACCTCGTGACGTCAGGATCAGAAGGTTTAGCAGCTATAGCAGATACTGTTTCCGCCGGCGCCGCCGAGGGCGTGCAAAGAAATCCGAACGTTGTTCTCAAATCAGTCGTTCAACCTCCGGTTCCCTTGCGAGAAAGCATTGCTATGGGCCTCTCACCCAAGCAGGTTCCCAATAAGTCGCTTTACTGGGGCGTTCAGCTAGGAAGAAAAACTCTTCTGAATGAACCTAACAAGAGCAGCGTCGTTGATGGCACTGTACCAGGTTTCACAAAGTTCTTCCCAGATTATGCAGTTTCCAACTTAAACGCTATCACAGGATCTAATGCAGGTCAATCTGATGAGAACGGATTCAAGCTAGATTGCGACACATTCAATAACAATGTGTTTACTTTGGAAAATGTTAAGGTTGGAACAGGGTCTAACGGTCTTGCGATCACAACTGACGCCGCGCTGGTCAACAGCTGGTCTTATGTTAGAGATGGCAATATATCCACAAATGCTGCTGCAAAGACACGCAGATTTAGTGTTAACGACACATCTAGCCCATCTGTAAGAAGGCTTTCTAAGTTCACAACAGTCTTCCAGCAGGGTTTTGATGGTGTAGATGTCTTCAATGCAGATTCTGCAGTGCTCAACAATAAATCAGCCAAAGGCGAAATGGATGACTCCAATCGAGGCGGAGTGAATGGTTCTACTGTTGCCGCTTACAAGAAAGCCATCACAGTGATGGGTGAAAAGGCAGATGTAGATATTCAGCTTCTGACAATCCCGGGTATAAGACAAGCTACCATAACAAACGATGCCATCTCAACAGTAGAAAACAGATTTGACGCACTCTACTTGATGGACATTGAGGAACGAGATACTGTAAACACTGTTGTAACGTCATCAGTCCAAAGCATAAGCGTTTCAAATACCGTGTCATCATTCAGCGATAGAGCACTTGATAGTTCTTTCGCTTCAGCCTATTTCCCAGATGTTAATATGAGCGTCCAGGTGAAAACTCTGAACACAGCTACAAAGACTGTCACCGCGAATGATGCAACAGTCCGGGTTCCGCCTTCAGTTGCCGTACTTGGAGCTTTCTCCTTCAACGATGCTGTAGCGTTCCCGTGGTTTGCTCCTGCTGGATTTGCTCGAGGATCCATGAATGCACAATCAGTTTCAGTGAGATTGAATGAGGATAACCTTGATGATCTCTACGACAAGGACGTCAATCCTATTGTAACCTTCCCGAATAGCGCAGGTCCAATCGTCTTCGGCCAGAAGACACTCCAAGCGGCGGCCTCTGCGCTAGACAGAGTCAATGTACGTAGGTTGTTGATCGATGTTCGTCGTTCAGTCAAGCAAGTTGCTCAGCAGCTCATCTTTGAGCCCAACAGAGAAGCAACCCTGCAAAGATTTACAGCGCTGGTAACTCCGATCATGAAGAGAGTTCAGCAGAATCAGGGCATTGATCGCTTTAAGGTGATTATCGATTCTAGTACGACAACTCAGGCAGATATTGAAAATAATACGGTCAGGGGCAAGATTTTCTTGCAGCCCACAAGAACTGCAGAGTTCATTTCCCTAGACTTCGTGGTAACAAATTCAGGAGTGAGCGGACTTTAGAGGTAATTTTTCTCAGACGAGCATATTTATATCGTGACACTTTAGGAGAATGTGATGGCTGAGACCCTTTCCGTTGCTGAGATGCTACCAAATAAGTTTGAACCGAAACGCCAGTTTAGGTGGGTATTTGCTATCGAAGGTATCGATGCATTCTTAATGAAGACTGCAGCTCGTCCCACTATCTCGTCGGAGACGGTGACCCTTCCTTTCATTAATCATACGCGTTACCTCGCCGGCCGCACAACCTTTGGCGACATGTCAGTAACACTCTACGATCCTATTGCACCTTCTGGTGCTCAGCAGGTCATGGAGTGGGTGCGTACTCACTTTGAGTCAGTCTCGGGACGCGCTGGTTATGCTGACTTTTATAAGCGTGACTGCCAGATCAAGATGCTAGATCCGATCGGAACGGTTGTTGAGCTCTGGGATGTGAAGGGTGCTTTCCTGACAAATGCATCCTATGGCGAGTTAAACTATGATTCCAATGACGCTTCTGAGATTTCACTCACTATGCGCTTTGATAACTGCGTTCTCCAGTACTAAAAGCTGATATTTAAAATCCCAACAGTTTAACAGGCAGCGAGCCTGTAATACAATCATGTAGTAATAAGGAGATAGCATGTCTAGAAATGATGTATTCCATGCTGCTGGAGATCACGACCCTCGTCTCAAGGAAACACACGTCCAGGCCCAGCAAGATCTGGGTTTTGATATTCCAGTTGAGACAGTTCCTCTACCCTCTCTAGGAAAAGCATACCCAGAAGATCATCCGCTTCATATGAAGCAGTTTGTTGAAATTCGTGCCATGACAGCACGAGAAGAAGATATCTTGACCTCAAGAGCGCTTATTAAGCAAGGCACTCTTATCACTAATCTCATCAAGTCTTGCCTCATTGATAAGACGATCGACCCCAGAACTCTTCTCTCAGGAGATCGAAATGCGCTATTGGTCGCGATTCGTGTAACTGGGTACGGATCTGACTACAATGTAAATGTCAATTGCCCACTGTGCGACACCGCGGCCGTTCACACTTGTTCTCTGTCTGAGCTTCCGATCGACCAGCTTAAACAAGAGCCTGTTCAGGAAGGATTGAACGAATTTGAGGTTGTTCTCCCGGTGTCAGGTAAGCGCGCTACTGTAAGTTTCCCAACAGGGGCAGATGAAGAAGAAGCATCTCAAATAGCAGAGAGAAGGAAGAAGCAAGGTCTCTTAACTGAAAATCTTGTGACTGAAAGGCTCTTTAGATCTATCGTGTCGATCGAGGGCAACTCTGACAAATCCTTCATCAATAAGTTTGTTAGAAATATGCCCGCTAGAGATTCTTTGACTATTAGAAAGTTTCTAGATAATGAAGAACCTAGCGTGTCGATGAAGACTCATTTTATCTGCGATCTTTGCAATCATGATAAGGAGATGCCCCTTCCCATGGGGGCAACGTTTTTTTGGCCTTCAACCCTCTGATAGAGAGAATTTTCTAGAGTCTACATTCCTGCTTATGTACTACGGTGGTTTTACCTACACAGAGTGCTATAAGATTCCTACGGCCTACCGAAGGTGGTTTATAGACAGGATCAACAAAGAGTTTAAGAAGGCTGCAGGAAAAGATACGTCTCAAACCCGCGCAGCTCACCAGAATGGGCCCTCCAGCCGTGCTATGCGCGGAATGTCTAGGCAAGCTGGACCTTCTAGGACAAGAAGATTTACTTAGCGCATAGTTAATAACGTCTCCTGGACTACCTATGACAAAAACCCTTGACGAAATTCTAGCAGAAAATGATGCGCTCGAGCAGCGGATACAGCTGAAAGAGTATCTCCATAAGCTTACTAGTGATCAAGATAAGCTTGAGAGCATGTCCTCTAAGCAACTCCGAAAAGAGTACGAAGTCACGTTTAAGGTGCTTCAAAAAATCGAAAACAAGCTGAACAAACAAAAGGGTGATATTCTAAAGGGAGATAAGGAGCTCAACGCCTCAACAGACAAACTGAGTGACGCAATTGCTGCCTCAAGCCGAAAACTT
>Ga0209756_1004032_pt1 | contig 11592 bp, 14 predicted proteins | sample ETNvirenome_6_85_FD_184071 | JGI IMG/M metagenome (GOLD analysis project Ga0209756, IMG submission 184071) | Marine viral communities from the Pacific Ocean - ETNP_6_85 (SPAdes) (version 3) | ecosystem: Environmental > Aquatic > Marine > Oceanic | place: Pacific Ocean | collected 2013-06-19
ATAGCCTGATGTCATTCGCCGACAAACGAAAAGAAGTCGTCGGCATGTCCGAGAAGAGTATTAAGCTACCCCCAACAGCAGAGGGTGAAAATTACGATCTTGAAGATAACGAAATAGCGGACAAGTTCAGAGACACTTTTAAGTATTTTAGAAGTTCTTCTGATTTAGAAGAAGAACAAGAACAGCAGCTATCTACTTTGCTAGATCAAATAAGAGCTACCTTAGGTGAATCATTTGATTGGTATGAGAGTGCGTATGGAAAGGCTGTGGCTGGGTCACTCCTCCGTGAATATATAAGAGAGCTAATCGAGGCAAATGAGTACGAGTGGTCTGTTGCTAGCAAGAAGAAATTTATGCTCGATAAAGAGGGTATGGAACAGTCTGATAAAGATAACCAGGAAAAATATCTAAAGTCGATGGGATTAATGGAAGGATATATAAGAGAGTTGCTCAAAGAAGACCCGATGGGTTTTGTACACGATCTCGCAGCTGCGTCAGATGAGTTTGGCGAAGAAGGGGAAATGTTTTTCGGGGGGAATCCTGGAAAAGGTGGTGGTAAAGCAATCAAGCGTGCCTTTGCAAAGAATGCAGATCATCAATGGTTGTCTACGATAGATACAGTACATTGGACAAAGGATGCATATTCACTCAGTGAACTCAAGGGTAGGGGGAAGGATGAACTATCAGCATCAATGACATTGCCTGATGAAACATTTGCACTCATGCATCATGATCTGAAGGTCGGCCTATGGGTGAGAGGCAGAATTACTCTTGCCGTAAATGATATGGATGAGCTATATTCTGGGGACTGGTTTGATTATGTAGGCCCCCATTCAGCCTATACGGATGAGGAACAAGAACAAAGACGAAAATCATCAGGTGTAAATAAGCTTCCACAAGCGTCTAAGGACTATAGCAGGTATGGACAACTCAAAAGAGGAAATGAATATGGAGAAAAGCTAGCCAGAAACATTCCATATGTTTTAGATCAATCAATGTGGGATCCCTCAAAGACACGTAGCGAAACAAATGAAGCATTAGTCGATAATTGGAGGGCCGTTGGCATCATTGCTACTGGAGAATTTCCTCCAATTGTAAAACATTATGCTGATAACGATCCATCACAAGCTATGGGTGCAATGAAAGAGCTTTTTAAAGCCGCGGCGGATTTTGGTGTACCAATTTATGATGTGAATCGTACTAAGTTATGGAGCCCAGAATGATAAAGAAAGTAAAACACTGGATGGAGTGGAGAGGGATAACCGCAAAAGATTTAATTACAACTGCATGCGCTCTAGGGTTTTTGCTCTTTGCGTGTGGGTTCATTACTTATAACATTGTAGTTACAATAATTAGCTAGTGCTAAAGGGATATTAATGAAACTCCTAAATGTATACATAAAAGAATTGCTTAGCGAACAAATTGAGCTGGATCAATCTCAAATGCCGGCGTTGTTGTATCACGCAACATACGAGCATCTTCTCCCGTCGATCCAAAGTGATGGTCTTGGTGGAGATAGAGATACTCAGTGGGATGATTCTGCGCGTGGTGTTGTGTATCTTGCTAAAGATCCATACATTGCAGAATCATATGCAGAAACAGCAGATGCATATGAAGAAAATGAAGATTACGAAATAGTTATTTTAGAGATAGATACATCTCATTTAGATCAGAGTATGTTTCAAATAGACCGTAATGTAATTGACAATGAAGGTGATACAGTTGAGTATCATGGAGTTATTCCAGTGCAAGCTCTCAAAGTGTGGGGGAGTTAACAGTATGAAGCTCCTCCGTGAATACATAAGAGAGCTGCTGGCCGAGAAGAACATTCTTGCTCAAGGTATGTGTTTTCCCTTTGCATACCAAAAGGCTGAGGATTGGTTCAAAGAATATTTCACACCCGGAGGCCCGGGCCGAAAGCCGAAGAGGCACCCCAACTTAAATGATAAGAGTAAATTCAAAATCGTTCATGGAACGGTGACAAATAAGTGGAAGAGTCCACCAAAGCCTATTGTTCATGGCTGGGTTGAGATGGGTGACTTAGTCTTCGATGACCAGACTAAGGCGACCAAACCAGGTGGTGTCGAAAAAGAAGTCTATTATGATATGTACCAGCCTGAGGTGTACAGAGAGTTTACTGCTGAAGAGGCTATACTCAATTGTGCGATGAAGGGCGGCGAAGGTCCCTGGGATGATGACCTATATGCTCAGTTGCAAGATCGTGATGCGTGGCTACAGGAAAAAGCTCAGCGCGGTAAGGGAAAAAAGAAACGTCTTCTCTATCATATCAATAAACACCCAGCCATGCCACAGCCAAAGGTAAAGATGCTACAAGATTGGGATCCAACAGCCTTTGATCCTGACACAGGTAAGAGAGATGGCGACTATGTTAGTGTTCCAGGCACAGACAGCTGGCAGCGATATTGGCTAGATAGTCCAGTTAAGTCAGGCGTTTTCTTAACTCCTAATCCAGTCGACGTATCAATGTTCCACGGACGGATGGGCAATGTATACGCTTATCGAGTACCTGAATGGGTCATCGAAAAGTCGGGCGGTATCCACCGTTACGATAGTGGATCCGAGGTTCTTATACCCGAAGATGTATGGAACGACGCCGGCGTATCTCCTGACCAAAAAGATGGAGAAATAGAGTTTCTTGGCAAGAGCATGTCTCAACATCAACTATTGGATAAGCATAATAATTCTGTCTCTGGGCCACGGGCAAGAAGAGGCAGCCCAAAAAAGCCCTCATGGATGTCCGCAGATGAGTATAAAAAATATAAGGAAAAGCAGGATAAATACTTTAATCTTCCTGGCTTACGGTCGACCAAGCACCCTGAATCTGCAATCAATATGATGAAGCCTAGCGAGATTAAAAAAGCACTAGATGCTTTTGAAGAGTTATATCCAATAACTTTGGGAGGCGAGAGGGATAAAGAGATTGAATGGGAGAAAGATCCTAAGGGTGGGAAAAAGGGATTAGCTACAAACTTATTTTCTCGTGGTGGAAAAACAATTTCAAAGCAAGACCAACACTTGATAACACTATTAAAGAAGCGCCAGAATGAGGCTGTTTTATGCAAGCATATGATAGGGGAATTGTTGAACGAGGCCATACTTAATGAATAAGGGGGTATTATGAATTCGGGCGGAGATTGCTATGAAGCAGCTGGCAAATACATGATGGATAATTGTATGTTTGGGTGCAGTAATATGATCTTGGTACATGGTGAGGTGATGGGCCAAGGCGCGCTTGCAGGAACAACATTTGGTCATGCCTGGGTCTTGAATGGCGGGACTGTAGTTGATATGTCCAATGGTCGAAACTTACAGCTACCCCAAGAAGTGTATTATGCCCTGGGCCAAGTTGATCGAATCGGAAATATATACGAGTATACCTGGGAAGAAGCCCGCCAACTGATTGTAGACTTTGAACACTGGGGTCCATGGGATCTAGAAACGTCGAGTGGATTATGAAGAAAGAACCCCAAATTTTTACCACCATTGATAAACAGCACGTTCCTGTAAATAATGATACTTTAATTTCTTTAGAAGAAGAAATATTAACTGAACGATTGATTCGAGATTACATAAAAGAAACTTTATGCGAATCAGAAATAAAGTTTTCTGGTATTTTAAAACTAATGCCATCACCGAGTGTTTTGGCAGAAATAGAATCTCTTATTGTTAGTTTGCCACCAGAAGCGATGCTAATACCTCAAGATAAATGGCATGTTACTTTAGTTCACCAGAGTATTTTAAAGCCTTTCAGAAAAGAATTAAAACAACTGGCTAAAGAGGGTTTATTGCCCGAGCCTCCAGACATTATTATTGATCGTGCAATAGATCATCGTGTTGAAATTTCCCCCGAAACTGAAAAACAGTCTTGGGTTGTTTGGATTGAAAACCAAGCAGAGTTATCAAGTTATGTCAGCCAAGTTATGGAAATAGTCGGTGCTCCTTCTAACCCAGAGCCGACTAGAGTTTTTCATATTAGTGTTGCTAATTTAACTGGCAACACGGGAGATTCAGTACGATGACTTTAAAAACACTAGAACCAATCTATATAGAGAATAGCAAATTACCAGCATTTCTTTCTTTTTTTGCGCCTATAGACATTTGGGCTATAAGCTTTTTCATATTTGTTTGGTGCAGAGGAGAGCTATCTGATAAGACAAAAAGACATGAAACCACACATTTTCAGCAACAGATAGAACTATTGTTTGCCGGGCAATGGATACTTTACGGTTTATTTTGGCTTATTGGAATGGTAAAATATAAGGGAGATGGTAAAAAATCATATTATCAAAACCCTTTTGAGCAAGAAGCTTATGATAAAGATGGCGATGAGAGCTACTTGGCAACAAGAAAACGATGGGCTTGGAGGCATTATAAAGTATGAAGCTTCTCCATGACTACATCCGGTTAACGATTCGGGAATCTAGATTCAAGCAAATGTCAAAATCAAAATTTACTGATCTTAAAAATCATTTAGCCAACTCATCTTTTTTAACTGCAGATCCAGCTGGTGACGGGGAAGATATTGATGATTGGTCTTCAGAAGCTGCTGAAGTTTTGAGAGATGATTTGAACAGTTATTTTGATTCTAAATTTGAGCCGGGTTATTTAACCGGAGTAGTCAAGGTGGCTATGATGCCTGAAGACACTTCTAGTATGACGAAAGAAGATGTTTTAAAGGGCGCTTCATATTATTTTAAAAATGGTTTGCATTTTATAGAAGCGATATTAGCTAGCGTCGATGACGGTGAAACAATAAGCGCAATTCCAAAAGCTCATGAGAAAGTGTATGAAGTTCTTATGCATGAGCTACTTCATATGCAGCAATTTCTAAAATTTAGTAAAGGGAATCCAACTGATAAAAAATGGAATCAATTTATGAAAAGCTATAAAAACTTAGGGGGGTCTTCTGGGATGGGAGAAGATTATTTTTTCTTCGACCAAGAAGATAGAGCTTCTGAGCTTGAAACATTTTCGTTCCAAATGGCAAGTGAGCTTGTCCACAGCCTTGGAAAAGATAAAGCTGTTAGTGTGCTGCAGAAACAGTACCCAGATCATAATATAATTAGAGATAATTCTGCTTCTTTCAGAGATATTGAAAGCAAATCAAGCGTTGAACGTCCGGAGTTTAGAGAAATGCTTAAGCGCGCGAAACAATATGTTAAGAGAATGTAATGAGTTTTTAGAAGGCATTATGAAACTATTGAGAAACTATATTAGAAATTTACTAATCAACGAAAATGCATGCCCGATTCGAGGAAGTGTTTATGGTGGAATTCCGACCGGTGGAGGGTTTAGCGCATATAAAGAATATACGGTCGCTGCTCAGCAATATTTCGAAGCAGCTCACTGCATTTTAGGATCTCTTGGAAAGCGCGTTGGAGCCGATGGCAAAACTGAGTGGCATTCAATGGTTGCTGGAGAACGCGCACATCTCGAAGAAGAAATTGGTATAATGCTTAAAGTGGTAGATGAGTATGGTAGAAGCGTATATACAAACCAGTTTAACGATATCTCTCAATATAAAGAAGAGTGGAGAGAGCGAATATTAAAGACTAATGAATTAGCTGTTAAGGATATTAAGACAAAAGCTCCGATGCTAATAGCAAACGCTCAAAATAAAATAGCTATGTTAAACAACGTTATTTCTAATGAGCCAGAATTTCCAGCCTCTGTTTACGATGTCGGATTAATGACATATGAGTGTATAGTAGAAGCTGCAGAAGCGCTATTAAAAAGTGTCGAACATTGGGATCAAACAAAAAGAATCGAAGCAGACGATAACGCATGGGCTCAATCAAATGTAGTTCATATGACTGATGGTCTCGATAGTGCTATTCATATTATGATTAGGGATTTAAGTTGAATTTATTACGCGAATATATAAGGTATTTAATAGAAGATAACGACAGCCCAAAAGTAATTTTTATGGCTGGAAGTCCAGGATCTGGAAAATCTACGGTTATTCGTAATCTAGGATTATCAAATAGATTAGAAGTTATTAATCCCGATGACCAGTATGAAGAGGCTATGCGAGCTGAGAGCATTCCGGCAGATAGAGGAAAACTTCTAGATGATTACAAACCTCTAAAAGATCAGTATGTAGCAGCGCAAGAAGCAGGGGATGAAGTTCTGATGGCCGAACTAGAGCCCGAGTACCTTCGTCTAAGAGGTCTATTGAGTAGGAATATGGTTCTATTCAACCAAGCTAGAAAAGGTGCTAAACAGGCACAGACAGATCATATAGCAGCTGGTGAAGAATTTTTAGTAGATGGTACAGGCGGAAATTATAATGAAATTGCTAGTCAAGTAGAAAAGCTTGAAAGTGTCGGATACGAAGTGGCCATGATTTTTATTGATATTCCTGTAGAAGTTTCTATTGAAAGAGATGACGCGCGAGGTAAAAAAGGCGGAAGAAGACTTGGTCAAAAGACCGTAGAAAGATCTTGGTCAGCAGTAAATCAAAATCGACCGCTTTACGAAGAGCTCTTTGGAGACAATTTCTTTTATGTATCTGCCGGTGATGATCTCTTTGAAGATTCCATAAAGTCTGTCGAAGATGATGTTAGACGTTTTTTAAATTAATTGCTGAGGGTGAAGTGAAGCTTAATAAAGATGATATTTCTGGTAAGATAGTTAAAGATAACGAAACCTACACGGTTATTGATAATGCTTTCTTAAACGATCTTGTAGTATCTAAAACAATACTTCACCCAGGAAAAGCAACTACCGGCCATAATCATGAAGGCCAAGAAGAGGTTTATCACTTTATTCATGGGAGTGGTCAGATAGGTATTGGTCCTGAAAAATTTGAAATTTCAGAAGGTGATATTGTTCTTATCCCAGATGGTTTATACCATAGAGTTTGGAACAGTTCTAAAATAGAAGACTTAGTTTTTGTCTGCGTGTTTAATGGAAAGAGAAGTCATTAATGAAACTCATTCGAAAATATATCCAATATATCCTTTCTGAAGATAATGCGCGCCGTCAGGCGCTAGCAAAAGATTTAGAAGCATCAGAAACCTGGCCAACCCAAACCGCTAGCCAGCACCGGCGGCATCAGTTTATTCCGCACAAAGCCCTTCCATCTGGCCGTGTTCTCAAAAAAGCATTTCATAAACATGCTGATCAATCTTTTACTAACTCATTAACGACAGTACACTGGACAGATAATCCTGAGAGTATACTGGCGTTGCTAAAAGGATCAAGTAAAGACGAAATAAGTACGTCTGCATATCTTCCAGGCGAGTTAAAAAATACGGGCACCGGTGCATATGGTGCTTATGGCTTGGAGATTAAAGGGCATATTTCATTATTAGCGAATAATATGGACAACATAAATACGGGCAGCTATCGAGAAATTGAAGGTGATGATTCACACAGGACGAAGTCTTCTGGAAAGAATAAAGGCGTAAAGAGAACATATATTCCAGCGGCTTATGGTAATGATAAGTACTCTATTCTAGTTCTTGACAAAAGTGATTGGAATCCTCAAGGTGCAGATGAGGGTATAACTAATAATGAAGCCCTAGTTGATAACTGGAGGCCTGTCGCTATCATAGTCAGCCACGAAGAAAACTACGAAGATGGTGATATGGAAGAGCTTGAGGACTTTGCCGAAGAGTATGGTCTCGAAATTAAACGTACCAAGGGCATGTATTAATGAAGGAATCTATATTACGCGAATACATACGGGGTTTTTTAACTGAAATGCAGTCAGGCGGGCTCGGAGTAGAACAACCAATTGGGTATGGAAAAAATTATCACACCGTAAATCCAGAACCCTATACTTGGGAAAACTATGAAGGTCTTAGTTATGATTTAAGCGCTGAGGGTGATGGATCGTATTATGCCTCTGTTAGAGTTTTAGATTATCCTGAATTATCTACAAAGACAAGGACATTTCCTGATGAGGCTAGTGCAGAGTTCTGGGTTAGAGATACTTACGAAAAACTAAATAGATTTTTAATGAGCAAGAGTTCCGTTTAATAAAGAAACGAATTGTCCCAAAAAAGCTCTAACTTGGTTGTGCGTAGAACATATGGTTATACTCTGAAAGCCCGTCAGAGATGAGTGAACAACCCCCACTATTTCACCCCTTTCATTAATGATAGAAGACCCTGAGCTGCCTTCTCGGGCCGGTACAGTATATACAGAATCAATTCCATTGGATGAAAATGTATCTCCTGAGTAATAACCATCTAATAGTGGCACCATCCCAGGACTAAAAAAGGCTAGCGGCGCTGCTACTGAATATACTTTTTCTCCAATCTCTGCGGGGGCTGTAGAAAATCTTACAAGACGGTGAGGGAAATTTTCTATCTCCAGTAAACACAAATCATCTACAACATCATTTAATATTATTCTTGCTGGATATGAATTACCGTAAAAATCAGTGACACTAATTGTTTTAGTCGCGCCAAGGGCCCATGCTGCCACTAAAAATGGCTGTGGATTACAAACATGATTAGCTGTTAATACTGCTGTGTTGCCGGTAGAAGTTCTCCCTATAGCTATACCAGACCCCCTGGAAGAAGCTGACCCTAAATGGTCGCCTGTATCTGACATGCTTTGCTGCGGGAATTCTAACTCTATTGTTATATAAGCAAAAGACTGGTATGGAAAATGGCGGGGCTGTGTTGTTTCGCTTTCAATGTTATGAAACAAAAAGTATCCCTGATATATAATTCCAATAGAGATTATTGAAAATAATATCGGAAATATCAAGCGAGTGCTCAACTTCATTCGCACTTATCCTCCATAATCCTAATTATACAATCGAAAGGGACTAAAGAAAAATGAGTAAAAAATCTATTGTTTTGTTTGATATGGATGGAACTTTAACTCCAGCCAGATTGCCGGCTAGCGGTCGAATGGGCACATATTTAGCAAAACTAAGCAAACATACAAAAATTGGAATTGTTACGGGTAGCGATTTCGATTACCTTAATCAGCAGTGTAAAAATTTATGGAATGGAAGATCTACAGTTTCACCAGAAAATATTATTTTGCTACCCTGCAATGGAACAAAGTTTTATAATTGGGATGACGGTGAGTGGAAAATTCAAGCAGAATCTTCAATGCGAGTTAAGCTCGGAGACAGTGATTTTCAGTTTTTAATGAAAACTTTGATAACTTCACAATTTACTCACGCGTCTTTAAATACCGGTATGCCATTAACTGGACATTTTATTTCTTATAGAGATAGTATGATTAATTGGTGTCCGATAGGAAGAAATGCTAATAACGAGCAAAGAAGAGTTTTTGTAGATTGGGATAAAGAAACAGGGATGCGAGAAAAAGCTGCGAATAAACTTCGAAATATTATTGATAATGCTGTCGGAGAAAATAAGATTACTTTTGCATTAGGCGGGAATACTTCTTTAGATATATACCCGACTGGATGGGATAAAACGTACGCGTTGGGATATTTTCCTGGATATGAATGCTGGTTTGTGGGCGACAGATGCGAAGAAAATGGAAATGATAAAGCTATTTATGACGCTTTATGTAGCACGGGAAGATCATTTAAGACTGACAACCCTGAAATGACAATGGAAATAATTGATCAAATTATAGGCAGAATGCATGCACCAATCGATGCCTGAAAGAATGCTGTTTCGATAGATATGGAACAGTGAAGATCGGTGAGCCTTTATTTATTCAGATCGTTGTAAATTTACATGTAAGTTGATATAATCTATTTAAGTACTTTTATGCGAGATTTAAATGACTGACACATTTTCATACGACCATTTTTTCCCTTATGAAGAAATTAGAGAAGAACAGACTATAGCAATTAATTTTGCTTTAGACACATTTCTCAACTCTAATAAAAAGTTTGTAATTATTGAAGCTGGGACTGGAGTGGGTAAATCTGCAGTCGGTTACACTGTAGCAAAGTACTTAAATGATCAGTTGCTTAAGCCAGAATCAAAATTTGAGGCTGGAAGTTATTTTATAACCACTCAAAAAATCCTGCAAGAGCAATATATTCAAGACTTTGGTTTCGGGCCCAGACCTATGCGCTCGATTAAGTCTTCTTCAAATTATAGGTGTTCCTACAACAAGAATAATTCTTGCGGAGAGAGCCAACGGCTACTTAGAGTTGCGGATAAGAAATCTCCATTTTTTAAAGCGTGTACGTTCGACTGCGCATATAAAAAAGCTAAAGCACAGTTTATAGAAGCAGGAGAAGGAGTTAGCAATTTCTCTTATTTTCTCGCAGAGACTTATTATTCAGGCAAAATCAAACCACGAAATCTCTTGGTTATAGATGAAGCGCATAATTGTGATATGCAGCTTAGTAAATTCATCGAAATGTCTATTTCAGAAAAATTCTGCAACCAAGTTTTAAATCTAAAGTTTCCAGAAGGAAAAACCCAACTTCAGGTATTTAATTGGGCAAGCGAAGTTTATGAGCCAAAACTTAAACTTCACGTAGCTCATATAGAATCGATATTAGGAAAATATTCTAATCTAAAAGACAAGCTAGATCAATTTGTTAATATTTCTCAGAAGTATGAAATGTTAGATAAGCATTTATGCAAACTACATAGATTTTTAGAAATTTACGAAAAAGATAATTGGATTATGAATCTTGTAGAGTCTGATATTCAGAAGTCTAAAAAAATAGAATTTAAGCCAGTTTGTGTAGCGCCGCATGCAGATGACATTCTTTTTAAAAATGGAGAGAAAATCCTCATGATGTCTGCAACAATATTAGATCATGCTGGATTTTGTGAGACTCTAGGAATTTCTTTAGAAGACTCAGCGTTTATATCTATTCCATCTCCATTCCCCGCAGAAAATAAACCTATTATTTTTTCCGGCATAGGAAGGATGAGTTCAGCTAATATCGATTCTACTTTGCCAAAGATGGCAGACGGAATTAAAGCTATTTTAGAAGAGCATAAAGACGAAAAGGGAATTGTTCACTGTCATTCTTATAAAGTTGCGCATTTTTTGAAAAAAAATATTCGAAACTCCAGGTTGTTAATTCACGGATCAGATAACAGAGACGAAATTTTAAAGAAGCATATTAACTCAAAAAAACCAACAGTTCTATTATCCCCATCAATGACTGAGGGTGTGGATTTAAAGGGCGATATTAGCAGGTTTCAAATTCTGTGTAAAGTCCCATATCCTTATTTAGGAGATAAATTAATTAAAAAGAAAATGAATAAATGGAAATGGTGGTATCCACTTCAAACTGCTAAAACAATAGTTCAGTCTGTTGGAAGAAGCGTTAGAAGTGTAGATGATCATGCTGTGACCTATATTTTAGATTCTGATTGGATTAGATTCTATAATAAAAATTCAAAATACTTTCCGCAAGATTTTAAAAGGAGCATTTATGACTGAGAAAAAGATATGGACAGACATCGGTGAATTGGCTAAGCACCTTAGAAAACAAAACTATCAAACTTATGTGACATCAGGAGGGTTTGATCCTCTGCACGTTGGTCATTTAAGATGTATACAAGAATCTGCAGAAATTGCACAGCGGGGATCTAGGACAGGCAATGACTGGAAACCAGGCGTTTTGATTGTTATTGTTAACGGTGACGGATT
>Ga0209756_1004036_pt1 | contig 11584 bp, 29 predicted proteins | sample ETNvirenome_6_85_FD_184071 | JGI IMG/M metagenome (GOLD analysis project Ga0209756, IMG submission 184071) | Marine viral communities from the Pacific Ocean - ETNP_6_85 (SPAdes) (version 3) | ecosystem: Environmental > Aquatic > Marine > Oceanic | place: Pacific Ocean | collected 2013-06-19
ATTTTTGACCCGGCGAAGGTAACAATCGCGGCTTTAGTTAACGCGAACTCAGCCGTGTCTACATTAATAACGAGCGGTCACGCAATTGTGGAGGTGTGAAGATGAGAGTTCAAATAAGATATGGAGTAGAGATGGAGGATGTTCCCAAGGAAAGTGCACGCTTGATGCATAAAGCGCAAAAAATTCTCCATAAAACGGATAAGCCAATTCTGGAATGTGTAAAGATTCTTGAAAAGGATGAAGAGGTTAATTTTTTTGAGGCGGAAGGGCACATAAATGAGATTAGAACTGCGTTAGCAAGAGCCGATATGGCGTTAAATGACTCCTTTTCTATTCTTGCTGGATACGAGCAGGCAAAATTGAATCAAGTTATGCCCCTTGACGAGCAACCCCCCCAAGAGGTTTCTGATGGTACAGAAGTTTCAGAAGGGTGAGTTGATATATGTGCCTGAAGCAACGCCCCTGTACGGAATCGGTCATGATGGTCATCGTCTATTGATAGATCCGGGCTATGTCGTTGCGATAGAAGATCAGAAAGACGGTGAACTAGATATAAAAGTCTTTCACGATAATAAAAAGTGGAAGCTCAATTTGAGAAACGCATACAAAGTAGAGGAAGAAGATGAAGTTTAATCCAGTAGAGTTAGTTGAGATTTATGAGCCGACATTTGACAAAAGCGAGTCACGGTTCAGATTGAGAGAAGTTATCGTAAACACCGATAGGGTTATTTACCTTAGAGAGAACAGTGTCTATGATGACCTCGTTGACAAGGAGCAGGTGGGCCTCGATGAGGGGCATAAGTTTTCCACGCTCCATTTGACCGATGGTTCTATAATGACTGTGGTAGGAAGTCCTGCCGTTGTGGCAGATAAATTAAATGGAAGGAGAGTTTTATGAGTAGGTATATTGTTTTTTGTAAGCCAACGTGCCCTTTCTGTGTGAAGGCGAAAGAACTTTTGGAAGAACAGAAATTGGAGCATTCGATGGTTGATGTTGGGGATACTTGGGAGCAACTTAAGGGGGCTTTCCGGTGGAAAACGGTTCCTATGATACTTGAGGTAGAGAACGATGTGCTCTACCACTTTATTGGTGGATACACCGATCTTGTTGAATATTTAGATGTAGAGGAACAAGATGGAGATGTCGGATAAACCGGACCAAGCGACTAAAGTTTTTTCTATGCAGGCGGCTGACCTGTATGACTTTTTTGAAGAGGCCGAAAGCCATGTGGTATTCGGCAAGGAGTTAATCTCTCACTATATGAAAGACGGTAGTGATTATCTTATCGGAAACCTTGGGGAGATGTGCTCGCTTTCATCGAAGATGTCCCTGATAGTACAGGACATTCTGGAAGCGACAGGCCCCGAAGATGAAACTGTATATGTTAATGCTAAGGATATGTTAATGTTACAGACGCTCTTGCTTAATCGCCATTACCTAGTTGAGGAATTGGAGAGCAAGGGTATTTCTTTTGCGTGCCATTAATGTCTTATGTAATTGGGATTTTGATTTTCTCTGTAGCACAGACATTAGCGTGGACGCAGAATAACGCGCAATTTGTTTGGAAATGGTGGGAAGATAAGCCGTTGACGGCGGCGCTGTTGGTTGGTGTTCCTGCGGGAATGGCTTTTTGGTATGGGACCAAATACATTGTGGGGCATACGGGAGAACTATGGTCTGCCCGCTTCTTAGGCTTCGGGGCATCCTACTTGGTCTTCCCCCTGCTTACTTACTACTTGGCGGGGGAATCAATGTTTACACCTAAGACCTTGGCTTGTACTTTTCTTTCGTTTCTGATTGTGGCCATTCAAATATTTTGGAAATAACCCTTGACCCATAATTTTTTGTGCCTATCATATAGGCACGCGGCAATGACCGCTTTCTAAGGAGGAAATAATAATGGGATTTGGTTTGACTACACCAACTTTTTTTGATAACAATTTTGATCGGGCAATTGATAGTATGATTGACAATCTTTTCTATACGCCCACAGTGGCCAATCGTGGCTTCGGTGTTAATCGCACTGTGGATGTTGTGGAGGACGATAAGAAATACACGATCCAGATTGCGGCTCCGGGTGTGAAGAAGGAGGACTTTGAGATCTCCATTGATGGCGGCAAGATTAACGTCCAGTATCGCCAGAAGGATGAAACACCCAACCGCTTCTTTGCGTCGTCTTTTGATCGCTCTTGGCGACTGCCAAGTGGTGCGACCGAAGACAATGTATCGGCGAAGTATAAAAGCGGTGTTCTGCATGTCAACATTGACAAGGCAGGCATTGAAGATGCTACAAAGGTACAACGCATTACAGTAAAGTAGTAGGTGTCTAAAACGCGTCAAGTTTTGAACAGGGAAGAAAAGTTTATTTTCTTCCCTGTTTTTTTTGACATTGGGTGGGGTGTGTTTATATTTATCTTGAAGGGTGCGTAAAAGTTTACGCACCCGAACAGTACCGTTCAGTCGTGGTAGGGGGTATTTGTATGTTCGCAAAGGGGTTGTCAATGATAGGCGTGATCGCCTTATTTTTGATCCCATACACGCTCATTCAGAATACGACGGGAGACGCCCTCAACCATAAAACTATTATTGATATGTCGATTGAATTCCAACCCGAGTGGATCTGGCTTTATCACTCTGTGTTGCCTGTATTATTTTTGACCTGCTTTTTCATCACGACGCGGATGGTTGAGTTCAAATCTTTTTTGGTTAGCGCTATTGCGGTTGCGGTGGTTCTGAATTTGTATTATATTATTGTGCCCACCACTTGTGATAGACCGGAGTTTGTGCCTATGACGGTAGCGGAACAACTGGTTCACTGGACATATCAAAACGATAAACCCTACAATTGCTTTCCAAGTGGGCACGTTGCCTTTGCGTGGCTGACGGCTTTTATGGCTATCTTTAGTGAGCGCACAAGGAAGATACAGGGTTTGAATTTACTATTTATATTATGGGCGATAGGAGTTGGATGGTCAACACTAGCTGTTAAGCAGCATTATTTCACCGACGTATTTGCGGGGTTCTTGGTGGCTCTCTGTTGCTCAGTATTTTCTTTATGTTATGCGGCTGACAAAACTCAAGGATCCCGACTTCAGGATTAAGATTTGGATTTTATTGCTTACGGGAAGCGTGTTCTTGGCCATCTATATAATGGAAAAATGTCAATGAAGATTGTAAGGGACAAAGAGAGGCTATCAAAGCCTTGTAAGTCTGTCCACTTGGAAGAGGGTCGCAAAATAGGCGAACGACTTCTCAAGTGGCTGGAAAAGCACGAGGGTGCTGTGGGGCTTGCTGCCAATCAAGTGGGCATTGACGCTCGTGTTTGTGTGGTTAATGTTGATAGGCCATTGATCTTTGTCAACCCGAAGGTGGTTGGAAAGTTCGGCGCAATTAAATTTAAAGAAGGGTGTTTATCTTTTCCCGACGAAGAAGTAACGACAAAGAGATACAGAAACATTGTCGTTCGTGATGAGATCGGAGGGGAGAGAATATTTGACGCAAAGAACCTGCTGGAGACTGTTTGTGTTCAGCACGAGGTGGACCACTTAAACGGACTGACGATGTATGATCGCAAGTTAAACGCACTGGAAGTGGTCCCTACTGTACAAGTGCCATTGATGAGATAGGAGGTGTGAGATGGCTAAGGCTAAGAAGAATCTTAATAATTATTTTCCCCCTGTTGAGAAAAAGACTTGCCAGGGACAAGGCCGCAACACTAAGTTCGGCCACAAAGGTGGTGGGCCTAACGGTTCCACCCCAGCCAAAAAGTATAAGAAGCGATATCGGGGACAAGGCCGATGAGTGAAGAAAGACCTTTTTTACAGGTTCCGATGCCAACACCAAAAGATTGGTACGCCTACAGGGAGTGGGTGAGGAGAGAAGAAGAAAAGGCAAAAGAGAAAGAGAATAACGACAATGATAGAGTTGTCGTTATCCAAGTATGATATTAAAGGAGAAGGAAAGATGAGGGTTTATGAACCCGATAGAGACAGATCAACCTTTCAGGCAATTCTGAAAGAGTTATATGTTCTTCGTCAGGCGATTGATCATCAGGCTTTGAGCGTGGATGAGCGTGTGAAAATGATTGACAAGATCAGGCACGAGATCCAACAAGTTGCTCAGGCTTGACGGGTCGCTTTTGGCGAGCACAATGTAAGTGAGGAAGGAGGTCGCTGTGAATGTTGGCGATATTGTGGTGTTGTCTGAGAAGGAAGTCAGAGACGCCTTTGTGGATCATGTGGGGGAGGAGTACGACCCCTATGAGCCCTTCCACCAAGAAGAGCTTATGGATATTAGAAGGCGTCTTCTTGAGGATTACCGGTTTGGGATTGTTCTCAAACAGGTGGGTGACTATCGCTACTCGGTGTATTGGATGCCGGGTGGTGGAATTATAAACGATTACAAGACATCTTTTGAGAGGTTAAGATGAGTTACAGAGTTACAAAGAAAGTATTACGCAACCAGTTTGAATGGTTGGCTAAGGATTTTAACTGGAACTACAACAACTATGACGATAAGACGACCAAGCACTATATGTTGGACCACAACTCAGCGTATGGCGGCTATCGCATTGACTACCGTATGATCGGAAGCACAGGCGAGGATTGGCTTGGAGGTATGGACCGCATGAGCGCTCGTGAGATGAAGTGCTTTATGCGCGGAATGTCAACCGCTTTACAATTGCTTCGCGATGAAGGGAAGTTAAAGGAAGATGTTTGAAATTGGCGATTTGGTCCGCGTGACCAAAGCGATGCCTGGCCGAAGGCATCTTACGGCTGTTATTGTGGGGTTTGGTACTGTTTTAGGCTCGCCCGCCTTCGCTGATTGTAAGTTCAGCGACGGTTCAAGAATATTTGTTAAGTTTTCACAACTGGAGCATGTAGAAGATGTGGAGAAAGTTTCACCCCGGTGATATTGTCGTGTGGAGAGACGGGACGCTTGGCGTGCTGGTGAAGTGCGAGGGCGTATATTATGGTACTGCTGGAGGTAGGTGGAGTGTAAAGTTTGCCGGTCCTACTCCGAGTGACTATGATACTAAACACGGGGTGGGCGCAGTAAATTTGTTCAACGGGTGCCACACCAAGGAGATTCTCAGTGCTAAAGATGGGTATGTTAGTAAGAGTGAAAGACGGGCTAGATAGAGAGCCTATATACCCGTTCGAAGAATTGGGTGTTTATTTTGGACCAGCAGAGGATGGGTCACGGGATCATCGGGTACGCCCTGGTGATGGCCTAAGCATTCCTAATACGCTCACCAGACCCGAGGTCTTCTATGGTAAACCTGCCTACAAGGTTTTTATTCAAGGGCGTGTTCAAATATTTGATGAGCCTTATTGGAAAGTGGAGCCTTACGATGGGACTTAGATGGAAAAAAAACGAGGATGGAATTCCCGAGGCGAGGACTTCTAAGCGCACCTTCCAGATACTTAAGTCAGGGGAGGTGTGGGAATTGATTGAGGTTATTGGAGACAAGCGTTGTTACTTAACGAATGCGAAATCATTACTACAGGCCAAGAGGTTTGCCACTTCGTACAAGGCAGGGCAGATTTATTTTGACGAGGAATGTGTCCCCCGGAAGGTAAAGAATGAAAGTCGGTGATCTGGTCGAAGAAGTAGAGGCAGTTAGGATGGCACTGGGAACAAAAGGTGATAGTTGCTGGGAGTGTGGTGTGCGTGATGTGCCCCTCCACCAACACCACCCGGTTCCGAGGTCAAGAGGAGGTAAAAGGACTATCACACTCTGCGAGCCATGTCATTCCAAGGCGCACCATCGTAAAAAAAATATGAACACAAGCCGCTTGGTTAGAGAAGGTATGGCGCGGATCAAGAAAGCAGATCCAAATAAAAAGTTTGGCAATCCTGACATAGAAAAAGCTATTATGATAGGCCGCAAGGTTCGCCAGGAGAATGCTCGCCAATTTAATGAGAAGATTGGGAGTCTCGTTGCTGAACTAACAAAGAACCAAAAACTTTCCTACAAAGCACTAGCCGAAACTTTGAATAGTCTGGGCGTGAAAACAAGGCGTGGTTGTTTGTGGAATAGCCACAACCTGCGTCGGGCCATTTTAAGCAGGGGCAGCCCGCTTATAGAAGCCCAGAACGTGGAGGCAGTAAAGAATGAAAGTCGGTGATCTGGTAAGAATCAAAGAGGATGAACTTTTTCGCTATCCGTGCGACTTTAATGAGCCGCGTGTTGTGATAAAAATTACGGGGAGGGGAAAACTTATAGCCTTGTACCCCAACAGAAAGCGTTTCGTGGCCGCCGATTCTTTTGAGGTCATAAGTGAGGTTGCGTAGAATACACGAGATGGCATTTTCCCTGCTGGCTGTGGGGATTACTGTGATCTTGGTGTTATTCTGGGTGAGTGTTTATGTATTATGTTTTGGAGGTCATCAATGAAAGTAGGTGACTTGGTTAAGATGCGCGATTATGGCAACATTAAGCACCGCATAGCCGTTATTGTGGAGAAGGACGGAAGGTTCGGCGCAGTGAAGATGAGATATGTGGACAATCTAGAACTAGGGCTCAGCACAACTGAGAATTTAGAAATTGTGAGTGAGGCGACCTAGAACGGTTTTCATTTGTGTCTATAGTTATAAAATGCTATAGGAGACAAATGTATGAAACCGGGAGATTTGGTTCGGATTGTACCTGAATTCAAGAATGAGAAATGGATTGAAGACCCAGGAGAAGAAGCCACGGACCCCACAGGGGGAGAACTCGGCTTGGGTCTTATTGTAGAAGAGAGAGCAGGAATGCTAGACGTCTGGTGGACGGGCGTCGGAAGAAAGATTTTGTTCAACAAGAAATTCTTGGAACGAATAGACGATTAAACCCTTTACTTTTGGCCCCTACAGTGTGGTCAGGAGGTGACGTGATGGCGAGACGTAAATCAAGTTGTAGATATTGCGGGAAGCAGGGACATACCCGAAGGAACTGCAAAGACTACAAAGATTATTTGAAGAGAGAAATAGACGGAGGCTCTTATTGGGCTAAAGAAGAGTACAAGCGAATGACACAAACCAAGTGCTCTTACTGTCAAACCTACGGACACAACAGGCGTGTATGTGATGGCCGGAAGGAAGATATTAAAACGAACACGCAAGAGGTCTACGATGCCCGCCTTAAGATTAGAGAGAAGGTGCGCGACATCGGCCTCGGTCCCGGCGCTTTGGTTCAATATGAAGCAAGTGGCTGGGTGGAAGATGAGGGTTATGTGAGGAAGATGCTGATTGGCCCTCTTCTTGGTATTGACTGGGAGAACATCACCCACTACGATTGGCCCGACCATAGTTATTTTGGCCACGGTCGGAGGTCGAAGTGTAGGGTCTATCACACACAGCCAGCCGGTGCGAAGACAAGTTCTGGCTGGGAACCAAGCGGGCCGTACAAGGTAAACTGGCCTGCTGAGTATCAAGGGGACACCAGCCGGAGCGCTTCGTGTATTATTTCCCCCTCACATTCTGAGTATGAGGACAAGTGGTTTACTAAGGTTGCTTGTCAAAAGACTGCGGTTGCTATGGTGGACGAGTCCTTCAATCGCAAAAAGAAACGCTAAGTATTGCCTCTTGACGAGGGGCTACGGGCGTGTATAATGATAGGGAGATGCCCCGAGGGGCAAACAATTAAAGTTTAATTTATTTTGATTTATCTGGGAGGATAAAAAATGACTGTTTCTGAAATTCGTAAGGCGATGAACGATGTCGCTGCTGTTAATATTCGTGTTGATTTTATTGAGGGGCAAGGTCCCGTGGACCTGAAGGTCACGAAGACTGAGATGCGCAAGGTCCTCAAGGACTTCGCTCGTGCTGATGAAGTGGATGCCTTCGTTGAGGGTGATACTCTCATCGTGAACCAAGCGATTACGCTGGATGTGGAAGAGGAACCCACCGAGGACATTGATGTCGACGATGACTTTGATGCGATTGAGGAAGAAGAGGAAGTTGTAGACGAAGCCCTCGCCGCATAACAGGCAGGTTCTGGTTGCTATGATGTAACCGAGGCAGACCTTACGACGGGTTATATGCCATCGGTTCTGGGGGTCAAACCCGTCGCGCTTTAGGAGGTAACAATGGCTGCTCGCATTCGTGGAGAAGAAATTTGGGAACGCATGGAGGCTGTCTGTAAGATTGAAAGCCTGCCCGATTGGGATCGCGGTTTTATGGAGAGCATCTCTGAGGCATACCAAAAATGGAATAGCCTTACACCAAACCAGTTCTCAACCTTCGAAAAGATTGAGAAGCGTAATAGCGAAGAGGCCCGCTTGGAGCGTGAGACTTGGACTGAAAATTATAGTGATGAGATGCGTGAGAACGTGCTGGTGATGGCAAGGTACTATGAATTCACAGGGTACTTTAATGAATTGTGTACTCGCGTTCTCTTGGCACACGCTAGGGGCGAGGATGTTACGCTTACGCCCAAACAATACCGAGCCATAACTGGTAACAAGTTCGCGACAAAGGTGCTTGACAACCACTTTGCGGAGCCTATGTTTGAAGTCGGAGGGCTGGCGATGTTCAGGAACGCACAGAGCGTCCAACATCACCTGCAAGGTAAGACGGTGACCATCCTTTCACACCCCGATTCAGGGCACGCACCAGCGAAGGGTGGTAAAGCCGTAGAAGTTTTTATTCACGAAACAGGCATGAAGGCTAAAGCCAATGAACGTGACCTGAAGAAATTTAAAGGATAATATTGTGATTATTATTGTAGACATTGACGAGACGATTGCTATCACACCAGAGGATAGGAATTATGAAAACTCAACCCCCATCATGGAAAATATTGAGGTGATCAATAAACTCCACGACGAGGGAAACAAGATTATTTATTGGACTGCTCGTGGGGGCGGCTCTGGTCTTGATTGGTCTGAACTGACCTATCGGCAGATCAAAGAATGGGGTGCCAAGTGTGACGATGTTCGCGTTGGCAAACCTATGTACGACTTGTTTATTTGTGACAAGGCTGTCAACAGCATTGACTTTTTTGCGGAGATGTTAGGGAAGAAGGACTAATGTTTAGAGCAGGCGATTTGATTACCGGTGTAGATGATCATCCGGGACTGATAGGCCATAATAGGTATATCGTTCTTCTGGGCGTCAAAGTAAATCCGGGAGATGTGGGTGATTCTATATTTGGAAAGCATCCGCGTCGGATTGCTGACGTCTATGACACCACAGTCAAAGAACGCTACACCGTCTGGTGGGCTGAAGAAAACTGGCAAAGAGTTGAGCCGTTGACAGAACAGTTTAAGTTATTATAGTATAACAGACCCTAGTGAAATTTATATTTAAAGAGTTAGGACAGAGTAACTCAGGGCTGGTTCAGGGTCACGAACGAACCTTGTGCCCCAAATCTAAACTATCGTGTGACCAGCAGGCGGGGAGCTAAGAGAACCGCACTCTAGGGTCTTTTTTAACGGAGGAGAAATGAACCTTTTACAAAAGGTGGCCGTCTCAGTGGCGGCAGGTGCGTATGAAATGGTAAAAACTTATCAAGAGTTAGAGCAAGCTCGTATTTATAATAAGGAGGAGGAAGAAGATCCTCCTCGCAAGATTGGCTTCATAAAACAATGAGTTTACCATCGGTTTTCAGAGATTATAGTGAGTGTGTCAGCAGAGGGCTGGCACTGTGTTTAACCCGTTGCCATAGAGGGAATTACAATGGCTGTTGATTTTAAAACATTTCTTTCGGTTGCGCCTGCTGTTGCGGATGTGCGCAAGCCGATCTTGCTTCGGGGCCGCCACGGTGTTGGCAAATCCGAAGTTGTCTATCAGTTCGCGAAGGCAGTTGGGATGCCTATTATCGAGCGTCGCGCCAGTCAGATGACTGAGGGTGATCTTGTGGGGCTTCCCAAGATTGATGCTGACCGAACTGAGTTTATGCCTCCTGATTGGTTCAAGGAGGCTTGTGACCATCCGGTTCTCCTTTTCTTTGATGAGGTTGACCGTGCGGTGACGGAGGTTCGTCAGGGCCTGTTTGAGTTGACCGATAGTCGTAAGATTTTCGGTAGGCATCTTCACCCAGACACGCTGATTTTCGCAGCGGTCAATGGTGGTGAGCACGCTGCTCAGTATCAGGTGGCTGATATGGATCCTGCCGAACTTGACCGTTGGGTGGTGTTTGATGTTGAACCTTCGGTTGAGGACTTCCTTGACTGGGGCAAGACGCATCTTCACTTGGTTGTGTGGGATTTCGCTAACCAGAACCGCTCACACCTCCAACACGATGACAACTTTGAGCCGGGAAAGGTTTATCCCTCTCGTCGTTCTGTCAAGCGTCTGAATGATTGTTTGGATGCTGCGGGACAACTGGATAAGGATGACCCTGACTTGACTCAGGTGTATCATCTGGCAAATGCGTTCTGTGGTTCTGAGTTCGCCGTGGTCTTCCGAGACTTCGTCCAGAACTACGATCGTCAAGTGACTGTTGAGGACATCCTCGTTGAGGGTAAGTTTGAGAAGGTCAAGGACTTCGGTATCAACGATTTCCTGAGCCTGCTTGAGAAGATGGAAGCAACCGAGGTGTTCAAGTCGGAGATGACTGATGCTCAGATCCAGAACTTGGCGAAACTCTTTGTGACTGTGCCGTCCGAACTGGCGGTGAAGATCTTTGAGTTGGTCGGTAGTTCGGGTATTGTCAAGAACTTGACTCGGTTCCACAACAGCACTGTGGATGATCGCAAGATCTCCAGCGTGTTCGTGGAGTTGGTCACTGGAAACAAGTCCTAATGGACGAGGAGGTTATCGTGTCTAACATAGAGAGACAGGAGGTAGAGATGACCAGCCAGTTTGACATTAACATACACACCCATCGTTTGATGGAGAACGAGCCTTTCTTTGCTCACCTTAGTCGGCGCGTTGACAAGCGTGCCGATGAGGGTGTGCCGACTGCGGGCGTTCGCATTAACCCAGAGACTTGCTTCTATGAGATGGTCTATAATCCAACCTTTATGGAAGGATTGGAAGACGAGCATAAGCAGGGTGTGCTGATGCATGAATTCTACCACTTGGCACTGATGCATGTTGCGGATCGTCTTCCTGACGAACTGTCAACTGTGATGTCCAAGGATAATCCCACCAAGCACGAGGCGTTCCTCTTTAAGATGTGGAACATCGCAGCCGACCTTTCAATCAATCCGTTGATTGGCAAGGAAAAGCTGCCCGAGTCTTGTTGCTATCCGGGCGTGGCCCCATTTGACGATGAGGAATTCGTTGAGGGTAAGTCTGCTGAATATTACTTTGAGTTGCTGAAGCGTAAGGCTGACGAGCTGAAAGAGGAGATTGAGGAAGGCGAAGGTCAAATGGATGATCACTCTGGCTGGGGTGAGTCTGGCGATATTCCTGACGATGTGAAGGAAATTGCCAAGGAGAGGCTGAAGCAGTCTGTCAAGAATGCTGTGAACGATGCTGATGCGGAGTCACGCGGATGGGGAACGGTTTCCCGGTCAGTTCGACGCAAGATTGTGGATGCTCTCACGACTCACATTAATTGGCGCACAGTGTTGCGTGCCTTCATCAAGCGGAGCAACCGTGCTAATAAGTCCAGCACAGTGAAGCGTCTTAACCGGCGTTATCCTTATG
>Ga0209756_1004043_pt1 | contig 11575 bp, 19 predicted proteins | sample ETNvirenome_6_85_FD_184071 | JGI IMG/M metagenome (GOLD analysis project Ga0209756, IMG submission 184071) | Marine viral communities from the Pacific Ocean - ETNP_6_85 (SPAdes) (version 3) | ecosystem: Environmental > Aquatic > Marine > Oceanic | place: Pacific Ocean | collected 2013-06-19
TACTGGCTGGACGCGAAGGACGTGTGTCCGGACTATCTGGCGTGGTGTGTGAATCATGGGCACGACCCATACCCAAAAACCTGAGAAAGGTGTTGTATTAGCCGCCTCGGCGGCGGCCCCCGCGCAGCCTAACTCTATGCCACGCAATCGCTTACACACGCAAATCTTTTTTGTTTTATGCTTGAAAAAACATTGAGACCCTGTATATTTATAGCATGAAGAACACCAGCACAAAGCTAGTCCCCGGAGTTCGCGGTTTCCATATGGAGTTCGCCAATGGGTTCGCGCTGTCCGTCCAATACGGTTTCGACAGCTACAGCAACAATACCAAGCCGGAAGGCTCGACCAAGCGCCCTTGGGAGTTCAAGCACGAGGAGCTTGGAGACGTGACCGAGGTTGAAGTTGCGATCATGGACGTTCGAGGGTTTGACGCGCAAGGGTCATACCGAGGATCTGGAGAGTGGGACGGTTGCCAGTTCGTGGTGATTCCTGGAGAGGTTATGGGCTGGGTTCCTGTGAGCAAGCTCCCCGCCCTTATGGAAGCGGTCGCAAGCTCTTACTGGGAGACAGTTTGCCACATCCTCGGCGTGGAAGCAGATTCTTCGCTATTCCCCAAGGAAGGGGCTTGCAATTAGCTGCGGGGTATGCTAAAATATAGCATATGAAACAGCAAGCAAACGCGGTCTCAATCCGCAAGAATGGCAGCAGCTACATCGTCACGGTCAAGCAGGGTCGCAAGACTCACACCTTTTCCCTTCTCACGAAAAACGCGGCGCGGTCCTTTGCGCGTCGTAACTTTGCCCAACAGGGCACCTACGTCTAGGAGACAAAACAGTATGGACAGTTCATGGATCGCTTCAAGCGATTACGATAGCGCAGAGCAGACGCTCAGCATCACCACCAAAGGCGGCGAGACTTACAACTATCTTGATGTAAGCACGGACACCGCTCAGGATTTCGAGGCTGCGGACAGCCAGGGATCGTTCCACAATACGGAGATTCGGGGTAGGTTCGACTGCGAAAAGCAGTAGGATGTTTTTCATAGGGGCGGGACTGCAAACCGCCCCGCTTACATATTATGAGACGCGCAATAGAATATCTCACAGACATTACCCACGACATGGCTCTATTTCTAGTCATAGCGGGGGCAATATGCTTCACCTTGTTAGTGTTGGCGTCTCTCGCATAAACCTGAGAAAGGTGTTGCAATAGCCGCCTTGGCGGCGGCCCCGGCGCAACCTAACTCTATGCTATACAACAACTTGCGCGCTGAAAAAAGATTTCAAATAAAGGGGTTTTGTGATGGACAAAAGCCGTTCCGTGGTGTCTAATATACAGCATGAAGATCATAGAGAAAACAATCCTCCCCCATCTCGCAGACACCTTCTACCTCGGCGCAGAAGAATGCGAAGAGAAGGGCATCTGCATTTCTAACGTCTGGGACTGGATGATCCAGCAAGTGGTGAGCGAGCTTGACGTATCCACCAGGGAAGCGTCCAAAATCGTCGCGGACACCATGATCGCGATGGGCTGCTGGTCCTGAAAAACTCAAAAAGGTCTTGCAAAAGACCACAACCCCGCTATACTAGTAACTATGAAAATCACTCGGACATCAATGTTCTCTGGCATCGAACGGACGCTGGATCTCCCCGTCACTCAAGAGCAGCTCGACGCTTGGGCTGCTGGGACTCTCATTCAAGAGGCTATGCCTCAACTCTCCGCTGACGAGCGTGAGTTCGTCATGACGGGCGTTACCGCTGAAGAGTGGTATAACGAGTTTGGGCAGGACGATGACGATGAAATCCACAACCGCAAAGGAAAGGCAGGATACCCATCATGACACAATTCACATACGCGCTGCACGAATATTCCAGCATTCAAGCCGTTGTCCCGGATGCACGGATCTCGGACCAGGACATCGCAGAAGCCTGCAAGGAAACTCCGCTGTGGGTCAAGCAGACCCTCGAAAAGGCTTTCTACCCTGACGTTGCCCAAGAGGATTTGTGCGAACAACAAAAGCTCGATCTGCTGGTGGGCAATGCTATCGTTCACAAGTTGCTGCACATGCAAATGCAAGGCGAGAATCCCCCGTGGGAGGGCATGTTCAACTGCTACGATTGGCAAGAGCCGCGACAGCTTTCGTTTTTTAGGAACCTGCGCAAAATGTGGGTGGAGCTGTTTCCAGAACCCAAGAAGGACGACGCATTCAACCACGACGGTAGCTGCAATAATTAGAAAAAAGGGTTGTTTTCCCCGCCTTTGGCGGGCCCCCCCGCGAACTTAACTCTATACTATACAACAACTTAGGGCGCGAAAAAACTTTTGAAAAAACCGAGAAAGGTGTAGACACCGAGACCCCCATAGTGTCTAATATACAAATGAAGAACGACCTTTACACTCTCACTCTCGACTACACCCGCGAGGGCGAACCTAAGCGTATGACCACCTGGGTCAGGCAAACCCACCGCGAAGCAATGCGGAAACTGCGCCATGCTCAAGAGCATGGTGATAACGTTATCACCAACATCCGTGAGGGTGCTTACCCTCTCCAAAGCTGGAAAATCGACAGCGGGTGGCAAAAAATCGAAGACTAGGCTTGACACGCCTCTTGCCCTCCGCTATAATACACGCATGAAAAACACCAAAGAACAAAACCTCGAACTGGTAAAGACTGCTATCGAAGCCGATCCGATGTTTATTCATTTTCTCATCGGGTGGTTGGGTAGCGCCAATCACGAAGATATGGCAAACGCCGTGCGGACTTTCGATAAATCTCTCGAAAAAACCCAGAAAGTTATTGACGCAGCCGCTCGCTTCAACTAGAATACACATATGAAAAATCAAGCAATAAACGCTCTCTCCCGTCTCGTTGGCAAGCACTTCGCAAAGTGCTACCGCAGGAACTGGGTTTCCACCAATTACACTCTTCGCGTTTTGGACACGTATATCGCCCTTCGCCGGAAGCTCCCGGTAATGGCGGATGAAAATCGTTTCGGGCACAGGTTCCCGCGAGGGTCGCGTATGCGTCCCTGGAAAGCCACTCAAGGTATGGCGTAGATATTGGTTTGGCTGTGCATTACGACAGTCGTCTCTAACCGTTTCGTAGCGGAGAGGAGAGGGCAGGCACAGTCGGGGGTTCGAGTCCCCCCTATCGTCACCATTTTTGTTCTTTGATTTTCTGGGAGAGAGAGGTTCCTGTGGGCACATGGGAACGGGTCACATAATAACACGGTATCCGTGTGTAGTGTGGCTGCATACAAGACCAACGGGCAAGTGCTTGAGGTTGTGTGTGGTGCCAGCTTAAGAACTGCGGTGCAGCGGGCTGTGCGGGTAATAGTTAAATCCCGCCCCTATCTCTCTCTCCCTTTTTTATTCTGAGGAGTCCGAGTTATATCGTGCCTTCGTTGCCCTTGGACACGCTAATGTGTGAAAGCGGGAAATCATGTGTAAGATCATGCACGGCTTGGTGTGTGGCACGGCACACTCCTCTTTTTCTCATTTTTCGCTTGACGGGGGCCCACGCCAAACCTAACTCTATGATGAGCAATAACTTAGAACTCAAATCTTTTTTATATTTCACTGGAAAATAGTTTGCCAAGCGGTATATTGGTAGTATGGAAAACTCAATCCCCAAGCTGTCGCAAGCCAGCAAAATGCCTTGCAAGTCGTGGTCACTCCCCGCGTGGGATACGTGCCCCGGTGCGCGTAAGGATGACGGCACTCCCGTCGATGCCTGCTCTATGTGTTATGCCTTACAAGGGCGTTATACGTTCGGTGTAGTGAAAGCCGTGCGCGAACATAACCTGCAAGACTGGGAGAAACCCGGTTGGATCGATGCTATGATATCTCATATAGGGAAATCACAATATTTCCGTTGGTTCGATTCAGGGGATGTTTATAGCCCGAAACTCGCCGCCCTTATTGGTGCGGTTATAGGCGGAACGCCTAACTGTCGGCACTGGTTACCGACTCGCGCCTATAAAGATCCGGATATCAATTTCGTATTAGGCGCAATAGAAATGTTGCCCAACGTGATTGTAAGGCTTTCAAGTGATAGTATCACAGGCGAGCGTATAGAAGGCAATCATACGTCCACCATTATACCGGACCCAACCCATTACACGCCGGAGAAAGGCGCGGTGCTATGCACAGCATATAGGCGCAAGGGGAAGTGTGGACCGTGCCGCGCTTGTTGGTCCTCTAAAATTCATACGACGATATATCCCTTACATGGGAAACCAGTGAAAGAACAGCAGTTTGCGTAATGAATTCGGCCTCTAATCTAATGATTGGGGGGGCCCGCCCCGCAACCTAACTCTATGATACACAACAACTTAGGCGCTCAAATCTCTTTTGGATTTATGTTGAAAATTCGCCCGAGACCCCGTAATATTACATCATGGAAAATCCAGACGAATACACAGAATTGAATGACGCGCTGCGCGAATTACTCGGCAAGGGATTGATCTCCATGGAGTGGGATCCAGACGCGGAAGACTTCGTGTTCTTCATGGACGGCACCCAGAGGGCTAAATACGATACCGATTACCCCGATGCCGAGGACGCTGCTGGCTACTCCGATGAGGATCAGGGCGACGGTTGGTGAGGGGGCGAAAGGTATAGACAGGTTAGAAAGCCCGCACCATGGGAGCTAACCTGGACGGGGGTTCGATTCCCCCCGCCTCCACCATTTCGTTTGACTTTCACCGGCTTCTTGTGGTATAATATACAGTATGCCAAACCATTGTATGAACTCACTACAAATCCAGGGCACTCCTTACCATATAAGGAACTTCGCCCGAGACCATTACCGCAAGCCAGATAACTGGGGCGACGACTCACCCGGCACGGATGACTTGAAAAGCACACTTGACTTTTCTGCTAGCGTCCCCCTCCCTGCGGACAAGAACCAAACCACATTCCACCATGCGGGTTATGATTGGCAATGTGCCAACTGGGGGACGAAGTGGAATGCCTACGACATCATCCCCGATACCTTCCCCAAGGTGCTGAAAGAGGTGGAGGATACAGAAGGTTTGACTTTTTCTTTCACTACCGCATGGTCCCCTCCCTCGGAGTGGCTCGTCCACGCCTCCACCAAATACCCCGATTTGACTTTTACTCTCAGGTATGAAGAACCTGGGATGGCATTCTGTGGATGGCTCGTAGCTCATAGGGGTGAGTATAACGACAACCACCTGAGTAACTACCCTGAGGCACTACTCACCCCCGATCAACTAAAACTCTTGGACGACGAGGATAGCTGGGACGAAGCCTGGGAGACGCTCCACGAGAGAGTGCAAGAATATTTGGGAAGTATCCCTTCCGGGGACTTGACTTTTCCTACCAACTAGTGTATCATATACGCTTCAACAACCACAAGGAGAACTATCATGGGCAAACATCGCCCCGTCAACGACCGCATTCTTGAAACCCAGTCGCAACTAAACGCACTACTGGCGAAGGCTGCAAAGGATCAGGTGAACGCTTCGCCTGAGATTCAAGACATCGACCAAGCGATCAAAGCGATCAATACGTCGATGCTCAAGTTCAACCGCTGGGCTGCGGAGGGCGAGGACAAAATCGCCAACTTCAAGGCTCGCGTCATTCAGTGGGAGGACCGTCTGGTTCTGGCGACCGATAAGGTTGCTGGGGCGAAGAAGGAACTGACCGCGCTCCGCAAGAAGCGCAAGGCTCTGGCTGAGACTCTCGCAAAGGAGATTCAGTTGGAGGCATAACGATCACGTTGGATCGCCGGAACCCTCAAGGCATCTTGGGGGTTTTTTTTATTTAAGGCTTGACGGGGGCCCCGGCGCAACCTAACTCTATACCATACAACGACTTAGAAAACAAAAACCAGACCATCGCTTTTGATCGCATGCGCGTTATCAACAAAAAAATAAAAAAAAGGGCATCAAATTAGGTGCCTAAACCCCCATCGGTTATAATGTTACACTCAAGAGGCGAGATAGATGCTAGCCTGACCAAAAACTCATCTGTTCTATAAAATTTGAATAAACAAATCGCTTTTGACTCTCATATAGAGGGATGGTAGCTCAGTTGGTTAGAGCAAACGTCTTATACGCGTTAGGTCGGTAGTTCAAGTCTACCCCATCCTACCATGTGATCCCAGATAGCTCAGTTGGTAGAGCATCTGACTTTTAATCAGCTGGTCGTAGGTTCAAATCCTACTCTGGGAACCACTGTTTGACTTTTTTATGTTGATGATTATGTTTTGGGCGCAAAAAAAAACTCTCGTGCTATACAAGGGCGTGCCACGAAAGCACTTTCGAGTGCCCAGGAAAAACGTAATGTGATATACTCGCGCCTATGTGTTGTTGATGGTATGGTTTGACTTTTCCTATAGGGGATCACCTCCGGGTGGTCCTCTTTTTATGTTTTAAGGGTTTGACTTTTTCTATTTCGGTGCTGTGCCCCTCTATTTAGAAAAAAGGTAAGGTTTGACTTTTTCTAAATAGGGGTCGAACCGCGAAAACCCTAGTAAATCGCCCCAGAATCTTGAGTTTGGTCATTATATCGGAGCCAATGACAGGTTCTTGCCTACACAAATGGATTAAAGCAGCCTTTTTTTTGTTTTTTGTGTATTAATAGGGGGGATTGACCCCCCATACGGGGTAAGAGAAAAAAACAAAACTACCTAGCAGAAACGTGCAATGTTTGACTTTCTCTACCAATACATATGAAAAAACCTACCTGAATCAGTATGCCTAAACACCACTCATTCAGATAGGCTAGAAAAACCTACCCCTTCTTACACCTATTTTACCCCTATACTCTCAACTCTCTATTCCCTTTTATACATCTCCTAAGTATATTCGGGTAGTCCATGTGTATGTTTAGCATGTCTTTAAAGAACTTCTTAGACCACTCATACTTCGCTTCCTTGATACACTCTCTTAGGAGTCCTCTACTTGATTGCCAGGGAGCTAACTCATTAAATTTAAACTTACTGAACTTGATATTGAGATGAGGATACTTGGTGAAATCCCATCCATAGTGAACAATAGTATCCTTGGGTATTTCTTCATCCTTAGTCCATGTATCTGTTAGGACTGATGGTTCTGATATTACACTCATCTCTATGTTGTTATGTGCTAGTGCTAGACCAGGAGCTATCATATCTGTTTCATGTCTCATTCCTTCTGGGTGTTTGATCTCCATAAGGTGAATCAACAGATAGTTATAATTCATTATGTCGTTCAGTAGCTTGGGTTTCAGATCCTTAGTGCGAAATTTAAATAATACTGCGCCTTGCCTCCACTTCTTTCTTTTAGCAGCGGTAGCTCCACAGAACTTCATAACTTGGTCTAGGTCTTGTCCCTTGAAGGTTGCTTTCTTGAAACCTCTACAAGTTGCATACTTGTCTAGCTTATGGTCAGGAGGGGGAGATCCTTTGAATGCTATCTTCTTGTCTGGAATCCAATTATAAGTTACGCAGTTACCATCGGGGAACTTAGGTATCTTACCGGAGAACCAAAGGTCTTGCTCCAAAATCATAACCTCGTCCCACTCGTCGAAACAACCTGCGTTCGCCCATTCAATCCATGATGACCATTTGTTCAAACCAGGGTAGGGTTTACCATGCCAACCACCGTCTCCAAAGAAACGGAAAGTTCTGTTCTGCCTACCGAAGTTCTGGCAATACCTATGTGGCATATCACTATACTCTGCCAGTATTCCTGCTAACCATTCAGACGGTTGGTGTGGTTCGTAGTCTGGCTTCTCTAACATATAGAAATCGGGTGAAGCCCAAAAAACCATAATGTCTTTGGATTTCACCCGAGCGCGTTTAGTGATTGAGTATAGGAAAAGTTCTAGCTGCCAGAGTAGGTAAGGCTTGTCCTCAATGAAGACTGCATAACAGGTCTTTTTTGCCATGCTTTATTATAGTCCATAATCTTAATATTTTTGGGAAGAAAGACCTTCCAAGGGACGGTTTAGTTGATCTTTCTTGAGAGCGCGTAGGATAACGTCTCTTGCCATCTGTAAATATTCGACATGCTGATCCCTTTCTACATTAAACGCTCTTACAGAACATTCTATGAGGTAATGGATAGCCTTCAAGTGTTTTCCACTAATGTCTATGACTACCTCCCCTTCCGCCAATTCTAAATCTTGTTTATTCATATTTCTAAGCCCTAAGTAGAAGTTCACCACTTCTTTCATCGTAATTCCTCCACGCAATCTTTCCCGTCTTGTTGTCCAAAATGAATCTGTATATCGTTAAATTGTTGTAGTGGTAATAATCAGAAGCGTAATGTGTCCCCCATTTCTGTGCTGCCCACAACGCACAATAGTTTTTATGATAGGGAATCCAGCCCCAGGTGGTTTGACTGGTATGGAGATTGCCCTGTGGGTAGACACGCATTTCAAAAGGCGTATACCTATTCCAGCTAGTCGTGGTATTTATATACCCAAAAGGATTGTCCAAACACTGTGTGTAGTCCTTCATGGTCTTTTGCGTCCTGGGCGTGATACCTTTACCACAGAATACCGTGGTCTGTCCTTACCAGAAGAACGCCTCTTGATAAACAATTTCAAGCGTTTGTCCTTCTTCCGAAGTGCCTCTATCTTTTCTTCCGCATCACTCTGGCTGCGAAAGGTTCCGAAAGACTGATACTTTGTTTTATATGATGCTGCACTAGCCATTGTCCTCTACCTCCTTGGGGATTGTTTCCTTTCCGCACTCTACACAGAAGTAAATCTCCCCCCATACTAAACCTTCTAAAATTACATCCTCCAAAGCACCTGCATCATTTGGGTCGAGCATAACGCTCGCCTCCCGTCTGATTTCTATGCTTCCACACATACTGCATGCTACCTTCATGTTATCTCCTGAACGTATCTACGTCTGCGTTCGTTTTGTTGTAACGAATCTCATGCTGGTTTACATGTATTCTAGTTTTCATAATATCATTGATGCCCAGGGAGAAAAGTAAGCCGCACAAATCCACACAAGGTGGAGGCTGTTCTCTTTGAGTTCTCTAAAGTTCTCTCTCATCCTTACTTCTCTCTTGTATCAGTCTCTTGAGATACCATTCCGCTTTGCGTAGGTCTTCCACGCCATGTTTAAATTTGTATCTCGTTACATACTTAATCACATTGCCCTCCAAAAAATCCATGCCCCAAGACACGATATACTCGCTAGTCTCCCAGCCCTGAGTATAGTGTGCAGGGTGATTTATCTTATCTTTTGTCACTATTTACCTGCTTTCAACAAACTCAGTTCAGCCAACGCTACTGGTCTAGTCATCGGTGTCCTCAGTGGATTAATCTTATTAGCTTTCACGATATTACTATACAACGTAGTGCAATGGTGATGCCATGTCTCTGGTTGGTAACGGTCACAAAGCATGGGATACATTCGCCTCTCTATGGCTTCTTCGTTGTTGTTGGAATAATAGTTATAGCTATCATAGAAAGATTCATATTTCTTGAAATCTCCTTGTGCCCCATTCAAAGAAATCTCCATCAAGCCAATATCACTCTCTTGGAAGTAGCGCAGCACATCAGCAATACGCAAGAAGTCTGGGGAGTGAGTGCTATACCGGCTGTATTGTTCCGCTTGGTCACAAGCGAAGCTATCAACCTCTTTATTGTCCTTATAGTTCACAGCAGTAACGACACTCGTAGAGAGTGTGAGCAATCTTTCCAGCGCACCAGTTGTTACTACCAGCCCCACAGACGTTGGGGTAGCGGCATACTTTACCCGCCTCTCCCTAGACTTCGCTACTGTGATAAAAGCACCATCAGGGACGCGAGAGTTTGTCGCAGCATTTCGGAGTTCCGTCCAGAACGTCAGGATGTTTTCAAACATCGCTTTGTCGGTAGGCAGGAAATTTGCGCTGCCCAAACTGCGCTCCTGTGAAACCTTTGAGTATCCCAGACCAGTTCCTCTGTCCCTTACCGTTTCAAGTTTCTGGCACATACTTCTCATGCTACGAACCAGAGATGTTCCCACACGGCGTGGGAGTTTAGTTGATGTCTTCATTGTAATCCTTTAGTTGGTGTTTCATGCGATCAACAGCCGAACGCACTTCTGTTTTTGTTTTGTTAGTAAGCCTAGAAAGTTTAGAGATGTTGAATGACCCGTCAGGTTTTATCAATCGCATATCACCTAGAACGCAATCCACAATCTCTTGCTCTGCGTTATCCAGACCCACATCCTCACAAGCACTCAAGACAGTTTCCTGCACTTCCAGGGAAGAACTGCCATACACCTCTCCTTGCTCAGTCGAGAACAACTCAGGGTTGGCAGACAAGGAAACACAGTTTCTAATCCCGTATTTCTTCTTGATCTTATTACCAAGGTTGTTCTTCTTGTTCCACAAACAAGTCTTGATATACTTATCAAACTGAACAGTGCCGAAGAAATCATCGAACTTCTTTCCTGTTTTCTTGGTGTAAGCTGCGACTGCATCTATAGCGGTGAGAGCCAGTTCTTGTTGGCTATCATCGAAATCATTTGCAATCTTATCTCCACCAATCCTGTGTCCAATCATATACATGAGTCCCTTATACTTCTTGAGGATCTTCTCCCATTGTTGGTCGTTCATATATCACTCCAAAAACTGAGCAAAGCTCTTAAAAAGACTCCCTGCGAAGTCTGTCTCCGCAGAGATAAAGTTATCCCCATACACATCCCCCATCTGCACAGGATCAGACCTACCGCCCAACAAGAGGGTAAGGTTGGGAATCCCTTTCAGATACTTGAGACGCATAGCCTTGTTATCTCCACTACGGAAGTTATAGTGATGCTGTCCCAGAGAACAGTATGCCTCCCCATCAGTCAGGTTGAACACAATGCACTTCTTGGTGCGGACGTTTCCTTTCATCCACTTATGCAATGCAGGAAGAACAGCAAACTCCGATGTATAACTACCGTCGTAATTCCCATTATTGTCTACAATGGGAGACTGCGGATCAAGACGCAGGAGCTTGTCAAAATCATTCCCCTTGCTGTGGGACGAGAACACGCGAGACAACACAACCATAGAACCATGATCGGTTCCAGTGAGACTCCTACTCCACACGGGAGGAGCCGACTTGATGAACACCTCAATAGGTATTTGGTTCTTCAGGACCGTCCGGTTGGCTTTGGCGAACGCCGAAGCTACCGCAGCACAAATCTCAAGACGGGTGCAGCCTTCTGCTGCATCTGGATCTCTGTAATTCATGCTGCCGGAACCGTCCACCAAGAAGATGATGGTGGTATCCGAAGACTCCTTTCTAATGGTTCTCTGAAACACATTGTCCGAAAACCTGTGCCGGTAAAGTGTCCTGGGATTCAAGAGTCCCTTACGAGCAGAAACCTTGCGCGTCTTCTTCTGTTCCAGCAGCAACACAATGTGTCGCTTAAACTTTTCATAGAAGTGATTCCGCAATCTCACCGCCTTATCAGGAGGGCTGCTCTTGAAGAAAGGGTTGGTAGAAAATGTTAAAGATGAAGTATTCATTAGCAGATCACAATCTGTGGAGTCGAAGACTCCTTAAAACACACAGAAAACGAGGGGTTTCCACGTATAGTGTGAGCGTCATCGTCATTGACCCCATC
>Ga0209756_1004045_pt1 | contig 11574 bp, 19 predicted proteins | sample ETNvirenome_6_85_FD_184071 | JGI IMG/M metagenome (GOLD analysis project Ga0209756, IMG submission 184071) | Marine viral communities from the Pacific Ocean - ETNP_6_85 (SPAdes) (version 3) | ecosystem: Environmental > Aquatic > Marine > Oceanic | place: Pacific Ocean | collected 2013-06-19
ATCAATACCTTTGTCACTATGTCTTGTGATGATACCTCGTTCAGGAGATACCTTAGCAACAGCCAACCACAGACAATCATCTAATGATGTCATGTGTCCAACTATCTCTTCAATGATAGGAAACCTTTTTATATAGTCTTCGTTTAACTCACCTCTGAGTCCTTGTTTAGCTTTACCAGTTCCATAAGTTACAATCAATGGAATGATTTCTATACTCGTCCAAGTTTTCTCTTTACCACCATATGACTTTTGGTGGTCTGCAATTCCCCATCCATCTCCAACATACTCATCCAACTCCATAGTAAAATCATCCAAACCTTCAATCATAGGATAGTCAAATTTACAACAACAGATATCTTCGTATTTTTCTAATCCTCGTTGTTGTAATTTCCCACTATAATATACCCCCCTTACCTCTGCACATACCGCATCAATCTTTGAGGACACCCAAGTTGAACCAAGTGATTCGGGTATTGCCTTATCACCTGGATGTTCCATGTTTATGTGAGTGAACCAAACATCTCTCTCTGCACCAAATATATTACCTTGATTTCTAATCTGTTTGATATAATTAACTACATCTTCTTTGTAGCCATCTTTATAAAAAAACCTTTTAACAACGACATCACCCTTCTTTATATAACCAACAACTGATGTGGAAAAATCTCTAATATTTCTATTACTCGTAGCATAGGACGAGACAATACCAAAGTTCTTGTTGTCGTCTACATATAACTTACCACTTTCATCTTCAGTTTTTAATATACCCCAATGCATCTTTGCAAATGGATTTATCTGAACATCCCCATCATACTCAATAAATAATTTTGATATCTCTTTATAGTCCATCAGAAAAACTTTCTTTCTGTTCTGTTCAACACAGCGTTACTTACACCATTAGACAAACAACTATCGATTATATCTTTCAACTCTGTATGGTCGTGTGGGTTTTTGTTTTCAATATACTTCCACGATGTATGTTTATAATAATGTATTTTACCAGTATTAATAAGTTTTTTTCTACCATAAGAACCTAAAATGTCTATGTGCATTTCTTGTACCTTATCCTCATTCACTAACCAAAGTAAAGCTTGATTGTTGTGACACCTTGCACGACTTATACTTACAAATATACGGCATTTTGATGAAGAAAACAAGTCATAATTAAACATATTTTCAGTAGACTTATTCAATGGAACACACGCCACGACATTCTGATACTCTTCACTTATCTTATCAACCTTCGTTGAGCTATCAACTATGTCATACTCCCCATCAATTAACTCTTGTAACTTCTTGGATATAGAACCATTACCAAATATCAGAGTCTTACCGTCTACTAACTTATCTTTCATCCACCTTGCACAACTTTCTGTCTCTGCCGATGGTTTAGTTGGTATCACACCCACATTATGTTTTCTACATAAGTCCAAGTTGATGTGGTCTGTACCATGACCACGATAAACAACCCACTCTAAGTTTGGGTATTTCTCTAATGTGGTTTTACCTACCTTACTGAACTTGGTTGATAAAACTTTGATGTCATTTACAGGTATATGGTCTGATTTCTCCATCGCTCCAAGTATGTAGGCGTTGGGAATATATTTCTCAACACCTATTAAATCGGATTTGTCTTTCAGGAGTATATTCACACTTATAAAATATCTTTTTCTATATCTATTGTTAATACTTCATCAGAATCAAAGGAGTCTAATACTTCTTCTGATGTTAAGAACACTACTCGTTTTAGATGATTACCAACCCACTCAAAACCTTTTAATAACTTTACCAACTCATTATAGTGATTATGTTTTTTAGCCACCCAAATAAAAGTGTCGTAAGGCGAATCACATGGGTTTCCATCTGAATCTAGTCCTCTTCCAACTAAATTTACTCTTGACGCTATTCCATCCGTATGTTCGGCATCTGAGTTATATTTTGAAGATTGAAATTCAAAAGCAACTTTAACTTTCGGATTTCTTAAATCAATCTCTCTGTTAGATTCATCGTCTTTAAATTTAATCCAATTTTTCTTTTTAGTTAATAAAGACTTATCCTTAATACCAAGTAAACTTTTAAAATCCTTTTGTATTTCAGTAGATCCTGAATCACAGATGTACTCTACAAATTGTTCAACCTCACTATTTTCTTGTTTCTTTTGTGCATCATGATAATTATTTTTTATTTTGTTATCTTTAACAATTTGTTTTACATCTCCACTAAGATCCCCACTAAAATTCTCATCAGAATATCCAGATGATTTATTTGAGGCATATACATCATTTATATTAGTCTTTGGTTTTAGAACATAAATCATCCAAGAATTTGTATTGTTAAACTCAGTTGTCGGCCAATGTTCAATATAATTAACAATATCAGTATTATTTAAATGAACCACCAATGGAGATTCCCCTCTAATCTTTCTTAGACTTTTTATTTGGTATTCTCCTTTTGTTAAACCGGTTAATTTCTTATGCTTCCTAGCATCTGAGTATTTGGAAATTCTACAACCATAATATAATTCAAACTCTCTTCCATCCACTTCAATCAAGTCATCATGCAGTTTAAGGTCTGTATATTCATAAACTGGTTTACCACTTTTCAAAACACCAAGATGAGTTTTAGGTACTAAATTTCTTAATGTCTTTCCATTTTTTGTGACATCTTCAAAATATATTTTAAAATTATTTGTCTGACTATATCTAACTGACAACCATCGTTTTATTTTATCTTCCTTGAATTCAATGTCAGCATCAGAAAACCATCTAACCCCATATTTTAATCCCTTTGTGTCAGCATCCTTTTCGTAAAATTCAATATCAACCCTAATTGAATTAACCTTCTCTTTAAAATCATTCTTTATAAAAACATTGTCATCAATTTGATACTCATATTCTCCATCTTTATCAGTACAAGGAATAAGTCTAGCAGTATAAGATTTTCCACTCTCCTCGTCATATGAATCAATATACTCAAAATACCCAACCCTAAATGCCGTTAATTTTGTTCCAGATCCTCTACAACCAATCATACCTGGTGTATAATCAAATACTGTTGTTGGAAACCTTAAAAATCTATTGTCTAAATTCTTGATTGATAATGGATACCCATCATTGGATATGTCGATTAATTTTAATTTACCATCATCATACTTTTCTGCAACTTTAAATGTTATTTCAGAACTTTTATAATCATAAGCTCCATCTGCAAATTCTGCACCCCAAATATTTGAAGTCATATCAGAAGCTTCCATCTTATCTTTTAGGTGTGCTAATCTATCACCATTTATTATAATTGTTTTCATTATGTTTTATCTTTTAATTATTAACTACAATATACAAATAAAATCTATACAAGTCAAGCATTATTTACCAAAATATTGATTTTCTTTCCTTGTCAAATAATTCTTTAAAATACCCAGCCATCAACTCTTTGTGGTCTTGTAAGAAATCTGTATGACAACCAACTTGAAAAGTCTTCTTTGGTCGCCATAATATATCTTCTGGTATCTCACCTACAAATGCTTCTCTTAACAATGGTTTCCAATGGTTGTCTATCTTTTTATACTGAGGTGGAATACCTAAACCATACTCTACAAAGTTCTTATCCAAAAATGGTGTCCTTAACTCTACTGTTCCACCATACATCATAGCTTTGTTTGTTCTGACTAAATTCTTCTCGTGTAGTTTCTCTATCAAATCTATTCTAGCTTGATGGTAGTCATCGTCTTTCCACTTCCAAGCAAATATATGACCATACGAACCAAATATCTCATCACTACCTTCACCACCAAAAACCACCTTGTAACCTTTTTCGTGGATTGCCTTTGACATTGGTAACTGAGCAACTGCTGGTGATACTTGTACCCACTTGTGGTCTTCCACCGCATATATAGTATCTTCTAAGTTACTCATCACATACTCATCATCTATGATAACTTCGTTAAGTGGTATATTCATAAACTTAGCAGCTTTACGAGCATAATATAAGTCGTCTTTCTTTTTCTCATCTATACCATTACTTACCACAAATGCTTCAAGATTCTTTACTTTCTTTGACAATAGATAAGTTATGATAACTGAATCAATACCACCACTTAAAATCGTACAAACTGGCACATCACTAATCAATTCATTGTCTACTGCAAGTTCTATCTTTTCTCTGATGTTCTTTACTATCTCATCTTTTGGTTCTTCTACGATACGATTAGGAACAGAATAATATTTTACCTTCTCTAACCTTTTGTCTTCAATGTGAAAACAATAGTAATGTGATGGTAAGACTACTTTGATATGTTTGTTTCTAACATCAAGTGATTTAGTCAATCCTTTTCTTTCGGATGAAAATGCTAACTTACCTTTTCTGTGAAAATAATAGAAAGGTAATCTACCAACCCAATCTCTACCCATCCATATTTTTTGTTCTTCTCTGTCATAGATAGCAAAACTAAACATACCATCTAGCATTTCAAAACATTTTTCTTTGTACTCTACAAACATATAAAGAAGTAATTCTGTGTCTGAGTTTTTTGTTATGAAATCATACTTCTTCTCCAACTCATTTCTGTATCTGAGCATCGACTTCCATAACTCACCATTGTAAACTATCGTGTATCTACCAGTAGAATCTGTGAATGGTTGATTAGCATTTTCTGATAAGTCTTGGATGGACAAACGATTGTGTCCCAAAACCATATCACCATCTTCGTAAACTAATTGTGCATCATAACCTCTATGTTTTGTATCATCAAGTGATTCTTTTATAGTGTCTGTGGTAAACAGATTACCACCAGCTATTCCACACATATATTAACCTTTGTAGAAAATAAAAATAGGTTCGTATTTGGAAATTTGACCATCAACGGAAACACTATTCTTGACATTACTTTGGTCAACCCCAATCATCGATGCCATTAACATCTTTAATTTACCTTTGTATTGACCACCGAGTGATTCTATGATATCGATGGAGTCTTGTTCGAGTGGATGATACCTATCCCCACTTAATTTAATATCAGCAATATTCCAAAGTAGATATCTATCGTTTCTGAGACTTTCGTAAGCATTTGTTAATGTTGGTTTTAGGAAGTTATCTCTCCAATCATGATACATTGGATATGCCTTGAATGATTGTTCATCATCATCAGAATATTGTTCTCTATCAAAGTAAGGTGGTGATGTAAATACCATATCCAACTTACCTTTGTATTGTTGGAAGTCTGGATGGTCACCCACACGCTCAGAACCCAAACAAAAATAATGATATGTATTCTTCTGTTCTTCCCAAAACATATTTGTTTCCAAACCGTGTTCATTGAAGAAGTCAGCAACATACTCGTATCTTGACTTATCTATCTCATCTATCCAATTATCTGTATTCGGGTCTGTTCCGATATAATGTATTCTTTTCTTGGAAGCCATAGCACCAAGAATCCTACCACCCCAACCACTTGACGGATCGTAAATGTTTAGTGGTTCATCTTGTTTGATATGATCTGTATATTTCTCATACAGAAGTCTTGCTGTAAGTGGTGGAAAGTTAACTGCCGGTTGTGAGTTTAAACTCAATCTGAATATCTGAAATGCTTTGGGGAACAACCTTGTCTTTACATTATAATATCGTATCAAAAATACATTTCTTTTTAACTTCCCACTTTTTGTAGAAACATGGTCATCTAATTCTTCGACACTAAGTTTCTTTTTCAGAGTAGGACACCATAAGTTAGTCACCATCTCATCGGTAATTAATCCTTTGTCGTAAGCCAACTTTATATCATCTGCAGTTAAAGTTACATAACTTTTAAGATACTTCTCCTGATGTGATTTACCTATCCAAAGTCTGTGATTCTTAAACTTAAGTTTATTGTTATGATAATATTCTAACCATTCTAATGCAGACTCATCGTTCCAATATGGTAGTCCACCCTTATCGTTTTCTTTTCTATCCAAAGATATACACTTACTGAAAGTATACATAGAGTCTCTACGAACTCCCCTTCGCATAGCCCTAAAAAATAAGTCCTTGTTAGACTCTTCTTTTATTCGGTCATAGATAGAACTTAACTCATCACCCATATCTCCGATACGAGTTTTCATCATAGTTGGAAAGAACTGATTGACACCATTAGCAAACTTATTAAAATTCTTAATTACATTTCTCTGGCCATCATCGGCTTTTTCTATGAAACCGTGTATGTCATACTCTCTGAGTTTCTTGAATGATTTAATTATTTTATCAATACTCTGACCAACCATTGGTGGTGTACCATTCTCATCCCAATCCTTGATGATGAACTGACGAGCTTCTTCAATCCACTCGTCAAGTTCTTCATCAGTTTTTAGGAACAACTCGTGATAAGTGATATTGATTTTAGAATCAATGATACCACTTTTCTCGTAGTAATGTTTACTCACTAACTACCTCTTTAAGAGAACCTAAATTAGCAAAACTCATATGTTTGAGGTACTCAATAGCATCCTCTTTAGTTTCTGCCATAAATGTGTAACCTTCATCGGTTGTCCATTTTTTGTAGTGGTCGAATTGACCTTTACCCTTCTTCTTCGGCATTCTTTACTTTCTCCCATAGTTCGTTGATTGATTTTGTATCACCACCTTGTTTAATTAAGGCGTCTTTTCTTTTCATTATTGTCATTGGAACATCAGCAAGTGATGGTGGTCTACCCCATTCATCACACATAACCTGTTGTTTTAACCATTCTTTTTTAGTCATAATTTATCCTTATTATTTCTATTAAAATACGAAGAATCTGGCAATTTGTCAAGCACTTTTTTCTTAAATTCTACAATACCTTTACTGACATTCTCTTCCCAATCATTGTTAGCATCACCATCTGCCCCATCGGTAATATATTTGAATGATATGAAAGGTATATCATAATGATGACATACTTTAGCTAATGCATATGCCTCCATATCCACCACTTCACCATAATAATTTGTTTTATCTTCTACAAATGAATCACCACTACCACAACTAGCCTTTCTACCAATAGGATTAAATTTTACATGGTCATAATCTAATATAATTGGTATGTCATTTTCAAATGGTGTTTGTCCTTTTAGAAATCCAAGGCCTGTTACATCCATATCTCTCTGAACAAATTTAGTACAATCCACCAGCTCACCCTTTTTATATTTACGACTACCAGCAGTTCCATAATTTATAATAAATTTTGGCATTGGTGGTAAATAATATAGATGTGCCTTCTGTAACACTTTTGTTAATTCTAAAGTAGCATTTACCTTACCAACACCTGTATGTAAAACTCTGTAATCATCCAACTGGCCTTGTGTCTCTACTTCAAGAGCAGACACTATTAATATGTCTTTATTAACCATTAATTTTGTAACCCCTTCTGTGTGTTTAGGTTCATATGGACACATCAAACATCCGTATCCACAACAATACCCTCTCTCTGTTAAAAATTCCCTTGACAACATTATTCATATTGAACTAAACTCTTTACTTTAAAATCAATTTCAACTGTCGTAGGGACATATCGTAAATCAATCAACACTAAATTATCCTTGACATCATAACCAGCCTTTTCTGCTAGATAATTAACTGCTCTTAATGTCCCACCAGTTGCCAACACATCATCTACTATAACTGCCGTTCCACTACCTTGTTTGATTTGTAAAGTAGCCGTGCCATACTCTAAACTATATGATTCACTCTCTACGGGAGGTGGTAACTTACCTTTCTTTCTACATAATACAACTCCACCACCAAAGACCATCGAAAGTGCCGAGGCAAATATGAATCCACGAGCATCTATACCAATCCAATAATCAGGGTTTTTAACTAACCTACCCATATCAACAACCGCGGACCTAAATGCCCTATGGTCTTCTAACAACGGTGATATATCTTTAAAATTTACACCCTGAATTGGGAAGTCTGGTACTTCTTTTATTAATTCCTTATACCCACCCATGAGCTTCACTCCATATTTCTGTTATTTTTGGATAAACCTCGTACATTAAATCTAACATAGACTTGGCGTATTGTTGTATCTCCCATTGTGATGTGGCTTCATTTCTTAACTCAATGAAGTTCATAATCGCTTGAAATGATGCTGTCCAATATACTTCTGTATATTGTGATAATGGTAAGACTATCCTCGCTTGTTCTTTAGCCACCCCTACATCTATCAATCTTTCATAATACATCTCAACTTGTTTCATAAGTGAATGATACATATGGTCTGGTCTTGGATCAACTATCTCAGTACCATCTTCCTTGGTAAACATTACCTCACCTTCACTTGCCTGTTTGTTATCTTCTGATTGTTTTCTCCAAACATCAGGAACATAAAAGTCCTCAACCTCTACATACCTACCACTTATCTCATTCCAAGCGTGGTCTTTAGCAGATGAGTTAGATGTAGTTTCAATGCCAACAACATGTTTATACCATTGTCTCATAACGAACTCTGGCGCTTTAATATGGAATTGAACTTGTAAATGTCTGAATGGTGAGTAATGTTTGTGTTTTGCCAGATACTTACATAACCTTCTGTCTGAAGCACTCCATACGGTTTTCCTCTTACCAAATGACACACGAGCAGAGTTAACTACTGTCATATCATTACCAAGTGAATCTACAACCTCAACAAAACCCTTATCTAAAACTTTACTTTTCAGCATTTAACCTCTTACTCTCTTTTTTTACAAATTCAATAAAAATCCAACAACCAAATCCCATTATAGCAATTGGTATAAAGTTGAAGTAAATTGCCATTACTATATCATTCCAACTCATTTTTTCCTCCTTGTATATTTTCTTTTTGTAGCTTTTCTTTTGGAAGTTTTTACTCGTCTCTCATCACCACTTCTTTTATCAACACCAATCCATTTTTTTAATGTCTCGATTGCTTGCATGAATTTACTCATTTACCCTGCCCTCTGTATTTTTTCTTAAATCGTTTAGAACCAAGTTTGGTACTGAACTTAGTACCACGACCTAAACCTTGTCTTGTTTTCTTTTTGGCTTTGGTTTCTTTACCTTCTACGAAACCACCTTTAGCTTTTGCCATTGTAACCTCTTTAACTTATTGTTTTTTTCTGAAATTTAATTTTGGAGAACCAACTTTTCTCTTTAATTCTAATAATGAAATTTTGATATCTTCAATCAGGGGTTTTATTTTTTTCATATTATCCCCCTGAAATACATTTTTTAAATCTTTTCAATACTCTTCTGATAACATATGGTTTTTGATAATTCCTTGCTATCATGAGAATAGCCTGGCTCCGCATATCAGATTCTTCTCTCTCACCCATTGTTTAACTCCTAGTTATGTCTATGAAATAATTTCTCTTTATTCATAGTCTTTAATTTATTTTTGATATCATCAATATCTGTTTGTATAACCGTAAGTTCCTTTATAAGATTCTCATTCATCTCTTTCCTAGATTTCTTTGCATCCTCAACTATATATGGAATTTCACCAAGTTCCAATTGTTGAGATTCGATATTACTCCACAATCCACGGAATTGATGAGAAGCATGTTCTGTATGATTATATAAAGTATCAGTTAACACTTCTAATTGAACTTTGAGATGATCTTGTCCATCCAATATATTCATAACAGCCTCATCAGCTAATTGACCACTCTCAACCATCTTACCAAGAAAGTGTATCTCATCTAATATTTTTCGTAGTTCTGTAACATATAAACGAATTGTCTTTGGATCTGACACCCTTACAAATGTGGCTACATCTTCTTCTATTGCCCTATAGGATTCACTCCACTCTCTGATAGTATTATTAACCCTTGTCATATGAATGATAGATGAAGTCATAAAAGTAACACATATAACACTCAACAAACCATAACCTATCATTTTAAAATTCATACTATCCACTAACTCCCAAATACTTTTTTCTTCTCACCGTGATATTCGTAAGCGTGGCCATTCTCTTTAAGTAATTCATTTACAGACTTCTCGTGTCCTTTAACAAACAACTCACCAAGCACTCTACCATATTTACCAGTACCATGTGAGATAATACTAAATTTACCACCATCGGAATTTTCCAAAAGGTCTTTAACATATGCTTTCGCTTCCAACCCCTTGGCTTTTTCTTCTAAGTCTCTTGTTCTACTTTCCCAAGTGTCAACACCATAAAATCTTATTCTTACTTTATGCCATACATTAAATCCCAAATCAACCATCGCATCACAGGTATCCCCATCTACGACTCTATCTAATTTACAACTATAACCATGTTTTTTTACTTGTTTACCCATTACTATCTCCTATCTAAAATACTTCTTATCTCGTTTCAAGACACTACTGTAACTCAATAGTCTACCACATTTTTTACAAGACACAGGAGTTATCGATTCTGTACTAGAATACATCCTAAGTTTTTCCTCAATGTGATCTTCTATCAGTTTCCAATCTTCTTCTCTATTGACATTTAAACCCCTGTGGTCAACCGATTGGTTGCAACAAGGTGTCAATTCTTTTTCATCTTTTCTTTTAGGTCTATCTTTGTATTTAAAGTAATCCCTGTCAAGTGGTTTATTTTTCAATCCACACTCAACTTCTTTTTTGCTTTCTTTAAAACTTCTTTCTTTTTTTTGTGTCTATCTATAAGTATCTGTTCTTTAGTTCTTCGTTTGGTTTTCTTTTTGGGTTTCACCTTGGTAGGTGATAGCGTGCCCTTCAATTTAGGTTGTTCTTTACCCTTGTGAAAAACATTACCATCAGCATCTACGAACTCATTCATAAAATGCCATCCTGCTGGACGACCTGTGGTTTTTCTTGTTGGTTTACCTTCATGTAATTCAGGAAACTTTACCATCATCCTATGATTGGTACAATTTCCACAAACCACATTTGTTGCTGTTTCTCCTACTGCGATGTAGGCTCCGCAATTACACATCATATAACGAACTCCTTTTTCATTGTATTCTGGTTGTGTTTGTTTCATAACAATAATATACTTTTAAATAACTATACAAGTCAAGCATTAAATATCCGAAAATTCAGCATTTATCATTTGTTGACATATATAATATTGATTGTCCTTTTGTAAAATAGTGTCGGCCAATCTCCATTGACTCTTCAATTCTTCTGTAGAAAACGAAGTATTGACCGACACAACACCGAGAATAATATAACCATTATCACCTACGGTGATTCTTTTCACTTAATCTTCACGATGTTTTTCTTCGGTAGTTCGGGTTCTACTTTCGGAATTTCGATGGAAAGTATTCCATCCTTGAAATTAGCACTAACATCATCTCCATCTAATTGTTCTCCTAAATTAAAAGACCTCTTAAATGAAGAATGTTTTAGTTCTCTTGTGATACACTTACCACCATCCTCTTCGAAACCGTGTTTGTCACCTGATATGGTCAACACATTTTCTTCGACTTCTACTGATACATTTTTCTTATCCAATCCTGGAATCTCAGCTATGATACCAACTTTGTCATCATACTCGTAGACATTCACTTTGGGATAAGAACCTTTATTAAAAGATACTCCAACTTCTTCTTGAAAAGTTGGGAATTGCTTATTCATCAATTCATCAAATA
>Ga0209756_1004046_pt1 | contig 11570 bp, 15 predicted proteins | sample ETNvirenome_6_85_FD_184071 | JGI IMG/M metagenome (GOLD analysis project Ga0209756, IMG submission 184071) | Marine viral communities from the Pacific Ocean - ETNP_6_85 (SPAdes) (version 3) | ecosystem: Environmental > Aquatic > Marine > Oceanic | place: Pacific Ocean | collected 2013-06-19
CATAATAATTATGTAATATAAATATATATGAATACTAATACTCTTATTGTAATCTGTGTTGTAGTACTTCTAATTATAACTGTTGGCTTAAACAAAGATAATAATGATGCATTTTATACAAATCCTGGTTTTATTTACAGTTTAGATAAAATTAATAATAAATTAAAAAATATATCACGATGTAACATCGTTAAACTAAATGGTAAAAAAACTTTATTAGTACCACAAACAATATGTTTAAAGACTAGACTAGACCTTGATTATGTTACAAATTACATACTTCAAAAAATAAATTGTAAAAATTTTATTTTCGAAAGAACATCATACGATCGTGTTGAAAAAATAGAGGAAGGAAATCGTATTAATTATGTATACGATGTTTTTGTTTTTGAAAGAAATAGAGTTATGTTATTTAAATTTAGAATAAATGTTATCTTATACGTTTTACCAGATCATAAAAAAGATTATACTACCGTTACAGAAGTAACTAATTTCCCATTTAAAAATTATGAAATTGGGTTTCCTTCCAAAGACCAATTAATTCCTCTTCCAACAGAAGTCATTCCAACTGGAAATGATATTTTGGGAACAAGAACTATTAATCCTATTCTTAAACATAACATTGAAAGTATCTTTATTAATTCTGTAATGATTGATAATTCAACGCTAGTAATGCATCCTTATAAAACTACTAGAAAAACTGGTGGTTATAATAAATCATCCCTTGAATCTTCTTCTGTTGAATACTTTAATCCCACTGGTTATGTTGAGCCATCAGTTGTTAGAAATCATTGGCCAAAATTAAAAGGTGAACCAGATAATGTTTATAATTGGCCCTGTACTAAAATACCATTTAGATGGAATCAACACGGTGTTACAGATCCTATTCCCACACCAACCAAAAATTGTCCTGGTTTAACACATTCATTAGATAAACCACAAAATGCTTATAGTGATTGGCCAAATGTAGTAGCAGATCCTAGTTCCATTCGTTCAGGACCTAATTATTGGCTGTTTGATCTATCCAGAGGTATTCCTCAATTTAATGGAACAGTTAATTAAAAATTTTTATCCAAATATTTTTAAATAAGATTTTTTAAGTCTTTTGGAATATTTAAATATAGCATATGTCCAATAGCAATTTAAACTTGTGTATATTAGCCAAAATAGAAAAACATATCTAAAATTTGGTAAATTATATATAGGTGTAAAAGTTTTATAAACAGATAATGATCTAAATATTAAAAAACTTGTAACAAATGTTATATCTAATGGTGCTTCCCACTTTGTATCTCTAAAAAAATATCTAAAACAATTAAAAATTGAACTAATTTCTGCTATTGATAACCAATATGACAATAAATATTGATTAGGTGTAAATGAATCAAATGTTGATGCATATTTACACGCTGATAAACTGAGAAAATGATGTAATAACATTATTTTGTCTTTTTTCCAATATTGACCTAAAAATGTATCTATTATATTATAACTAATAAACATAGGAATTGTATACCGTAACGTTATAAAACTACCCCATCCCATTGATAAATTTATCAAAACATAATGTGATGAATTCAAAAATCCTAATAAATGTTGCGCAATTTTTATTTCCGATTGCATTTATAAAATATATATATTTTTTTATAATAGTTTGTTTAAGTAATTTAAAATTATAATTTTGTTTTTTCATGATGAAACTTAAATAGTTTCAATCCCGGCGCACCACAATGTGATGATGTGGACTGTGTTCATCAGGAGCACCCAGCCTGCTTTCGAAAGCGTCCCGGTTGACCCAGATCATCGCCCCAGACAGAGGTTCGGTTAAACGAACCCTACCGTCCGCAGCCACCTCATGTACAAGGACACAGTGAGACCCCGCAACAGGGTCGGTAATCGACGCCACAATACTCGTCGTCGGAGTTGTCAGGTGCTCCGCCATTTTCACACACGCGTCCTTTCCAGACTGTGTCACAAAATAGTAACTCAAGGGAGCGCGATCTCTCGCGATCTTCAATCGCTCTTTGTAGTTGGTAACACCGACTGACTGTATCGCACGCACCCCCTTAAACAATCTCTCATCCAGGTTGAGGAAACACTGGATGCCACAACTGGCAGGCAACTTTTGTTGCCACGCCGCACGTTGTTCTCCAACACGCACAATGTCCTTACTACCAAAACAGTAGGGAATCGGTCTCCACCAGTAGTTGAAATCGTTGATGTAAAGCCTGTTCGTCGACAGGCCGTTGGGTGTATTCTCGGGAATCTCGGGAATCTCGGGCTCTCGCCCTCTTTTTCGAGGATAACCCCGATACGGGGCAGGCGGACAACATGCACTTGCTTGTGGCGAAGGTGGCCTAGGCGGTGAGTCAGGCGATGAGCCAGATGACATCTTTTGTCTCTTTGCGGATGCCATATCAACAAAATAAATGTAATAATAAAAACAGATGATTTTGAGTGTCAATTTTTTCACGTCAATTTTATAATTTTCAATTAACCACACTTAATCATGTTCAGCATTACCAGCATTACCAGCATTACCAGCATTACCAGCCATCATTACCAGCATTACCAGCATTACCAGCATTACCAGCATTACCAGCATTACCAGCATTACCAGCATTACCAGCATTACCAGCATTACCAGCATTACCAGCATTACCAGCATTAAAATTCCACCAAGGAGGTGGTATCCACACATTGCCAATATTGCCAGCATTACCAGCATTACCATCATTACCAGCATTACCAGCATTACCAGCATTACCAGCATTACCATCATTACCAGCATTACCAGCATTACCAGCATTACCAGCATTACCATCATTACCATGAATAAAATTAAAATTAAAATTTATCCAAGGAGGTGGCATCCACACATTGCCAATATTGTCAGCATTACCAACATTGTTAGCATTACCAGGGAAATCCCTTGCTAATGTGATAGCATAATTAATCATCTCATCAGTACACACCCAATTATGTACTTGACAATACCACCTCAATCGGATTTCAATCTGATTTTGGCGATAATGGTCGGCAGGAAAGCCGTGTAAGTCAGGAATTTCATCATGATGTTCCATAATTTCATATAACTATATTTTTAATCAATTAAGTATCATTTTTTATTTTCTTATGGTATTCATATGAAAATAATTTCCGTATCATTTAATTATTTTTATAATTTTAAACCAGATCAAACACGTGGGTTACCTAATTCATCACAGGTGTAATTGCGTTGAACAGATGTTAATACTTCCATAATTTCATCTAGTGTAGGAAGTATATGATAAAGTAGTCGACATGTCATCGCAACTTGGTTTAATGGGATAAACCTTGTAACACAATAGGTTATAAGTTCATCAAGAGTGGTCAAAGCAGGTGCCTCTTCCTGTGGGACAAGTACATTAGTATGATTATCCATCAATTATATTAATCATAATTTATAAGAATTTGAGTATCAAATTTTTTATGGTATTAAAGTTTTTAACTCTTCTTCGTATTCTTTATCTTTTTTAATATGACTTTTTTTGAAAAATTCCTTATATATCATACTAAAACTTGTTCTTACAGCTTTAATTCTCTTTTTACGTGATATTTGACGTGCTCTATGTGCAGCATCTTTCGCAACTATTGAATAAATTTTTTGATAATTAACTTGATTCATTTATAAAATAATATATTATCCTTATAATTTATTAATTCATTTTTTTATATAATTTCTTGATGTATTATATTTAGTTCTATTAAAAATTGGAAATTGATATTCATATTCAATATGACTCATATAATATAATATATATATTACATTTTAGTTTTCATTTTTTAAAAATAAAAAATTTTATAAATTATAATATCGTTGTAATTCCCAATATAAAGACACTGTAAATGATGCTGCTGTAAGATATCTTGCCCACACAGGCAACCATCTTGCATTAAAACTACTAACAATTAAAGATAGTGTAACTAATGGAAAAACAATTTTATCAAATTGAGTATCCAGATTTCTGTTACGAAAATAAATTACAAATAAAACAACAGTAACAATAGCGGTTAAATGATTTTGATTCAATTTCATTTATACTATAGTATAATATTAAAAAATTGAATATTAAAAGATTTTATATATACTAAATAAATATAATGGTATGCCCCGTATGTATTGTCACACCTATGGCATTAGGTGGAACTTATATTAGTATATTTAAAAATAAATATCTTTGGATAGGCGTTGGAGTAATGATATTATCAGTTATTATATATTATATGAATAAAGATTGTAAAAAATGTAAAAAAAAATAATACTTAGAAATTTAAAAATATTATTAAATTAATGAATAACAATCATATAATGAATCAGGAACGTAAAAAATTATACCCTGCTTTAAAAGATTTACATAATATTATAAAAAAAGAACAAATTCCATTGTTTGGACTATCGGTTATTGATCTAGAATTTCATAATAGATTATCTTATGAAAATCCAATATACATAATAACTGATAAAGACAATGCATTTTTTATAGATATATTTAAAAAATTATATAAAAAATATAATAGAACTAGAAATCAAGTATTTTTTTCATTACCAACTAAAAAACGTTATCATTACATTTATATGTTAAACCTTCAACCAGTTTTAATCATACATTTTAATAAGGACCCATATCCATTTTATATAAAAAATAGTTTCAAATGTACTGATATATTAATTAGTCTAAGCCATATGTATTATGAATACACATTACCATATAATTTCTCAAAATTTTGGTTAAAATGGATTAAGGTTGAATCAGATGGAATCGAAAATTTATTAAAACTTAATTATGAACAACCTAAATTTAAACCAATAAATTTTAATTTTGAACCAATATTAGAAAAAATTAAAAATAGAGATGATTTAATAATAACTGGTGGATATGCATATGACTTGCTTATGAATACTAATTATTTTAAAAATAGTAAGCTTCAACTTATTACAGTTAATTCAACTGAATTAATTAAAGAATTATTTAATGATTTCAAAACTATAGAAATAAGCTATAATGATAAAATACAATACTTTTATAATCATTATCAACTTTTTGACAATGATGTCTTAATATGTGAAATGTTCAGTTACAATAGATTAGTTAATTATGTCAAAATTAACGAATATAAACTATCTAATCCTCATGGTATAATTTTTCATTTAATGCTGGATAAAGGTAACCAATATTATATTATTAAATTACTAAACTATATTAAAAATAATTTTAATGTTTTTCAAAAAAATTATTTATTGGATTTTGCTGAAAAAATCCTATGTAACCGTGTTACTTCTTATTATAAATAATAAAATTAGATATTTAAATGAATCTAATAAAATTAGATATTTAAATGTATTTCTCAGCTTTAATTGTTCTGAAATAGAAAAAAGCAGCAACTGCACCCAATAATTGAGCAACAGTTTGTCCAATTAATTGAGATGTGTCAATCTTATTATGTAAATACATCATTACATTAACAGCTGGGTTAAAGTGACCACCAGATACCTTACCACCAAAATAAATAGCGGATGCTAATGCAATAGCAATAGCAAGCGGATTTCCTGTTATTATAATAACAGCTAAAAAGATGAATGTTCCTATAAATTCAACCAATAATTCAATCATTGAATATAATTATATATAATTAATAATAATATTATAATTTTCATAATTCTTTAATGTTGATTCAATTATTGATTCAATTTTCACCGACTTCATCAGATTCATCATCAGATTCATCATCAGATGCATCATCTGATACATCATCAGATTTATCCTCAGTTTCATCTACAAAACTCGATTTACTACCTGCACTAGTTTCTGTCGTGGCAGTACCTGTGAATGTTACACCCTTAAATGCAAATTGATTAACATTAACTTGTGAAGATGATTCCATAAGAAGTGCTTGTTTAACAGAAAGGGATAATCCCATCTTTCCACCAACAAACCAAATTCCTGGAATAAGAATAAATTTTCCAAATGAACCACGTGTCATTAATTCTGATAGTTTAGCAAAACTAGGAACAGAAAGTGATTCTGTACTACCCTGATAAACATGTACATCAGGAACACCATCTCGATTATAGATTTTGGTCCTAATTCGACTTGGATATTCATCACTATCTCTAACAAAAGGTTTCGTAAGAACCTTTACAACATCTGCTTGTGATGGTTCATATTGAGTTCCATAAATAATTTTAGAATTTACAATTCCAAACTGAATAAACATATCATAAAGTTTTCTCCACGATTCAAACCAATTAGTAACAAGGACTTGTTGATGTTCAATCTCTTCAATAGTCTTGTAATCTGTACGTCCAACTTCTTGTAAACTTAACTCCCATGGTTTTGTAGTACTATCAGCATCCTTATACGGAGGACTAGGACCCCACGGCATTTTCAACCATGGTGTTTCTATAAGCATCATTTCTCCACTATAAAGCATATAAGATTTAAGTTTATCTCCTTTCTTTACGGGAGTTGTGAATGTTACGTTTTTAGTATCAAAGTTATTTTCATGTACAACAGTAGGCATAATATATTTAGTAGATATCTCTTTAAATATATTAAAATTTCAATTTTTATATATTTCATCAAAAATTGATTTAAAAAATTTAATAAAGTTTTATTATATATTAAATGAATATGAATGATATTAAAATAGATCACACTAAATGTATTTCAATTAAAAATAGAAAAACATTTATTCAATGTACAAGAAAAAGGATAAAGGGAACAGAATTCTGTGGACTTCACCTTAGAGCTAAACGAATTATTAGATTTGATAAAATAAAGAATATAGATAATAAACCAAATACTAAAACAGATATTATTATTAGATCAAGTGATATACCATATGAACTAACAACATTAGATTCATTAAGACAATCCTGTAAATATTATTTTAAAAATATCGAAATAAAAAATTTTAAAAAATTAGAAATGTATAAAAAATTAATGAATTTTTTAAAAACTTTGGAGACATTCTTACCAGAATTAGACAAAATTGTTAAAATTCAAAGTCTTATTAGAAAATGGCTTATTTATAGAAAACACAAATGTCTTAATAAATTTGATTTGGTATATATGAGTTCAATATTTGAAATTCCTTCAATTTATTATTTACAAGTAAAAGATAATGATAAAATATTTGGTTTTGACATCCGGTTTTTATATAAAAATTTCAAAATAAATAAAAAAAATCCGTACACATGTTTACCTTTTACAGATAAAGCATTAAAACAAATTACAAATAGATTTTCATCATTAATAGATAAAAATATAGATATGGAATTTGAAAAAATAAAATTAGATCCTAAAAAAGAATTTGAATTTTTAGTTATAGAATTATTTACAGATATGGATAATTTAGATAATTATACAGATCATAAATGGTTTATGGATTTAAATATTTTTAAACTCAGAAAATTATATTCGATTGCCGAAGATATTTGGAATTATAGAGCTCAACTTTCAACAGCTCAAAAATTTAAAATAGTCTCTGATGGTAAAGTATTTACAATTCCAAAAGACCAAGTTAATAATATGTATGTTAAAAGAGATATTCAAAATATTTTAATAAAAGATTTTGGACGTATGGTGAGAGAAGGGATAGATGTGGGTGAAAAAAAATTAGGTGTGATGTTGGTACTTACGGCATTAGTGGAAGTATCAGCTAATGCAGCAGATGCATATCCTTACTTAGTTCAATCAGGATCTATTAGTGATTAAAGGCGTAATGAATATCTACATTGAGTGTTAATTAATTCAATTAAGTTATTATTAACACGTATCTGAGTTTCAACTATTTTTATAAATGTCAAAAATATTTTTTTTATTCTTACTGGATTTGAATCAAAACACCTGTCCATACTCGTTCTAATATATTTAATTCTATTTTCTATTACACCATTAAAACTACGTATATCATCTAAAACAGCTTGACTACATAATACTATTCTAGCAGTTGTATGTGTTTGTGTTGTATATGGTCGGTTTCCACGAGATGATGATGATGATGGTATTGTTGTTGTTATTTGTCTAGTTTCACTTTTAATTTGATCGAATAATTTTAACATTTTTGGTTCTAATGTGGTATTTAATTGATCACATAATAAAACCATATCTTTTAATTCATCTATAAGAGCATCTATATTAATAGGACATCTTGTTCTATTTTGTACCACGTTTGGTGCAAGTTGGAGGGGTGTTGTGGTTGCATTTTTATTTACTACTGATGTTTGTGGTGCTGGTGGTGTTGGTAGTTTTACTCCTAGTGCGTTAGGTTGTTCTTTTAGTGTTGGCATAATATTATATATTAATACATAATATTATATTTTATTTATGTTATAAATTCTACTGTTGCAGCACCATGTTCTACATTTAAAACATTGTAATTAGTTGCGAATATATTAATAATATATTCATTATTTGAATTACTAGTAAAATTATCCGTATTTAAAATAAATCTTATATAACGATGATCCACTACACTGAAATTAAATGTTCCACTTGGTTGATGTTTTTCAGGATCAATTGCAAAACTATAAAGATAAATATGTCTTAAAATAGGTGTTCTGGTATGAAAATTATAAGGTTGAACTATTCTAAAATAAAAAGATGGCATATTTCTTGGATCATCAAAAAAATCATTTCCTTCAATTACAAAATTTGAAAATAACATTGTATTATTATTACCAGTTGAAGTAGTTGGGTCTGGAACATTTGAAAAATTAAATACATTATTGTAATGATCAATTCCTGTTACTGGATCCGTATAATTAATTGAATCTGGTCTTTGAACAACCCAAAATAATTCTTTAACAGGATGATTAAATGGAATATTCATTTGAAGTTCAATAGTTGTCGATTGTTTGTTAAGTGTCTGAATTTGTAATTGTTCAATTAAATATGAATGTTTTCTTCTAGCAAACACTTTTCTTTCTGAATCATCTAAAAAATAATATCTAGCATATAATACAGCATTTAATAACTGTTTATGAAAACCAACTCTATTTAAAGTTATTAATTGATCACATTTTTCAAGTTCAATATTTAAAATAACATCTTGTCTTTGAATAGATATTAACGGTAATGCTAATGCTGGATTTCGACAAAACCAAAATTGTAAAGGTATAAATAAATTTAATTGACCTGTTTGTGTAGCATTGGTAAATGCATTATGTTTACCTACTAAATTATTATAAGCATCTCTATCATCATTCGATATATTTAATTCACTCCAAATTTCCAACCATATTCCATATTGTCTATCAATTATATTCTCTCCAATTTGAATACTGTATTCCCTAATAATAGCATGTCCGACAGCATTAATCCAACTAACCGGATTAGCTGGATCTGTATTTAATTCATCTAAATCTGGTAATGTAACATTTAAATACAATTCTCCTAATAAATCTCCTATTTTATTTATTTTACAAAAGAATTTCATTCCAAAATCTGTTCTTCCTGTAAAATAATTAATAATTTCTTGATAGGTAAAATTAGTATGCCTCTTATATACTGCCACAAAATAAGACATTTGTGGATTACCTGATAATACAATATTTTGTTCTCCCATAGCAGCTAATTGTAATACAGCACCTCTAACCATTATATAATATTATTAATATTTAAATATTTACTTTTATATATAATATAAAATGTCTGGTACTAATCAAAATATTAGATATCAATCAACATTTGATTATGCACAATATGATGTTGTTAAAACGTCCAGAGTTTTTGATGTTTTAAAAATCAAAGGACAAACAAGTATCATCAATTCTGTTACCGCAGATTTAATAGTTGAAGGCGGTTCAATTTTTAAACAAGGTGTTTTAATTGGTGATGGAGGTTTTAAAAATCATTTAACTTATTCTACAAATTTATCAGGTGTATTATCCCACGAACCAAATGATTCAGTTGGAAATGAAGCACTAATTTTTATAAATAGAGATGGTAATACTATCAATTTACTTGATACATCTCATTCAATTATTTCAAATTGTTTAGAATTTGATGGTGGAATCTGTATAGGAGATAAACAACAAAGTTTTATAGCAATAGGAAATGCCACTGTCAATGGTTCCACAGATAGTTCAATAGGGATTGGTGTTAATGCTAATGCTAATGGAGGTGAATCTATTGCTATCGGTTTAAATGCCCATTCGAATGGTACTAATTCACAATCATTTGGTCGTGATGCCAACGCAGTTGCAGCTGAGTGCATTGCAATTGGACGTGGTCCATATGCTAGCGGATCACACAGCACCGCGATTGGTGCTAATGCTAACGCACTCGGTACTAATTCACAAGCATTAGGTACTTATGCAAATGCTTTAGGAAATAATTCACAAGCATTTGGTCGTTATGCCAACGCTGTCGCCGCTGAATCCATTGCTATTGGACGTGGACCAGTTACAAGTGGATCACACAGCACCGCAATTGGTGCTAATGCTAATGCACAAGGTATTAATTCACAAGCATTAGGTACTTATGCCAACGCTGTCGCCGCTGAATCAATTGCTATTGGACGTGGACCGTTTGCAAATGGATCACACAGCACTGCAATTGGTGCTAATGCTAATGCACAAGGTATTAATTCCCAAGCATTTGGTACTCATGCAAATGCACTCGGTACTAATTCACAATCATTTGGTCGTTATGCCAACGCAGTTGCAGCTGAATCCATTGCAATAGGACGTGGTCCATTTGCGAATGGAACACACAGCATAGCGATTGGTAGTTTTGCTAAATCATATGGTCATAATGCATATGCAATTGGTAGTAATGCTAGCGCATTAGGAAATAATTCACAAGCATTTGGTTTACATGCTAATGCTGTAAGTGAATCTTCTATTGCAATTGGTCATAATGCTTGTGCAATTCATACTAATTCAACCGCAATAGGACATAGTGTAACTACTAATGGAATAGGTGAAACACGTTTTGGTGGAACATATTTACAATTACCAAGTACAGAGACACCACCTGAAACAGCAGAGCTAGGTGGATTATGGGCAAATACAATCGATAATAGCTTATATTTCCGTAGTGATTCAGCTTGGAACGTAATACATAGTACTGGTGATAATATTTACGTAAATAGTATTGATACAGAAGATATTTTTATTCAAAATTTTTTTGTATTAGATTCTACACTGTGTTCTTTTGCTAGTGATGCTACAACTAAAATTAACCTAGATGGTAATAATAATTTAAAACCACTTATATGGATTCATACAGTTAATGCTAATGGTTTAGCTTACACACTTAACGTTGCAAATCCTCAGACTGATGGAATTTTAGTTAAATTTGTTATATTAGATGAACTATTAAATAATGTGGATATCAATTTTAAGTATGCAAATGGTATTACACAAAATACGATAACACTAAATTCGAGTACAACTGACGGTTCTGTTGAAGCGATTTGTGCAAATGGACTTGGGGTTGGTGATAATGTATGGAGAATCGTAAATTTATATACTAATCCTTAAATTTTATATTATTAATTATTATAGAATGGAGAAAACA
>Ga0209756_1004048_pt1 | contig 11566 bp, 16 predicted proteins | sample ETNvirenome_6_85_FD_184071 | JGI IMG/M metagenome (GOLD analysis project Ga0209756, IMG submission 184071) | Marine viral communities from the Pacific Ocean - ETNP_6_85 (SPAdes) (version 3) | ecosystem: Environmental > Aquatic > Marine > Oceanic | place: Pacific Ocean | collected 2013-06-19
ACTTATCCTCGTAATCCCTCTTTGGGCGTTCTCCTTTCCCATCCATAAAATAAAATTTCTTACTATTGCCACCGACTTTTTGTAAACCACCGCCTAATACCATACTAGGACCTCCTCTTATTACAGAGAGCTACACAAGCTGCATCTGCATAGTCTTGCTCAGGGAAGATATCTCCCCACTTCTCTATAGCGAATTTTTTAATATCTTCCTTACTAGCGTTCCCTTTTTCCAAGATAAACTTTTTCCAATGTCTATTATCTATAAATACCGTAGGTATTTTAGAAGTAACCAGAAATCCTAAGACTGCTCCAGCAACATTTGCTATAGCTATAGTCGATTTAGGGTTCTGAATAAAAATAGCTGCCTCGATTGCAGCTGAATCTATTACTTTTATTTTACTCAGATCTTCCGAAAATTTTGTAAAAATTTCAGGGAATCTATCATCAAATTTTTTCTCTTTGCTACCCCATTTATGAAGTGAGATTAATTGTTCTTCTTCATCAATAATAGCACCATGAACAGCTAAACTAGAACAATCTAATCCCAAATATCTCATGCTTGTGTACCATACGTTCTTAGTGCTACAACACGACTAACCGTGTTATAGGCAGTGGTATACGTACTAAGTAGCCCAGCTGTCTTCTTTAATAATGCCTGTTGTTCTATGAGATCCCTTCTCAATTCTCTTAGTGATTCAAACTTAGATAGAATCTCTCCCCTAAGCTCTTCTCTAGTAGGTTTCTTTCTACCATCATCTTCATATTCTTTAGCTACTCTAAACAAAGCGGTATTAAAACCCTCTGTAAAAGCTGCATCTAAAGCCCCAACAACAGCTTCAATATCTGAAACCTTAGTTTCTAAGTAACCTTTATAACCACCATACATAGTCAAAAAGTTTTCCAAATCTTTATTATCGTAATTAGTTAATTTAGAAAATTCTAGTTCAGGTCTTTCTGACAAATCAACAGTGAATTTAGGAAGCCCTAGGGCATCAATTTCTTTTTGGGCCCGTCCCAAAGCTTTCATAGGTGTCCATTTAGTTTCTCTTTTTTCCACTATATATGTACCCCTCTGTAGTTAAATACTCAAGAATTTCAGTAACCATTGCAGTTGAAAACTCTCCATTATTTCTTACACCAGTTTCCATATCAATCCATTCCATACCAAGGTTTTGAGTTCTCCATTCATCAATAGCTACAGGCAATGTATCAATGTTTAATCCACCAGCATACCCATAAGGTTTATTAAATGTTTTCCAATTATTAGAAAAAACACCAGCTCCATGAGAATTATCTAACAATACCGAGGTATTGGGAGCATCAACACTTTCACCAATCCAAGTATTCAAAGTATCAGCTTGGAAAATAAATTCTTTTTTTGGAAATTTTTGAAGCTTTTCGGATAATTTAGGATCTAACAATTGATAAGGCATACCATGAAAATTAAATTGTACACGATTAAAAGAATCAAAAACCTCTTTACCTAGATAATCCTGAATAAACCATAGATGATCACCATCTTTGATAATGTCCTCTACCCAAGGTTCACACAGATGGGCAGAAAGATTTATTATTGACCACTCTTTTTTAGATAAATCTACTAATTCTTTAACCCAGGATTCAGAGGGAAATCTTGAAACCCCATGAGAAGGAAATAAAATTCCCCATTCAACAAAAGGATAAGCTTTTGATATCTCTATTAACTTCATTGGATCAGTTTTATCATCTGCCCCAGTAAAAGTAACCTTAAACTTCAAATACTTCAACATATTCTCTTTTTTAAATCCAACTTCACTCAATGTCTTTTACCTTTCTACAAGAACACCAATAAGCACCAGTACATTGTTTTGGTGCTTCAGTCATACTCTGAATATTTGCACAACGGCTAAGTATAGCTTGCCATTCTTTTTCATCTCTCTCAACAAAAAAAGCTTTGATTTTCTGATCATTCTTATTTTCGTATAGGACTGTACCAATGTCATATCGAGCCATATTCAAATACATCTGTAGCTGCATCTCATGCTCGGGTTTAGGACTTCTTAATTTTGTAAAACCTGATGTATTAATAGATTTCAATTCAATTGGGGTAATTCCATAAGTCGAATGCTTAATCAGAAAGTCTATACGTCCTGAGATTGCTGGAACATCAAATCGAACTGGAATTTCTCGACCTACTAATATTCCCAAATTCTGGAACCATTTCTCCACTCGCTGCTCTAGAAAGTTACCATTTTGAAAAATTCTCTGCACATGTGGTTCTAATGGAGTCGCAATCATTTTTCCATGATAGATGAGCCATACAGATCTATCGCATGGATTACTCAATGTAGAGGGGTGAAAAACCCCACTCCTAGGTGGGTGCATGACTCCAGTTAAATATTCATCTATAGTTTCCATCAACCATTCATCGGACTTTGCTGAAATAACTATATTTTTTACACCTTGCTTTTTTCTAATTTGTTTAATCCCTGCCATAATGTCTCCTTCACACCAGATTTTGTCAAAGCACTTATATGTAAAATATACTCAATCTCATTATTATAGGATAGCTTTAGATCTCTTTTTGTATCTCGCTTTTTAAGATGCCCATATTTTCCGTCTGCTTCAATAACTAGTTTCAATTCAGGAACATAGAAATCTACTGTATAAGGAAAGAAGAGATACTGTTCAGCATAACGAAACCCCAATTCCCCCAATTCTTGTGCAATTAATTTTTCTTGGTCAGTATAATCTTTAGGAGTTAAGTTCACTTTTTAGATCCTCAAATAAAGTAGCTTGCTCGATAAAGAGCTTTTTTACCCCATTCATTCCCATAACCTTATTATCTTTATAAGAATACCAAGGACCTGCTTGGGTAATTAGTTTACGTTCTATACCTTCCCTAATAAAACTTTCAGTAACATCAATGCCACCATCTACTCTAAAAGGAACTATAGCAGACTTCCAGTTCTCACCACCGACTTTTGTCTTTCTAAGTCGTATTTCCATGTCAAAACCTACATTATCTTTTCCTTCTTTTATCCACCCATTTCTTCTTACCTGTAATAAAAAGTGGGAAAAGAATGACTGTGCTAAACCTCCTGGCATATTATCTAAAGCAACTGGACCCATAGAAGCTCTAACCTGATTAATGGCAACAAAAGCACTACCGTATTGAAGATTAGGTAATAGTTTTGGTAAGGCTGAATTAACAAAACGTGCTTGCCAAGCTATGGGATTATAAGAAAATTCTTCTTCTGCTACGGCTGTAGGAACAAGTCCTGCAATACTATCAAGAACAATAACATCAACACCATTTTGCATAAGAGTACGAACTATATCGAGAGCTTCTTCTCCATTAGTTGGTTGAGAAACTAGGATTTTACTGGTATCAATTCCACACTTAGCACTCCACTCAGCATCCCATGATAACTCAGTATCAATCCACGCAGCTATTCCACCAGCTCTTTGAGCATTTACAACTATCTGACTAGCTAAATAACTCTTACCAACATTAGTAGGTCCATAAATCAGAGTCATTCGTTTCTTTGGGATACCCCCACCTGTTAGTTGATCTAATGCAGGTATCTGAAAAGGTATTCGACTGTACCCAAACTTTTCTGAGTCCCCTAATTGAATGTTTAACTTATCATTTTTTAAAAGTTGGGCTATAGCCTCGTCAGCATTATTCTTCATTAATTAGCCTCATCAAGCATATTTTCAAGTTTCTCATCAACTTGACCTCTAATAACATTCCAAACCTTCTCTGCAGCGTCTTTAGAGGTATCTAATTGCTCTTCAATATTTAAATCAGTATCTATCTGATCTATTGATAAATCAATTCTCCCATACTGATTTGTTGCCAAATCCCCTACCCTAAAAGTAAAACCTAAATGTACACTAACTTTTGCCATGTCTAACTCCAATCTATATATTCGTTATCGACTATTGGAACAGCGTCCCAATCAACGCTTTCTAAAAGATCTGATACTGTATCTACAGATTCAAAATCTTTTTTTGTAGCCCAGGAGGGGGAACAAACTTCCATGTCCACTTTCAAAGGTATATCTAAGGAATTAGTTTCTAATAACTTCTTGATTTCCATTGGAAGTATATCTAATTCCTCATCATGAATTTCACATATGATTTCATCATGAACCTGTAAAAGAACATGGCTCTTTTTATCAGCTAGATATTTATCTATCTCAATCATTCTCTCACTAAGTAGATCTGCTGACGTTCCCTGAACCAGATAATTTACACCCTTATAAGCAAACTGACTTGGGATAACGTATCTTCTACCATATCTATTTTTAATCCATCCACGTAAAGCAACCTTTTCTGTAGCTTTATCAAAGAAATCTTTAGAACCCTCTAAGCCTTGAAAATACCTTTTCTTATAGGCCCCAGCTTCTTTAGGAGTTGTTCCCAATTGCTCAGAAAGCTTTTTATTCCCAATACCATAAATAGTTCCAAAAGTTATAGCCTTAGCTAATTGCCTATAAAATTTGAAATCTTTCTCATTCTCACTAACATTGAAAGCTAACTTAGCTGCTTCACCGTGGAAATCTACATTATCACGATTCAATAGTTCATCAATTGTATCATTTCTGAAATAGCTCAAAAACACACGAACTTCCATTTGAGAATAGTCAAAACTAACCAAAGTATGATTCTTTCGTGGAACAAATAATCTTCTGATAGCTAATTGGTTTTTATCGGAATCATCAAAAGATTCATCACCAATGAAAGTCCAAGTTTGTAATACTTCATCAGATAAAGTCTCAATAGCAGTCTGTCCTTTAGAAGATACTATGGCAGCAATTCTTTGTTGAATACTACTTTTAAGTTCGGCATCTAAAGGTAGTGTTGAGAGTTTAAAATGATTTCTTGGAATGTTCTGTAAGTTCGGATCTCTTGAAGATAGTCGTCCTGTTGAAGTTCCCCAGTTACAAAACGAGGTGTGCATAATATCGGACTCTAGATAAGGTTCTATATATGTAGAGTTTAGTTTCTCCAAAGTCCTGTACTGTCTAATCAATCCAGCTAAGGGGTGATTAATATTTACAAGAGCTAATTCATTCCAAGAATCTCTGCCTTTAGGAGTTTTCACAGGAGACTCTATACCTAATGTATTAAACATTTCCCCAATCTGTTGAGTTGAAGAAATGTTAAACTCTTTATCAGCTAACTTATAGATTTCTTCCCGAACTTCTTCTAATCTTAAAACAATAGATTTTTGAGTTTTCTTAGCATACTGCCTATCAACAGAAATTCCCTGTCGCTCAACATTAAATAGAACTGATGTTAGATTACACTCTAACTCAAAGATTTGCTGTTGATTTGTTTTTTCGATCTGTTGTAAGACATCTTGATAAAGTCTAGCTGTAAGAGAAACATCTTTTTTACAATACTCACCTAACATCTCTGGAGATGCTAAGGAAAAGTCTTTATTCCATTTTTTGGAACGGAGTTCCTTCTTTGTATCAATATCATACTGAACAGCACTATCTCCATAATGTCTTCGTCCAGTATCAGTAAGACTAAGTTCTTTAATTTCAGAGTCCTCAATCAATCGTACCATCACAATGACATCAATTAATTTTTGATCCGAAATTTCTAAGCCATCATTCTCTAAGAAATGTAGATCAAATTTTATGTTGTAGCCAATTAAGTTAGGTACAGTGTTTAAAACTTCTATCAATTTCTTATAGGAACGATACTCAAGGTTTTCTCCCTGATGATGTCTTATAGGGTAATATTGCATCAACCCCATAGAATCCATCTCCCCAACACCTACACCACAAATCTGATGACTACTATATGAATCAAGTCCATTAGTCTCTACATCGACAACAATAGCTTGATCTTTTTGTATAACTTCTTTTAGAAGATCTAATTGATCTTCAAAAGTTTTATTAGTTACGATTGACATCTATAATATCCACTTTAATATCTGCTTGATTTAAAATTTCAGCAGCTCTGGTTTGGCTATAATAAATCGGTGCCACTAATCTTGTAACTCGACTATTAGCTAACATCTTAGCGCAAGTAATACAAGGAGTAACCGTTAGATAAGCCACCAATAGATCATTGGATCTTAACTGCAACAAAGCATTTTGCTCTGCATGAACAGCTAAACATTGATCTAAATTTTCACCAGGGGCTGAGAATGCACCACTACAAGGCACATCTAAACAATGGGGGAAATTGGTAGGGACTCCGTTGTAACCAGTAGCGACTACATGGTTATCGGAGTCCACCAATACACATCCTACTTTTCTTCTTAGACAAGTTGAACGTTCAGCTACTAGCTGAGCCATTTGTAAAAAATATGAATCTCTATCAAGTCTAGAAGAGGGATTTATCATTATCCTCAGAACTAGTGCTTTCAGTAGTGGTTGGTGGTGGGTTACCATACCTCTCAATGAAGTATTCTTTTACTGTAGGTAACTTCTCTATTTCAGCAACTTTATCTGAAGGAATTTCCTCTGGTCTTGGAGTAGCTGATATTGAATAAGACGTGTCAAAAGCCCCTGTTCCAGTTCGCCTTACACGAATTACCCCCTTATTTAAAGCTCCCCAATCTGAATGAACTTCGACTAGTTGATTCCAAACATAGTCACTTCTACCAAATCCGAGTGAAATAATTTTAAAATCATTCACATTCTCTCTAAACATTCTGCGTCCATTAGGACCCTCAATTTCTTCCCAACTGTCATTTCTCTTTTCAGTGTGAATAATACTATGAACATACGCCCAAAAAGCGAACTTATGTTGAGGTCTTGTGTCTGCCGGAACACTACTAGCATCCACATTGTCATCTTTCAAAAGATTAGTAAATCTATTTCCAAGTCTGAAAGTATACATATAAAGATCATCTAACAATGTATCATTTTCATCACCTGTTGCAACTGATGTTACAAATGCTTGATCTCCATCCTTGAACCAGACCTCTCTATGAGGGGTACGATCTTGGGGATTTGGAGTTCTACCATCATCCCTCGCTTTTTGAATTCTCCCGATACCAGACATTTTGTCTCCTTTCTACCAATACGTTCTATTTTTAACCAAATCATGTAAGACGTTAGCATTACGTATATCTTGTATGTCTTTTACATCTTCTGGTAAGTTTAAGTATGATAACAGAAAGCTATCTTTTAAGTCAATTGTAGCTTTGGAAATTCCCTTACGTCCTGCATCATCGTTATCCAAGGCCAAGACAACTTCAGTAGGACGTAATGATCTAATCAACTCAACTTGAGACTTTGAAATCAAAGCCCCCAAAATTCCTACCGTTGTATAACCATGTTGATCTAGCCACATGCAATCCAATGCTCCCTCAACAACAATCAAAGTATCAACAGTTTTAGGTAAACGATGTATTCCAAATAAGGTTTTAGACTTCTGAAAACCTTTTGAATACAAATATTTTGGATTCGCCTGAACTCTTCTGGAAATCCAACCTAGATCTCGTTCCTTCTCATTCCTACAAGGTATTATTAAATCATTATACTTATTTGACTGACAATCCCATCTGGTTAATGTAGCTATTTGGAAACCTCTATCATAGATCCAATGGTTAGAGGGAATTTCAGAAGTCCAACTTTCATTGTAACTAACTGATTCAACCTCTTGAATATAGGAACCTGTAAGTTCAGGTTCGATCTCTAGTTCTAAGTCATAAAGAAACTTATCAAAAGCTTCTTCTAAATCAAAACCTAACTCTGATGACTCAAACTCTACTCGTATTTCAGCCCAAGGTTTACCAGATAACTTCCAAATAAAGGATTTTAGGCTACCTTGCCCACATCCTGCAAAACAGATCCACATACCCTTTTCAGTATTGATTGCACACGATCTTCGTCTATCCTCATGAAAAGGGCAGTGAATAATAAACTGTTCATCACTTGGAACTTGTATACCATACTTGGTTAATAAGGAACCCCAATCCACGATTAACGATCCCTCTTATTCTTCCTCAAAAAGAGTACAACCTCATTTTGATAGCCATGTGCATCAACAGCTATACCCCTTTTAATATCTCCTACAGTTATAGGAAGTTCTGTTTTACTTACACCCTTACTTTTCAAACGTTTCACAATGATCCTATCATCTGCATTTACAGCACTACTTTCCCATCCGTTTGTAAACCAACTCAAAATACTCATACTGGACCTCCTAAAAATCTCCCCATTCAAAATTGGGTACTTCGACAATTTCTCCAGAATCTATTTTCCAATCCATAACAGTATAATCTATAGGTAATTCACCATCTCGATACTTCTCAAATTGAATGAGTCTTTTATCAGGATAGTCTTCAATCAAAGCCATTCCAAAAACTGCATCTGCAGCTCGGATCAAAGCATCTCCAAACGCTACCTGATCTGCTTTTGGTGCAATAAATTTGTTTCCAGCTTCCCTATTCGCTTGAGTAGAAACAACAATGGGAGTATTCGTAGAAGTCGCTAGATTCTTTAATCCGTAGAAAAGAGTATGTGACTGTTCCCACATAGCTTTTTTATTGTCAGAAGTTGAAATCAGATAAACACCATCAATCACTACAAACTCAGGATTGTGTTTCCTGATTAAACTAGCAATAGATTCAAGTGACATTCCTACTCGTCCTGCAATATGATCACAAATTAGTAAGGAATTGTTATTAGTCTCTTCTAAAAACTTTGCATATTGCTTTTCATCAAGAGCTTCTCCCCTTCGTAATGCAGTATGGGATATTTTGTACCCCATCATATTAGCTAAAACAACATCTAGACGCATATTGATAGTTGAACTTGGCATTTCAGTAGATATAAAAAGGGTTCTAAATCCATTTTTTACTGCAACTGCGGCAGTGTGGACACAAAGCCAAGTCTTTCCTACTGATGGACGAGCAAACATTGCAATCAATTCACCAGGCATCCACCCAACACCAGATTGATTAACACTTTTAAAGGAAGTTGGAATACCCATTAGACCATCGCCCATTTTTCGTTTCTCTGTACGCTCTCTCCACTCTTCTAATCTCTCTAAATTCCCCATGTCATAAGCTATAACATCTTCATCAACTTCCACTTCAATATCTGTGAGATCTACTAACAAATTTGAGAGAGCTTGTTTAGCATTTATAAGAATTGTATCTCGTTGAGCTTGAAAAGCTTGAAGTAACTTTCTTTGTAAGACCTGATCTTTGAAAGTTTCAAGTGCATAATCAAAATTCAAAGATTGAGCCGTTTGATCCAAAGTTGGGAAATTTTCACAAAGTAATTCAGGAGAAGGAAATTCTCCATAATCATCAAAAAAGCTAACTACAAACTTATAGGCATCTGCATGTTTACCAAAATCCTTGGCTGTATGCTTAAAAGATCTTAGATTTGTTTTAGTATCTAAATTAAATATTATTGCGGACTCTACGTACTCATAACTAGCCATTGGCTTTTCCTTTTCTGGTATACTCTACCCTGTTATTATTTGAATGTACGTAATAGTCTATCCGACTGATTGGTAACTTGTCAACATAGGATTTAGCATCACCTAATGAATTAAAATGTTTTTCAATCCAAGCTGTATTTTGTGCTGAATCAACTCCAATAACACCAAACTCACCATTACTTATTGGTTCAAGCGGTTGTTTTCGGATTAATCTACCCTGTCTGCGAAATTTTCTCATATTCTATCTCTAACAAAGAAATTTTTTCCCTTAACGTCTGTCTTATCTTATACGAAGATTCACCCAAATCCTCTGATATTTCTTCCATAGTTAATCCATCATACCTTAATTTAAGAAAAACTTGTTCAGAGTCTGTTAAATTAGCGGAATATATATACTCATATATATCAATATCTTCAATGTCATTAGAGGGATCTTTTAAAGCTTCCAGAATATCTAGTGCAGTAAGATTAGTATCTTTATATGTAGCGTCTAAACTTCGTACATTAGAATGCTTCGAAACTCTAGTAATTAAAGAACGTATAGTATTAACTAAAGTAGTGTGAAGATACGTATGAAAAATAACACCACGGTTTTCATCAAACCCTCTGGCAGCTTTTATTAAAGCAATGCGTAGTTCTTGTGCAATGTCATCTCTATCCATCCCAAGCACAAAAACATTTGACACCATTTTCTGAATCTTAGGTTCCCATTGAATAACCAACTCATCATTTATGAGCATTCATATTTCTAACGCTTACAACAGAAACAGATGGGGGCTAAAATGCCCCCACCCATTATAGAAACCTGATTATTAACTTCCTATTTCGACATCAATTGAAACTGGCTTTTCTTCTTCCTCTTTTGGAAGGATTATTGAGAGAATCCCATCTTTGTAAACAGAAGAGATCTCACTAGCTTTTACATTATATTCACTGATGTTTGAGATGACTCTTTGAAAATTAAAAGGCTTTAAACCCTTTAGAAGATAATTTTCTTTGTCATCTTTTTCTCCACCAGAAACACTAATGTGTAGGCTACCCTTTTCTAGAGTCACAGAAAGATTTTCTTTCTTTGCCCCTGGCACAGCAACCCTTACCTCAAATTCATCATCTCTCTCGATGATATCCATTGGAAAGGTTTGATGAGCTGGAGTTGCGAAAGGAACCCACTTAGACTCAAACAAATCATTTAAGTCCTTAAAAAACGGACTTTGACGTTGTAGCATCTTAACCTCCTAAAATATTTTAATGAGATACTCTTATTAATAGTATCCTCACTATTATTCATATCTTAACTTAATGAACTAAGACTGTCAACTCTTATCTCGTTGACCTCGATAATAACATTGTCGAGAGCAGTAATTGTTCTTATATCCCCTATAATAGTTGTTACTAATTTTTCCACGCTTTCTGTAAAACTCTACTCTACAAAAAGCACAATTTACTAAAATATTGTGGTACCTAAAAGAACATTGGCCTGGGCAAACCCTTCGTTTTCTTGGTGTTGCATTCCCACAAACCAGACAATATTTCGTTTCTCTAAGGCGAGCACTTATATTAGGGATATTATGAGCTTTCAAAATGCGACTTACATACTGTCTGGAAACTCCAAGCTTTCTGCTAATGTCGGAGCCAGTTAAAAAGGGGCTACTCTGTCGTAAACGAACAATCTTATCTTCAGTTTTGATCTTCTTTTTCAGGGATCTTCTCACTTTCTGGAATTAGATGACCTTCATCATCTGTGTTCTTCAAGTCAATTATGTGATCATCTGCTCTTTCAGCCATAACAAGCCATGCAACAGTATCAGAGGAACTTGTAGCTGCCTCAATTGTTAGAATAGCCCCAGAAACACTTCCCCTAACAGCCGTCCAACCTGTAATATTCTGAACCCAGACTTCAGGATCTTGAGTTAGGGCTTCAAATGTTCCAGCACTCATGTTAGATTCAGCATTAATATCTACAGTAGCTTTACCATAGCGTAATATTGCTCTACCTCGATACAACAGATCATATTTTGGACCCTCAATAAACCCATGTTGTAATTTCTTAGTATCTTTATAGACAGGGTGATCAATTAGAAAGGTACCTGAATCCTTTGCTAAAGCTCCTACTATCGTAAAAGTAGAACCATCATGACTAAATTTTACTGCCCCATTT
>Ga0209756_1004050_pt1 | contig 11562 bp, 22 predicted proteins | sample ETNvirenome_6_85_FD_184071 | JGI IMG/M metagenome (GOLD analysis project Ga0209756, IMG submission 184071) | Marine viral communities from the Pacific Ocean - ETNP_6_85 (SPAdes) (version 3) | ecosystem: Environmental > Aquatic > Marine > Oceanic | place: Pacific Ocean | collected 2013-06-19
CTCCAGGTGGTGTACCCCACCCGCTCCAGCCCTGCCCAGTGGTCCATGCTGGCACCGAGCTCGGCAGCATCATCATAGTCCAGCACCAGGGCAGCCACCTGCTCCACTGCTTTGCTGCTTCTGGTCATGCCAGGCTGCAGCTCCACAGGGCTCCACAGGGGGCAGGTGTGTGCTCTGTCCTCCTTGGTGCCTGCTGCGTCTCGATAGGTGCGCAGCTGCCCCACCAGCTCCAGCCAGGGCATCACCCTGGGGTGGGGCTGCACATCCCGCAGGCAGCGATAGAACGTCACAGGCAGCATCAGGTCATGCATCAGGCCAGACACTTGCCAGGCTGCACCTGGAAGGCATCCCTGGCCCCATGCCATCCCCAGACTGCTGCTCTGGCAGACCGCAGGGACAGCATGTCACTGGCTTCCCCCCTGGTGGCCGCTGTCAGTCTGTGCCGCTCCAGATATCTGCGCTGCCCATCAGTGGGTGGCTTCTCTCGCCAGGCTGCCCCGTTCTGCGCAATGACTCCAGCCTGGCGGTACAGGTCATTCCCCAGACTCATGGCATGGCCAACATCAGCTGGCCCATGGTGCATGGCCCTGGGGGACTCCAGCAGCCTGTCTGGTCGCCTGCTGTGGTACAGGTGCCACCCCTGGGATGTCTCCACCAGCCAGGCTGCCCCATGACGCCCCAGGTCACAGACCCAGATGTGGCCCTGGAGCTTCACCCACCTGGCCCTGGCCTGGGTCCTGATGCGTTCCCAGTTGGTCAGGCTGCCACCTGATGTGCCCTGGCGCTCATCCTGCTGTGCTGTCTCCTGGCGCTCCAGCAGGGCAGCAGCATGGGCCAGGTCATGCTCCAGACTGGCACCCACCAGGTCCAGCACCAGACAGCTCTCCTTCTGGGGGTACAGGCGCAGCCCCCTGCCCACAGCCTGCACCCACAGCACCTTAGAGCTGAATGGCCTGGCAGCCACAATCAGGTCCACACAAGGCAGGTCTGTCCCTTCCGTCAACACGTTGCAGTTGACCAGCACATCCAGGGTGCCTGCCTGGAAGTCTGCCAGGTGGCGTTCCCTGACAGCTCTGGGGGTGTTGGCTGACACCACAGCAGGCTGCCATCCTTCTGCTGCCAGACCTGCAGCTGTGTCCCTGGCCTGTACCACTGTGGAACAGAACACCAGCCCCCTGCGCCTGCCCCTGTGCCGCTCCATCGCTGCCACCGTGTGAGCTACCACCCCTTCCCTGATGAGCAGGGCAGCTGCTTCCCTCCAGTCTTCTTCCTGCTGCGCCAGCTCATATGCTTCTGCTGCTTCTGCTGGAAGCTGTATCTGGTCCACCTCCACCACAGGAGGCACCAGCATCCCATCCCTGATGGCAGACACGTAGTCATAGGAGAAGGCAGCGCACCCGCCCCACAGCCTGCCTATGCTGCGCCCGTCCAGACGCTCTGGAGTAGCTGTCAGGCCCAGCCACCTGGCCCTGGGTGCTGCGGTCTGGATGGCTGCCACCAGGCCAGCGAACTGGCCATCACCATCATCTGCATAGTGATGCGCCTCATCCAGCACCACCAGGCTGGGCAGCCCATGGGCCAGATACCTGGCCAGCAGCTGGAAGGTGCCATCCACCAGACCGCGCCCCAGGGTCTGGGTGGATGCCACCACCAGGTCCCTGGCCAGCTCCTTTGTGGATGCCATGCAGGTGCCCACAGTGCCTGTGGCCAGCCCTGCCACTGTGGTCCAGGTCCTGACTGGCTGGTGGATGAGCTCTGCCCTGTGAGCCAGCCACAGCACCCTGCCACCCTTCTGGATGATGGACGCTGCCCTGTGCAGGGCTGTGAAGGTCTTGCCAGTGCCTGTGGCCATCACCAGCAGGCTGCCAGCCCCTGTGGCCTGCCAGTGGTGCTGCATGGCCTGCTGTGCTTCTTCCTGGTACGCCCGCAGGGCCAGGGTGTTCACTGTGCTATGTTGCATTTCTATGCGCTCCAGGTTGCCTCTGTTGAGCGCAGGGCCCTGGCTTGCCTGTTCCGCAGGCCAGGGTCCACCTGCTGGGCTGACTCTACTGGATGTTGATGCTAAGGGCAACAGCTGATAGGGTCTGGCAGACCAGGACAGGAGACATGGACATGACTAGAAAGAAGGTCCGCGCTGGCCAGCCCCTCTGTGGTGGTCACACTGGAGCGCCAGGGGCTGTGCCGCCAGGGGTGGTGGCCACAGCCCCCGCGCTCCCCCAGCCCCCTGGTGCAAACCTGCGCCATGCTCTGCGTGCATGGCTGGACTGGCATGGGCTGACCCAGGGTGATGCTGCCCATGTGCTGAAGGTCAGCCACAGCACTATCAGCCTGCTGGTCACCAGGAAGAACACTGGACGCAGGGATGGGCTGCTGGGTCGACTGCTGGACCTGCTGGTGGGACCAGGTGCTGCCCAGTGCAGGGAGTGCCACAGGGTGCTGCCTGATGAGCAGCTGGCAGCCAGGCTGATGGGTCTGCTGGATGAGGCCAGGCAGGCCAGCCCATGATGCAGCGTGTGACCAGACGCAGGGCAGACATGCTGGACAGCCTGATAGGTGGATGCGAGACAGCCCCCCAGCTGGCTGATGATGTGGGAATCAGTCAGGACAATGCACGCCACCAGCTGCGTGGCCTGCTGCAGCTGGGATGGGTCACCAGAAGCCAGCAGGCAGACCGTGGGCTGGTGCGCTACACCCTGACCATGCGTGGCAGGCTGATGGCCCAGCTGGCCATGCTGGAGCGGCCTGCCTGGTTTTTACATGCCCACACCCTGGGGGCAGGATGCGAGTCCGTTGTTACCAGATTGAGATAGACACCACAGTGGCCCTGTCCATCACCTATGACCCTGGGGCCAGGCCAGAGCTGGCCATCACATCAGGCACCGTCAACGGGGTGGCCCTGCGTCCTGATGTGTTGCGCGCCATTATGGATGGGTGCGCTGATGAGCTCCAGCAGGGCACAGACCCCGGACTGGAGCACGAGCTGGCAGGCCAGCATGATGATGATGGACCCCAGCATGTATGATGCTCCTGCCTTCTGGCTGTGCTCTGGATGGGTATTCCGCGCTAAACACCAAGGGGACAGGGCACAGTCAGGTGGCACCTTCAGAGATGGCCTGGAGCAGGGCCTGGGCCATGGGTGGTGGCACAGCATTCCCCACCTGCCTGTACTGGCTGACCTTGCTTCCCTTCCAGTCCATGGCTGGGAACCCCTGCAGGGTGGCACACTCCCGAACCGTTAGCCGCCTTCTGCCTGTGGCCAGGTACAGCGCATCGCTGGCCCTGTTCCACCTGCGCAGCTTGCCACCCACCATGACGGTCTGCCCCTTCACTTCTCCAGCGTTCACTGGGGGGCTGGGGAGCTCCCCAGCCTGCAGCCCCAGAGCTGCCCCCATGCTGACCCAGGGCTGCTGCCCTGCATGTGCCAGCAGGCTGGCAGGGTCACAGTGGGTGGCAGCTGGCCACTGGTATGGCTCTGGGCCACAGACCAGGAACACCCTGCGCCTGGACTGGGGCAGCCCATAGTCTGCAGCATTCAGGCAGCGATGGGAGACATGGGAGAAGCGGGCCCTGGCTTCTGCCTGCACTGTCTGCCAGTAGCACCCAGGGCACAGCATGGGGTCACCACAGGTGGTGCGGCTGTGCTGGGTCAGCCCCTTGACGTTTTCACAGATGAGCCATGTGGGCTGTGCTCTGTCGACTGCAGCCCACATCCATGGGAAGCCGTTGCGCTCGGTGTCTCTGGCCCCCAGACGCTTCCCTGCCTTACTCCAGCACTGACAGGGTGGACTGGCCCACATCACATCGACTGGCCCGCCTGGCTTCCAGTCGCGCACATCCATGCAGTGGATGGCACCAGGGACAGCAGCCTGATGGGTTGCACAGGCGTCCTGGTCCCGCTCCACCGCATCCACCTGGAAGCCAGCCATGTGGGCACCCAGGGATGCACCACCTGCACCAGCGAACAGGTCCACCAGCTTCATCAGGATGCCACCTGCGCCTGCACAGGGCAGGTGATGAACTGCACCAGGAAGGATTCCACTGGCACACTGACCACAGCCTGGTCAGGGGCAGGGGCTTCCCAATGCCCTGGGGCTTCCACCAGCTCCACCAGCTGCACACACAGCACCGGGCGGAAGAAGGCAGACACCCACCCCACATCTGTGACCCTGAACTGCGCACCATGGGTGTTCTGAACCGTCGAACCTATCAGCGTTTCCATGTCTCATTCTCCTGTGATAGCGCGATAGAAGGGGCACCAAAGGGTACCCCTGGGTGCTACTGGTCCCGCTTGCCATCCCTGGCTGCAATGAACTCCAATGGAGACACGCCAAACGCCGTGCATCCATCCCCAATGGTGGACCCTTCAGGGCTGGCCCGTATCCACCTGCGCACCTTGTCACTGATGGGCTGCCCTGCTGCTTCTTTCGGCGCAGCTTGGGTGGCCCTGTCTGTGCCCATCTTTGTGGCAGCCAGGGGCAGAAACACCGTGGACCCGTCAATCCAGCCCCCTGCTGCTTCCACTGCCAGCTCCACCCTGCGCCTGTGCAGGCGCATCACGCCCCTGGCAGCACGAAACCAGCCACGAACATCAGCCAGGGGCACCCTGGTGCTGGTGAAGTGGCGCAGCATCAGCCTGCCATCATCCACTGCCTGCTGGGCCTGCTGCAGGGCCAGCGGGCGCATACTGCCCCTGTGGGCATCCCGCAGTCTTTGCACCTTATCTGTTGCCATGTCTCGTTCTCCTGGTGAGTGTTGCAAAATGGCGCGATAGAAGGGGCACCAAAGGGTGCCCCTGTGGGGCTGTCAGCCCCTATGCCCGCAGCCCGTTGTATAAAACTTCCGGGTCAAGGCCATGCAGGCTGGCACAGGCCACAGCTGCGTCAAAACGCTCTGAAGCGTCAAGCGCACCAGCATAGTCAAGCGCCTTATCGTGTCCGTCTGGAATGCTTCGCGCAACCTGCGTAATGATGCGAATAGCTTCGTCAATAGTCATGTCAGGTGCTCCTGTGTGAGTGGTGCCAGATGGCGCGATAGAAGGGGCACCAGAGGGTGCCCCTGGGGGCTAGGCTTCTCCGCTCCATTGGCGGCTCCGCTGGCGCATGGCTCCAAGCTCCTCCAGAAAACCATCACACCACCAATCAGCGAACAGCTCCTCTTTTCGGTCGCTGATATACGACTGACCAGCAGCCCAATGCTCAAAAAGCCGACGCCATGCCTTATGGTCATGACGGCGTGTCTGCCCGACAAGCCCCCAACCCTTTCGCGCGCATCGTTGGCCATCTTCCATGGCTTTTTCCGCTAGTCGCTTGAAGCGCTCTGGTGACATGGCTGGCTCCTGTTGGTACACCAGTGTTTTACGCGGCCTGCGCACAATAGTCCAGCGTTCATTCCAGCGTCCGCAGATAGCTGGCCTTTGCTCTGGGCCAACAGCAGACGATAGCCACCAGGCTGGGGGTGAACATGATGCCGATGATGATGATATCCATGGGGCCCGCTCCTTCTCTGTGGGGACTAGACCCTGCCAGGTGTTGCTGTTAGAGTCAACATCCAGAACGGAGACTGACACATGACCGATAGAAAACCCCAGGGGGATGCCCTGGCCCACAGCATAGGTGAGCAGCTGACTGCCCTGGACTGGACCATGTGGGGCGACTGTGGGCCCCTGTTTGCTTCTCTGGCACAGGTGCAGGGGCAGCACCTGCAGGCACCCCATGACTCTGTAAATCCCCACTTTAGGAACAAATACGCCAGCCTGACCAGCTGCTGGTCTGTGGCCCGCTCTCCACTGGCACAGGCTGGGCTGGCTGTCTGCCACCTGCCTGTGGGGAAAGGTGGTCAGCTGGGCCTGGTTACCCTGCTGACCCACAGCAGTGGATGTGGAATCGCCTGCAGGCTGGAGCTCCCCAGCCTGGGGGGGAAGAACCCCATGCAGGCCATGGCCAGCCACCTGACCTATGCACGCAGGGCCATCATCTGTGCCCTGCTGGGCATCACCACAGGGGATGATGTGGACGGGAACATCCCAGACCAGAAGCCCCACACGCCCCCTGGGTATGTGGTGGCCAGACCTGGCCCTGCGCCAGGGGTAGCCATGGCCCAGCCACCCCATCCCAGCTGGGAAGCAGACCGGCCTTCCTTCACTAGCCAGGTGGAGCAGCTGCTGGGCCCTGGGTCCAGTGTGCCCCTGGCTGGATGGTGTGTGAGTAAGGGCAGGCCCAGACCCAGGGCCATGGCATCAGAGCAGCGCAGCAGGCTGCTGGACCACCTGCGCACCCTGACCACCGCTGCCACTGATGCCCTGCTGCAGGCCGGTGATGATGTGGCCCGCACACACTACAAGGGGCAGCCATGAAAGTGCTGGGCATTGACCCTGGCCCAGAGAAGTGTGGCTGGTGCATCTACCACACCACCACACAGCAGGTGGAACAGGCTGCAGTCATGCCCACCCAGGATGTGCTGGACTGGTTCAAGCTGCCCCACCGTTTTCTGCTGCTGGATGTGGTAGCCATCGAACGGGTCCAGTCGTATGGCATAGCAGGGGCCAGCCTGCTGCGGACTGCTGAAGTCTGTGGACGCATCTGGCAGGCAGCAGACCAGGCTGGGCTTCCTGTCCGCCTGCTGTACCGCAGGCAGGTCCTGCAGGCCCTGGATGTGACTGGCCAGGGCAACAGGGACAGCCTGGTCAGGCAGCGCCTGATAGAGCTGCATGGTGGTTCGAGACAGACAGCTGTGGGGGTGAAGTCGAACCAGGGGCCACTGTATACGGTGAAGTCTCACGCATGGCAGGCACTGGCTGTGGGTATCGCTGCCACATCCAGCCTGGTGGATGCAGAATGAGACGCCAGCTGGCCATGCACATGGAAGGAGAGCCCCACAGACTGGTGGACAGCTGGCGCATGTTGCTGGTGCATCACTGGCAGCATCACATCATCCTGGCAGAATGTTGGGACATGGCCCAGTGGGATGCCACCAGGGCTGTGGACCATGCGCAGAACACCTGGGGCATAGGGCATGTGGGGAACATGCCAGCCTGCCACTGGCTGGTGGCATGTGTCCAATACTACGCGCCCCACATCCAGACCGCTGCCACCTTCACTGGGGTGGAGCTCCCCACAGGGCAGCAGCTGGTGGCCCAGATAGAACGAGCAAAGAACAGGCCCAGGGGCAAGCGGCGGACACATTGCACTGACTATGGCCCAGGGGGCAGGAAGGAGAACTGGGGCTAACGTCTGGCCCTGTCCTGCAGTATCTCCCGCACCATACCCACAGCAGCCAGCTGCCTGGCTGCCAAGTTGTGCCGCTCCACTGCTTCAGCTGTGCCCAGGGTCTGTGCCACTTCCCTGTCTGCAGCCACCTGCCCTGCCAGGTCCACCTGGATGCTGGACAGCACCCTGTCAGCCAGCCTGTGCCGCTGCCTGGGTGACAGCCCTGCCAGCAGTCGCACGAGACTGCCACCCAGGGCCACCAGTCCAGCCAGGCCCTGCATCACTTCCCACTGCGCTGCAGGGCTGACCTGATACGCAGCAGCCACAGGCGCATCCTGGCAGGCTCTGGCTCTGGCTCTGCTTCTTCTTCCAGCTTCAGACGCTCCAGCCTGCACCGCTTATGCTCCTGCAGCTCTGCCAGCAGGGCAGGGTCCAGGCCAGTCAGGGTGCCCCATCTGGTGTGGGTGCAGGATTCTGCTTCTGCGTCTGACATGGCTTCCCCCTATGGGGCTGGTGAAACAGGCAAACTAGGTGGTTCGATGCTCCCCACCTGACCACCACTGACCACATAGGCAACGGCAGCCACCAGGGGGCTGATGATGGCAGCCAGCAGGCTGATGACTTTGGTGGTGGTGGCAGCGTCTGGCAGGCTGAACCGTCTGCGCAGCTCCAGGGTGGCCTCCCTGACCACTGCGTTGGTCTCACCCTGCAGGCTGTTAGCTTCCCGGATGACTGCAGCCAGGTCACTGCCTGCCCGCAGGTCTGCCACTTCTGTGGTCAGCTCTGCATAGCCATCCACCACACCATCCACGAAACTGCGCCAGCTCTGCTGCTTATCGTCTGACAAGTCTTCCAGCAGCCTGCGCAGCTCCTTCCTGACTCGTTCACTGTCCATCAGACGCAGCCACAGCACGGGCTATGACGCGCCCCAGGAAGGCAGCAGCATCAGCCTGGGCTGCTGGGCCGATGATATCCACCCCATTCACGCGAACATCCAGCACATCCCCAGCTGCATCAGATGCCCTGCGTGCGATGACTTCCGCCTCTGCTGGGGTCACATGCCCATCAGCCAGGGCAGGCTGGAGCTCCAGCCAGATGGTGCTCCCCAGCCCTATCAGGTTCTTTGCTACCTGGGCCAGAAGCATGGCCAGCTTGAACGGCGACATGGATACCTCCGCTGCTATTCTAGCGCCGATGGCCCCAGGGCACCACTGGCCTGCATGGCCAGCGCGCACTGCTCTGCTGCCAGCCCATTCAGCTGCATGGCTGCCAGGCGCACCCTGCCATTGGCGGGCATGGCATCCACTGCCTGCCTGGCTGCCAGGGCTACCCGGTATGCAGCGCGAACCCCATCAGGCAGCCCTGCCAGAATCCGGCGCAGGTGCCCCGCGCTACACCCCAGCTGCTCTGCAGCTTCTGAACTCGAGCGCCCCCACAATGCTTGCAGGGCTGCACCATAGTCCACCGTCCTGGGTCTGCCTGCCATGTCTCTGCCCCCTGTCCCACCATTCTGCACAGGGTGCGCACCAGGGTCAACCCCCCAGGGCAGGCAGGACAACCACCCCCACATGATAGCCACCCAGACCTGCCTGGCCTGACCAGGTGCCACGGTCCACCCGATACCCCAGCCGAACACTACTCTGCACCACAGTCACTGCCTGGGCATCATCATCATCTGCCCGAACCAGGTAGGTGTGGCCACTGCGTCTCTGGTGATGCCACCTCTGCACAATGTGCCATCGTCCAGCTTCCAGGGCTGGCGCTGGCTGGCTCGCACACACCAGCACAGGCAGGGCCCTGCGTCCACCCAGCAGGCGCAGGGCAGCTTCCAGGCTGTCCCATTCCCTGGGGTCTGCATCATCCAGCAGCACCTCATCCAGTTCATCGGAACCAAAACTGGTGATGTTGGCCAGTTTCCAGTATGCCAGGCCCAGCCTGGCCCACAGCTTTAGGTCTGGCGCGATGGTGTGGGGCACCATGCCAGCAGCCCACAGGCTCCAGGCTGCCACAAAGGAGCAGCAGGGCAGCCCATTCCCCCTGGGATGTGCAGCCACCAGCCTGTGCAGGGCTGTCCCTTCTTCCAGTGCCATCCATCCACGGTCTGCTGGGCCATCACTCATGGGAACCTCCACCCCTGCGTCTTCCCATACGCCCTAATCTTGCCCTTCTCCCCCACAGTGGGGGTGGCCCCGTTCTCCAGCTGCTGCACCCTGCTGGAAGTCAGGCCATACTGCTGTGCCCTGTGGGCCTTGGTGGTGAACCCATCGGCAGCCAGCTCCACCTTCAGCAGCTCCATAGTGCGCTGCCAGCTGGTGAACCTGACCAGCACATCCCTGCCACCCCTGGTGCGGTCCACCCGCTGGGCCATCCCTGTCCAGCTGTAGCCCATCAGACCCCACCTTCTGCCCAGCAGATGCGTGTGGTGATGCTGTTATCTGTGCCGCTGTCCACCTTGCTCCTGACATATACTTTGGAGTCTGCATCATCCAGCGCGAAACAGACAGGGCTGGCATCACTCACATCAGCAGCTGCATCACTGAAGCTGCCCCTGGTGTCGATGGCAGCCAGGCCAGTCTTCACGCCGAACGCAGGTTGCACGGTGGAGCCAGTGCCAGAGTCATGGACACATACGAAGTGCATCACAGTGATGACACCCTGGCTGCCCACCCCTGCACTGAAGGACCATTCACTGGTAGCTGCTGCGTCTGTCTCTGCACATTCTGCCTGCCAGTATCTGCGTCCATTTGCGATGTATGGGCCATAGACTGTGACTGCTGCTGCGTATGCCATGCTGATGCTCTCCTATCTGGGGGCCCTGCCAGTAAACTGCCACAGGTCTATTGTACCAGAAACACCCTGCTGGGCTGTCTGATAGACGCCGATGGCCACAGGCAATAATCCTGTGGGAATGTTGGTGGTGATGGCATCACCCTGGTCTGTGCGTATCATGTCCACCCTGCTGCCTGACTCCAGCGTGAAGAACTGGATGGCAGGGCTGCCACTGCTGGACACTGCTGCCCAGCCTGCATGGATGTAGGTGCCAGCCACTGCATCAGCCAGCTCCACTGCTGTCTCGTTGCCAGAGCCAGCCCCATCCTTGACCACCCCTTCCCACTTGGTGGTGCTGGTGTTCAGCCTGATGCCTATCAGGCTGGTGCCATCAGCTGTTCTGGTCCTTCCCGTGGCCGAGCTCGTAAAACCTGACCAGACTTCCAGGCCAGTCACTGCGCTGGCTGCCAGCTTGACTGCCCAGAGCATCCCCTGGCTGGGAGTGTAAAGGGGCAGGCTGGCGTCTCGGTAGAGCGTTCCCCCCTTATTGTTCCCTGATGGGGTGAACGTCGTTAGCCCATACTCCGTGGCAGCTGTGGGGGTGGTCTGGCTGATGGAGCTGCTGCCCTGTACCTGACCCAGCAGCCACAGCAGCCACCCATGTCTGCTACTTAGGGTGGTGGCTGCAAAGTCATCCACTTCTGCCATGCCAACAGACAAGGGCAGCCCCACCCCTGGGCTGACATAGTGCCCAGACAGGCAGCCTGTGGCATCCCCACCAGGTGGCTGTCTCATGTCACCACCTCTCGCATCAGGCGCACCTGCATAGTCAGCCCTGCCTGGCTGATGGTCATGGACTGCACATAGCAGCGCCTGCCTGTCAGCCCCACTGGCTCTGGGCTGTCCGTTTCATCCAGTGCCAGAATCAGATGGGGACCATGGGCCAGGGCTGCCAGGATGATGCCCTCATCCCCTGTGGTGATGGTGCCATAGGGGCCAGCAGGGCAGCGGTCCAGAGCCACCAGGTCTGCCATGCGCTCGGCAGTGGCCACATCGAACACACTAGGCATCGACACATCAGCCACAGCTGACAGCCCCCTGCCTGCTGCCATGGCACACAGCACAGACACCCTGGCCCCTGGCTCTGCACCAGTCGCGCTGAGATAGACCTGTCTGCCTGTGGCCCCCTTCACTGGAGCATAGGACAGCACCACAGACGCAGGGATGCTGGAAGGCTCTGCCCATGACAGCTCATCAGCCAGGGCTGCCTCTGAACCCAGGCGCACATCCAGCCCTGCTGCCCCGCTCTCCAGTGGCTCCAGCTCCACAAAGAAGCCACCCCCACCCCGGAAGACATGCACAGGCAGGGCCCCCATATGCTGGTTTATCCAGTCGACGGCTGACACTGATTCGTTCACGCTGAAGTCCAGAAGCAGCCCCTGCAGGCTCATGCTTCTGCCCTGGTCTACCGGATACCCACCCCTGGCCAGCAGGTCAGGCAGCACCCTGCTGGCATCACGCATGGTGCCACCAGTCGCTGGGTCCAGCACTCCACCACCATGGGCACCATAGAAGGCGCACCAGTATT